>SPJK01001112.1_pt1 | contig 15852 bp, 15 predicted proteins | sample 3741771 | NCBI WGS metagenome assembly SPJK01 (sample SAMN10925997, study PRJNA522277) | cold seep metagenome | isolation source: Elba SIP-enriched marine methane seep metagenome, extraction at timepoint T2 | place: Italy: coast of Elba, Mediterranean Sea | reverse complement strand
GGTCACGCAATGTGCTGGTGATGCAGATCGAAACCCGACTATTGCAGCGTCAGGGAAATGCCGTGACTAATTTTGAGCAAAGTTTACCCAAACCCGATTCCGATCTTGCCCGTGAATCCATAAAGACCCCTATCGATTCGACTTTCTGGGGCTGACTGACGACGCACAAGAGCGGGAAATTGAAGGTGCACTGGTTCAGCATGTGACGCAATTCTTGTTAGAGCTGGGGGCGGGATTTGCCTTTGTGGGTCGCCAAGTATTACTGCAAGTCGGTGAGGAAGCGTTTTCCGACTCGTTCCCACGCTCCAGCGTGGGAATGCAGACCGAGACTGAATTGCAAGTATGGGTTCCCACGCAGGAGCATGGGAACCAGCGCAAAATCGTGGCTGAATATGCCTTGGGCGACAAAACCCAGCCAATGGGTATAGCGGAATACAAACTACAAGAAGCCTTACCTGAAACACTGGAAACCAATTTGCCCAGTATTGAACAGATCGAACGCGAGTTGCAAGGGGATAAGGGATGAGTGAGTTGAGTTTTATGGAAAAGTTGCTGGACCTGTCTGACCGACAGGTAGGCGGGGTTGAGGTGGAGTGGAAAGCGTTGGGGGAAGTTGGTGAGTTTATTCGTGGTAAGCGGTTTGTTAAAACGGATATGCTTTCTGAGGGGGTTCCCTGTATTCATTACGGTGAAATGTATACTCATTATGGCATTTGGGCGGATAAAGCAAAATTTCTCGTTCCCACCGTCCTCGGTGGGAATGCATACTGTACTTTTATCAGACTCGGTATGCATTCCCACGCAGGAGCGTGGGAACGAGTTAGTACTACTAAAACAATCGTTAAGCGACCAAATTGATGACCGTGGGTTATTTATGAAAGGCATTGATGTTAGCTACTACTATGAAGGTTATAGTGAATTCAAGACCGAGGATCTGTAATGAATAATACGAGCTTTATGGAAAAGTTGCTGGGCCTGTCTGACCTGTCTGACCGACAGGCAGGCCGACAGGCAGGTGGGGGTTTCTCGTTCCCACCGTCCTCGGTGGGAATGCATACTGTACTTTTATCAGACTCGGTATGCATTCCCACGCAGGAGCGTGGGAACGAGTTAGAGCTGGGAGCGGGATTTGCCTTTGTAGGCCGCCAAGTATTACTGCAAGTCGGTGAGGAAGAGTTTTTTATAGATCTGTTGTTTTATCACCTGAAATTGCGTTGTTATGTGGTGATTGAACTGAAAGCCGACAAATTCAAGCCGGAACACTTGGGGCAATTGGGGTTTTATATGACAGCCGTGGATCGACAAATAAAAGCCGAACAGGACACGGCAACCATAGGATTACTCTTGTGCAAAAGTAAGGACAAAGTCGTGGCTGAATATGCCTTGGGCGACAAAACCCAGCCAATGGGTATAGCGGAATACAAACTACAAGAAGCCTTACCTGAAACACTGGAAACCAACTTACCCAGTATTGAACAGATCGAACGCGAGTTGCAGGGAGAAGGATTATGAACACGTTAAGATTTGACCTGCCTATCCGGCAGGCAGGGGCAGGTGGGGTTGAGGTGGAGTGGTTATCCTTTCGTGATTTTGCAGATAAAATTTACTCCGGTGGCACTCCAAATACCAAAAACAAAGAGTACTGGGAAAATGGTACGGTGCCTTGGATGAGTTCTGGTGAAGTGAATTTTAAAATAATTAACGAAACAGAAAAATTTATTAGTGAATCTGGACTAAAAAATTCAAGTGCGAAGTTAGTTCCTAAAAACTCGATTGTAATGGCTCTTGCTGGTCAAGGTAAGACTCGTGGAAAAGTAGCGAGAACAAGAATAGATTTGACAACAAATCAGTCTTTAGCTGCGATTACATTTGATGAGAAAAAGATTAATACAGACTATGTTTTTCATTTTTTAGAAACGCAATATGAAAACTTGCGACAAATATCCTCTGGAAATAGTGGACGTGGTGGTCTTAATCTTCAAATGATTTCTAATTATAAAGCTCCCATCCCCTGCCCAGAAAACCCAGAAAAATCGCTAGCAATCCAAGCCGAAATCGTCCGCATTCTGGACACCTTCACCGAGCTAACCACCGAGCTGACCGCACGCAAAAAACAATATAACTACTATCGAGACCAGTTGTTGAGTTTTACCCCACCCCACCAACCCGCCCTAGCGGGCACCCCTCCAGAGGAGGGGAATGGGCACATCTCCGAAGGAGGGGAAGCCTGCCTGCCCGCCTGCCTGTCGGGCAGACAGGTGGAGTGGAAGACGTTGGGGGAAGTTGCCGAAATTGGTACGGGTAGACATGACACACAAGACGCCATTGACGATGGTGATTATATTTTTTATGCCCGCGGTCGTGTACCATTAAGGTTAGACGTGTTTGACTTTGATGAAACTGCAATCATTACTGCTGGAGATGGTGCTGGAGTAGGAAAGGTATTTCATTATGCCCAGGGAAAATATGCGCTACATCAGCGAGCATATCGTATCGTTCCAAAAGAAATTATGGAGCAGAGATTTATATATCACTATATAGCTGCATATTTTTATGTATACATCCAAAAAGCATCAGTTAATTCATCCGTTACCTCTCTCCGTAGGCCAATGTTTTTAAATTTCCCGGTACCCGTTCCCACACTCTCGGAACAAGCTCGCATCGTCACCATCCTCGACAAATTCGACACGCTAACCACTTCCATCACTGAAGGTCTACCCCGCGAAATCGAACTACGCCAAAAGCAATACGAATACTACCGGGATTTGCTATTGAGCTTTCCTAAGCCAGACACCGAAGAAACCGCCTGATATGCGCTATCAACCGCCTTTCACCCTCACTAGCGAGATCCTGAACCTGGTCGCCGAGATTAGCCTACAGATTGGTCGCATGGATGCCAGTGCGCTTAATGCTTCTCCGCAGTTACGCAAGCAAAACCGCATCAAAACACTGGCTGGCACACTCGCCATTGAAGGCAATACTCTGAGCGAAGCGCAGATCACCGCAGTGATTGAGGGTAAACCCGTATTGGGCAGTGTGCGCGAGTTGGCTGAAGTGAAAGGCGCGATTGCCGCCTACGAGGCTCTGCCCAGTTGGCAGCCAGATAAGGTAGAACATCTACTGACCGCACATGGCATGATGATGTCGGATATTCTGGTCAATGCGGGGCAGTTTCGAGATAAGGCGGTGGGTATTCATAAAGGCAAGGCGGTGCATCATATTGCACCGCCCGCGCATCGGGTCTCAGGATTGATCGCCGATTTAGCTCAATGGTTGAAGCAGTCCAAGGATCATCCGCTGCTTACCAGCTGTGTGTTTCATTACGAATTTGAGTTCATTCACCCTTTTAGTGATGGTAATGGCCGCATGGGACGCTTGTGGCAAACTCTGATTCTGTCGCAATGGCAGCCATTGTTTTTATCTTTGCCGCTGGAAAGCGTGATCAAAGATCATCAGCAAGACTACTATCAGGTGTTGGAAGATGCCGACCAAGCGGCGGATAGCACGCCTTTTATTCGCTTTATGCTATCAGTGATTACGCAAACACTCGCACAAAACGCCCCTGTAAATGCCTCTGTAAACGCCCTTGTAAATCCAAAATTTGCTGCCAGCTTAGACGTGAGCGGGCTTAAAACGCCTGAGGCGATTGTGGCCTTGTTGACAGTCAAGCCGGAACTGACTCGCCAGCAACTGGCTAACATGATCGGTAAAGATATTCGCACCATTGGGCGTGCCTTGGCCAAACTACAACAAGCCGGAAAAATAACACGAATAGGCTCGGATAAAACCGGCCATTGGGAGGTTCATCTGTGAACAACTACAAAACCATCGCCGAATCGAATAACTTTATCGTCCTTGATAAATACACCAAATGTTCGCAGGTCAATGAACCTTATCAATGTGAATACGACTCAACTCGTTCCCACGCTCCTGCGTGGGAATGCATACGGAGCTTAACAAATGGGTAGAAGCCGCTATAAAATTATTGAGCCAGAACAGCCACACTTTGTAACCTTGACCGTTTTGCACTGGATACCAGTCTTCACTCGCCCTGATACCGTCAGCATTGTGCTTGATTGCCTGCGCTTTTTAAATAAGGATGGCCTAAACGTGTATGCTTGGGTGTTATTAGAAAACCATTGCCATTTTGTTTTGCAAAGCCAGGCGCTGGATAAAGATATTGCCCGATTAAAATCATGGACAGCTAAAAAACTGATTCAATACCTTGCTGAAAATAATGTTAGGCAAATTCTGGATCAACTGGCTTTTTATAAAAAAGCGCATAAAAATGATCGCGCTTACCAATTTTGGCAGGAAGGTGTGCATCCTGAGCTGATTCAAGGTGAAGAGATGATGCGACAAAAGATTGATTACATTCACCAAAACCCTGTTAAACGTGGTTATGTGGATAAGGCTGAACATTGGCGATATTCCAGCGCTAGAGATTATGTTGGAGTGCCGGGGTTATTGGAGGTTTGTAAAACATGGTAGATAGGTATGCATTCCCACGCGGGACAGATATGTTGCTCCTGCAATATCTGCATATACGCCATCCATGGCGAAAAGCGTGGGAACGAGATCCAAATTCAAGCGGAACTTCATGTGAAGCGAGGGCAATCCAATGACTGACTACAAAACCATCGCCGAATCCAATCACTTTATCGTCCTTGATAAATACAATAAGGATTGGCAGGTTGCAGAAAGCTACCAAAGTGAAGATGAGCTAGAGCGCGAGCTTATTCGTGACCTGCAAAACCAAGGCTATGAGTATGTACCCGGTTTGAATAACCCAGAAAAAATGCTGGCGAATGTGCGCGTTCAGTTGCAAGTATTGAATGGTGTAGCGTTTTTGGATGGTGAATGGCGGCGTTTTGTTGAGCAATATTTAGATAAGCCTAGTGATAACAACCTGGATAAAACACGCAAAATTCATGATGACTACATCTTTGATTTTGTGTTTGATGATGGCCATATCGAAAACATCTACCTGTTGGATAAGAAAACCATTGCCCGCAATAAAGTGCAGGTGATTAAACAGTTTGAACAAACAGGCTCACAAGCGAACCGCTATGATGTGACGATTTTGGTAAATGGTTTACCTTTGGTGCAAATAGAACTTAAAAAGCGCGGTGTGGCGATACGAGAAGCCTTTAATCAAGTACACCGCTACAGCAAAGAAAGTTTTAACGTCGACAACTCACTGTTTAAGTATTTACAGTTATTCGTAATTTCTAACGGTACGGATAGCCGCTATTTCGCCAATACCACTCAACGCGATAAAAACAGTTTTGACTTCACCATGAATTGGGCGAAGTCGGATAATACGCTGATTAAAGATTTAAAAGATTTTACCGCGACATTTTTTCAGAAAAATACGCTATTGAATGTGTTGCTGCATTATTCGGTATTTGATGTCAGCGATACGTTGTTGGTGATGCGTCCCTACCAAATTGCTGCCACTGAGAGGATTTTGTGGAAAATTAACAGTGCCTATCAAGGCAAAAACTGGAGTAAGACCGAGAGCGGTGGGTATATCTGGCATACCACAGGCTCAGGTAAAACATTAACCAGCTTTAAAGCAGCCCGTTTGGCCACTGAACTGGACTTTATTGATAAGGTGTTTTTTGTGGTGGATCGTAAAGATCTGGATTATCAAACCATGAAAGAATACCAGCGCTTTTCGCCCGATAGCGTGAATGGCTCGGACAGTACCGCAGGCTTAAAGCGTAATCTCGATAAAGATGATAATAAAATTATTGTGACCACCATTCAAAAGCTTAATAACTTAATCAAGGGCGAAGGCGACTTGCCTGTTTATCAAAGCCAAGTGGTGTTTATTTTTGATGAGGCGCACCGTAGCCAGTTTGGTGAAGCGCAAAAGAATCTTAAAAAGAAATTCAAAAAATATTATCAGTTTGGTTTTACCGGCACGCCTATTTTTCCTGAAAATGCCTTGGGTGCTGAAACCACCGGCAGCGTGTTTGGCCGCGAGCTGCATTCCTATGTGATTACCGACGCGATTCGTGATGAAAAAGTGCTCAAGTTTAAAGTGGACTATAACGATGTACGCCCACAATTTAAGGCGATTGAGGCTGAGCAAGATGAGCTTAAACTTACCGCCGCCGAAAACAAGCAGGCGTTTTTGCACCCTGACCGTATCGGTGAAATAGCGCAATACATCTTAAATAATTTCAGACAAAAGACGCATCGCTCACACGCGGGTGGCAAAGGCTTTAATGCGATGTTTGCCGTGAGCAGCGTGGATGCTGCCAAGGCTTATTATGAATCGTTTAAGCAGTTGCAAGCTGAGGTATGCATTCCCACGCTGGAGCGTGGGAACGAGGCTAAATCACTGAAAGTGGCGACCATCTTCTCTTTTGCAGCCAATGAAGAGCAAGATGCGATAGGGGCCATTGCTGATGAAAGCTTTGATGTATCTGCAATGAACAGTAGCGCCAAAGAGTTTTTAAGCGCTGCCATTGACGACTATAACACTACCTTTAAAACCAATTTTGGTGTAGATAGTAAAGGCTTTCAAAACTATTACCGCGACCTTGCACAGCGGGTTAAAAAACAAGAAGTAGATTTGCTGATTGTTGTGGGGATGTTTTTAACGGGTTTCGATGCGCCGACACTGAATACTTTGTTTGTTGATAAAAACCTGCGTTACCACGGCTTAATGCAAGCCTTTTCACGCACCAACCGCATTTATGATGCCACCAAAACCTTTGGCAATATTGTGACCTTCCGCGATCTGGAAACGAATACAGTGGATGCTATTACGTTGTTTGGTGATAAAAATACCAAGAACGTGGTGTTGGAGAAAAGCTATAAAGAATATATGCAAGGCTTTACCGACATTGCCACAGGTGAAGCACGTCGAGGTTATTTAGATGTGGTGGCCGAATTACAAAGCCGCTTCCCTAAACCTGATGAGATTGAGTTAGAAAAAGACAAAAAAGACTTTGCCAAGTTATTCGGCGAATATTTGCGGGTAGAAAATATACTGCAAAACTACGATGAGTTTGCAGGACTAAAAGCTTTACAGAACATTGATATGGATGACCCCGAAGCGGTTGAAGCGTTCAAAGAAAAACACTATTTGAACGACGATGACTTAGCCGCAATGCAAAACATCGAGGTGCCTTCAGAAAGAACGATTCAGGATTATCGTTCAACCTATAACGATACGCGCGATTGGCTACGCCGTGAAAAAGCCGCTAATGATAAAGAAAGCTCTGATATAGATTGGGACGATGTGGTTTTTGAGGTGGATTTGCTTAAATCGCAAGAGATCAATCTGGATTATATTCTTGAGTTGATCTTTGAACACAATAAAAAGAACAAGAGCAAAGCTGAATTGATTGAGGAAGTGCGCCGACTTATTCGCGCCAGCCTGGGCAATCGCGCTAAAGAAAGCCTGATTGTTGATTTCATTAATCAAACCAATCTGGACGATATCAACGATAAGGCCAGTATTATTGATGCTTTTTTCTCATTTGCACAAGCTGAACAAAAGCGTGAAGCTGAAGAATTGATTCGTTCAGAAAGTTTAAATGAGGATGCCGCTAAGCGTTATATCACGGCATCATTAAAACGAGAATACGCAAGCGAAAATGGCACCGAGCTAAATTCAACTTTGCCAAAAATGAGTCCTCTCAACCCACAATACAAAACTAAAAAGCAAAGTGTTTTCCAAAAAATAGCTGTATTTGTTGAGAAGTTTAAAGGTGTGGGTGGGCAGATTTAACCCAAACATTATCATGGTCACTTGAAGAAACCTATCAATTTATGTGGGTGTGGTGGGGGATTTAAAACATCCCCTCCAACACCCCAAGAGTTAAAACACTTTCCCCACCCGAAAACCTCAACTCCACTCCTTCATCCCCAGGTTTCAACCAAAACTGTACAACAACCTCACCCCGAATAGCCACCATATTCAAATAATCCCTTAAATCATCAACCTTAGCATAATGCAGTTTAACGGTACTGCCAGAAAAAATAACAGGGTGATACAGCTCGATATTATTCACATTCACCTGTAACCCGGAATCTACAAACAGCTCGCCCAACAGGTAATAATCGTGGTTGGCTTGCAGATTTTCAATTAGCCACCGTAGCGACCGGCCATTCATATTCACCCGCTGCGAGATTACCCGCAGCGGCTCACCTTCGATCAACACGGCATCGACCGGATATAAATTATGGTTCAGCTGGCTCTTGCCGACCGACCTGGACTTTCCACGGTAGTCAATAATCAAACCGTTTTGCCAAGCGCCCAGTACCGGGCAGTTACATTCAATATGCTCCAGCGTCAGGTTATCGACGGCCTTCAGTTCCAGCGTGTGCCAGTTTAAGCCTTGCACCTCGACGAATTCATCATAGGCAATGTCGAAATCCTTCAGCAACTGGTGTAGGCCGCCACGCAAACCCAAGCTGCTCATCGGATACAAGCCCACACACAACGCTAACAATACACACATCACGATCATTTCCGCCTTGCTGCCGACTTCCAAGCGAAATTTTATTTTACCGGGCATCACCACCCGGATCGGCGAGGGCCAGAACAAGTCCACGCCGCGAATGTTGGCCATGTCGATTTGAATATGCGACCAGTAGCCGCCCAGAATCGCCCAGAACCAGAGTGATTTAGCAAAATACAACGGCGAAGCCAACGCCGCCAGGATGGACACGCCAATCAGGGAATGGGTAATCGTCCGGTGTCCGAAACGCTTTTCCAGCGGCGCCGAGATAAAAAACAGCGGTCGGCCAACCTTGGAGGTCGGGATGTCGATATCCGGCATAAATGAGAACAGAATAGCCAGGCCCCAGCTGACCGGTTCAACCGGATACTCGAACATGGCGGCGCCGCCTAAGTACAGCGCGGTTGAAAAGGCGGCGTGGGTGGCTGATAGCATATAAGCTAATATGAAATGATATGATATGAAATCATATTATATTTTCCTTACCCAACAGTAAGCCAAACGCAATCCTTAGCTTATTGAATTCATCAGGATATGAATTACTACCATATGATTTTAACTTCTTATCGCCATATTCAATTACAAGCTCCCATTGAGTACCATCCAAAATATTGGAATTGATATATCTCTTTTTCCATTTCCAAACACCAATATCATCCAGACTCTTTTTAAAGACAATCCATTCCCGCTCATTAGGCACAACAGTTCCTTGTACCCACCCCTGTTCCGGAGCGCCAACACTCTCGCCATACTGTAGTGTTTCATTTACAAGCCTTATGAAACGAGTACAATCAGAAAACCCGCCAATTGAGAAATTTAGTTTTATCGGCATACAAACGGAGCTGATTACCGCCCCACCCCTTTAAAGATAAAGAACCGGAACGTCAAAAACAACGCCGCCCCCATGCCGCCCATGATATACAGCGTTTTATCCCCGGTTCCCATGCCGATATAACGCATCGAGACAATCAACGCCCCCAAAATCATCACCATCGGGGTAAAATCCAGATATTGCACTCCGGCCTCGTGGCGCATTTCCCGCACCTTGCGTTTGTCGATAATCCGTTCCTTGCTGGATTCATCCAACATATCGTAGATCGCTTGGGGAATCCCGCCCGACTGCTTAACAACATGGGAAATATATTGATCCGGAGACTCGATCAATACCCCCTGGGTTTCAATATACCGTTTCACCACTTCCCGAATCGTTTCAGGCGGCAGGGGCTTAACGGCAATCTCTTTCATTTTCCACCACAGCTTACGCACCCTGGCTTTTTTTTCTGAAGCACAGCCCACCACTTGAGCATGTTCGAATATCGCCAACCAGAACGCCATTTGCGTGGGCGTCAACGAAGTCAAATCATCAACCGCAATCAGCGGCCTTTCTTCCGATCTAGCCAACGCCGGAATAATCGCTTGGGTCAGGTCGCGCATACTCATCCGGTTAACCCGGTTCCGGATTGCTTTCCACTCGATTTGCGCCGGCGGCATATTGTGAAATTGCGCCGGCAAATCCAATTCCTGCGCACTCAACAAACCCAACGCTAACATTTGCCGGGCCATTTCGACAAACTGACCTTTCGCCTGATGTTCAAGCTGGACGGGATATTCATCCCGTCCATAACGTTTTTTAACTTCACAATAATTCTGTCAAACTTAAAAAACGATTGCTGAACTCAATTTAAATGCTTGTTGATATAATAGTTAACTCTTTTATTGATGTAAAACATATTTCAATTCAGGCCCGAATAAAAACAATAGCGCTGTTTACCTTGTTTTTTGGCGGCGTACATAGCTTGATCGGCGTACTTACATAACAAAGCTTGTTCTAAATGGTCATCGGGATACATGGCTATGCCTATGCTGACGCCTACGTGTACGGCCTTGTCTTGGATTAAAAAGTCCTGACTGACGCGTTTCAAAATATTATCGGCGATTTTGCAAACGGATTGCAGAGTTCGTACGGAAGACAAAATAATCACAAATTCATCGCCGCCTATGCGGGCGACGCTGTCATCTTCACGACAACATTGTTTTAGGCGTTGGCCGACCGCGATCAGTAGGTCATCGCCCGCATCATGGCCTAATTCATCGTTGATGCTTTTGAAGCCGTCTAAATCCAAAAACATCACTGCAATCATTTCCTGATTGCGTTTGGCGTGTAAAATTTCTTGATGTAAACGCTCTTGTAATAATAGCCTATTGGGTAAACCAGTTAAGGCGTCATGAAATGCTAATTGGATCAAACGTTGTTCTTTGGCTTCTTGTTCACTGATGTCGAAAACGGTGCAAATATTGAGTAATTGATCATTTTCGATCAATTGATGGTTTCTGGTTTTAACAGGAAAACGTCGTCCGTTACGCGCCAACGCCTGTTTATCATTTGCGTTTCCGGTTTCCAGTAGATAGCGGGATAAAGGTTGGCCGATCATTTGTTCAATCGCAAATTCAAACATTTTTTCGGCAGTGAGATTGGCCGATAAGATTTGTTTATCTTGGTCATAAATCAATACGGCGGTATCGATAGAGTCAATAATTGCGCTTAATGCCTGGGAATTGTTTTGAGAACGTCTTAAGTTGATTAATAAGCGTTTGCAAACGATAAAGAAATTAATCAAGGCTAACAAGAGCACGGCGGATTGTAACCAACGTAAATATTGCGTTTCTTGTTCACTGTTGTGTTGTAGCTTTAGAGTTAAAGCATTCATGGCGGTTAACAGTTTCAAGTTATGTTGTTGCAATGCCTGGTGTGCTGTTTCGATTTGCTTATTTCCCAGTTTATTGTGTGTGATGATGGGGGTTAATTGATCTTTGATGGATTTCCATATCGTTAGGCCGTGGGTTAATTCGGTGCGCGCATCGACATTGTTAATCGGCGGAATGATCAGTTTTTTATGGTCGCCGCCCAGTGTTTCGCCGCCATTCCAAAAACTGTTAATGGTTTGATCGAATAAGTTGAATGAATAGCGAAATTCAGTCAAGGCTTTGTGATCTGTTTTGTGTTCAACATTACGGGCGTTAGCAAGACTGAGGATGGCTTTGGTCATACGTTGAGAAAGCATGCGCTGGCGGCCGGACAGGTTGACCGCCACGGCGTTTTCAGCCAGCCGGTAGGAGATCCAGAAGTTTAAGGTTAAAGCAATAGTGTCAAATAATACAAAAAAAACCACCGGAAGCAGAATAGATGGGAATTGGTTTCTTTTGAAAAAGAAATTTTTGGAAGTTTGCTTTGCCTGCATAACTATTTCTCAGCGCCAATAGACTAATATCACTATAGACTGATTCTATAAGTCTATCTCTTCAATATGAAAAATTGATTGGGTTTGAGCAAAAATCGATAAGAAATTGTAACCACCGCCTCCCATTTTAAATGGTTGGGGCAGGGCGTAAGGTGCGTAGTGCGCACCCTGCAGTGTTTTAACGCTGAAATAAGGATTCAAGCTTTTCTAGCAATACCTCCGGCTTTAGTTCGCCTGGGTGTCGGTAAATCATTTGTCCTTTGCTATTGATGATGACGGTAAACGGGATTGCGCCGACCATATTGCCCAGTTGTTGGGTTAAGTTGATGCCGCTGTCGTCGGCAATCAGCATCGGGTAATTGACCGGGTTTTTCGCTAAATAGGCTTGGACCGGTTCGGCGGATTCGATGGCGATGCCGATGAATTGCACATTTTGATCGGCCAGTTTTGTTTGCAGTTTGACGAATTCCGGGATTTCTTTTAAACAAGGCGGACACCAGGTCGCCCAAAAGTTAATGATTTGAATTTTACCCTGCCATTCGGAAATATGGCGTTGTTTTCCTAAGTGATCGGGAAAGGATATGTCCAAAGCCGGATGATTTTCCACCTGAATATCGGGTAAGGCGTTTTTTTGTTTAAAATACATGCCGCCAACAAAAGCCAGCAGGGCGGCGAATATTAATATCAGGTTTTGATTCATAGGTTTTTCAGGGTATTTAAAAAAGTGGCTGCATTTTGATAACCGACCACCCGGGAATGACGGCGCTCTTGTTGATCAGGACCATAAAAAATGATGCCGGGCGGGCCGAACAAGTTGAAGCGCTTCAATAAAGCCTGGTCGTCTTCGTTATTGGCGGTAACATCGGCTTGCACCAGAATAAAATTATTCAGTGTTTGTTTGACGGCTGGATCGGTGAAGGTATAGGCCTCCATTTCTTTACAGGAAATACACCAGTCGGCGTAAAAATCCAGCATCAACCACTGGCCGTTGGTCGATGCTTGTTGAATTTTAGCATCCAGTTCTTCGATACTTTTAACTCGCTCAAAGACAATGCCTTCATGCTGGGCGGCGGCGACGCCGGTAAATGATTTCATCGGCTGTAAAGGATTGCTGTTGCCGCCGCTGAGACCGATGATCAATATAATGCCGTAAACGAACATGACCAAACCGAGGCCCTTCCAAAACCGTTGCCAATTGCTTGCGTGTTCGGATAACGGCTCCAGAGCTTTCAAATACATGGCCGGAATAATCAGCAGTAAAGCCCAGAGGAACATGATGACGCCGGCGGGCAGAATGCGCTCCAGCATCCAAACCGCGACCGCCAACATGATAACGCCGAAAATGGCTTTGGTGGAGTTTAGCCAATGACCTGCTTTGGGTAGCAATTTACCCGCTGAAGCGCCCATGATTAATAAAGGAATGCCCATGCCCAAGCCCATCATGAACAATGATGAGCCGCCCAGTAATACATCGCCGGTTTGGCCGATGTAGATTAATGCAGCCGCCAACGGCGCAGCGACGCAGGGACCGACAATCAGGGAGGATAATGCGCCCATAATGGCGGCGCCCCAATAGGAATGGTTACGATGCAGCTCGCTGGAGTTATGCAATTTAGTTTGCCAGGATTTAGGCAATTCCAGATTGTAGAAGCCGAACATGGACAGCGATAAAATGATAAAAATACCGCTGAACAGGGCGATAATCCAGGTTTGTTGAAACAGGATTTGCAGGTTTTGCCCGAATAGAGCCGCCAGGATGCCGAATATCGTATAAGTTAGCGCTGAGGCCAAAACATAGGCCAATGATAACAAAAACGCTTTTCGAGTGGTCAGGGTGGGGCCGTGGCCGATTATGATGCCGGACAGAATCGGAATCATTGGAAAAACGCAGGGCGTGAAAGACAATAATAAGCCGAATCCTAAAAAGCTGAGCAAAGTCAGCCAAAAGCTGTCCTGGCGCAGCGAATTGACGATCATATCCTGCTCTGAAACCGGCGCTTGCGCCCTTGGCGAGGGCGGCGCGAGTTGTTGGGCGGCGGGTATATCCAGGTCTACGCTGGCCTCCATCGGCGGGTAACAGACGCCGCGATCCGCGCAGCCCTGGAATTTGCTTTTTAAGGTGATGCGATAGGCCAGGGTGTCTTTGCGAATCAACGGCACATCAATGCTGACATCCTCATGAAAAATTTCTACTTGACCGAAGGCTTCATCATGATAAGGCTCGCCGCGTGGAATTTGGTAAGGTCCTAAACGAATATTACTGTCATCTTCCAGACTGAGAGCGAATTTTTCCCGGTATAAATAGTATTTGTCCGCCACCATCCAGGTGACCCGTAAAGTATGGGGGTCCTTGACTTCGGCCAAAAATTGGAAAGCCTCTTCGGCGCGCAATAATTCATCTTCAAACAGATTCAGTTTGAGTTTTGAAAAACCGCTGAATAAATCATCGGCAGCCTGGTTAATCGACGCTTTTTCAATGGGTAGCGCCACATTAACGGTGGTTTGCTGCGGCGGATAACAAACGCCGATATCGGCGCAGCCTTGATATTTCAGCAGTAAGCTTACCTTATCGTACTGTTTTGGGTTTTGGTAGTTGAGTTGGAAGTCGGGCGAGTCTCGATAAATAACGGTTTCGCCGAAAAATTCATCATGCTGGGTGATGCCGTCAGGCAGCGGCAAGGGTTTAATATGAATATTTTCAGTCCGGCTCTCAACCTGAAACTTATCCTTGTATAAATAGTAACCGGGTTGAATTTTCCAGTGTATATTAATTTGCTCGGTGGAAACGGCTTTTGCCGTGAAGGTGAAAGCCTGTTCGACCGGTAATAAGTCAGTGTTGCCGAAGGCAGCTAGAGTTTGGCTATACAGCAGTTGCAGTAAGCAGAAAATCAGGGTGTAACGAGACATGCATCGATCCATTTTAGATAATCGGGAAGACCTTGAGCGATAGAGACTGCTATTATTTCTGGAAGTTCATAAGGGTGCAGTGCGGTGATTTGTTGCTCAATTTGCGGATATTGATCCTTTCGGGTTTTGATAATGAGTAAATGTTCTTCGGCGGTTTCAACTTCGCCTTGCCAGAGGTAAACAGAGTTAACCGCAGGCAATATATTCACGCAGGCGGCCAGGCGGTCGCCAATCAGTTTGGCGGCGATTTGTTCAGCGGTCGCTCGGTCGGGACAGGTGCAGAGTATGAGTTGGTAATCCATGCGTTAATTGTATAGCGGTTGGCGGGCAAAATCGCTAATTATTGACAATTCCGGTTGTTGATTGAACCGTGTTGTCTGGAAAATAGCGGTAAAGCTGGTAATTCAGTTCAAAAGCCCATACTATGTTTATATGACATTTTACAGGTTGTTGTTATGAAAATTGTACAAATCATCTTTTTGTTTTTTTTAATCGTTCCGTTTATTGAAATTTATTTATTATTACAAATCGGCGGAATTATCGGCGTTTTACCCACGATATTTATGGTGGTGTTCACTGCGGTTTTGGGCGCATGGTTATTGCGTAAACAAGGCATGGCGACTTTAAAACGTTTTCAAGACAGTTTAAATCGTGGCGAAATACCGGCTTATGAAATGATTGAAGGCCCTATTTTATTGGTGGGCGGCGCTTTGTTGTTAACCCCGGGTTTTTTTACCGACGCCATGGGCTTTGCTTGTTTGGCTGCGCCGCTACGTCGCAAAATCGCTCGATATGTGATTGAAAATAATCTCATTCAAACACAAGCCGGTTCGCCCTTTCAAGCTGGATCGCCGTTTCAATCTTCTAAACCGGATGTGATTGAAGGCGAATATCGTAAGGAAGATTAATCATCAGCGGTTTTACGAATCAGTTTGTGAATTCGCCGCACCCCCATCGCGGCGATAACCAGCACAATGGGGATCGAAACTCCGATGACCACCGGCGGGTTGACATCCCAACCCGCCGATTTTAATGCCTGGGCGATTGAACCGATTAAGCTCACTGCATAACTGGTGATGGCGATTATTGATAATCCTTCCACCGTGCTTTGCAAGCGCACTTGCATTTTCGCATGGGTGTTCATGGATTTCAGCAGGGCCTGGTTTTGCCGTTCAATGGATATATCCACCCGGGTGCGTAATAATTCACCGGCGTTGCTGATG
>SPJK01027342.1_pt1 | contig 15860 bp, 16 predicted proteins | sample 3741771 | NCBI WGS metagenome assembly SPJK01 (sample SAMN10925997, study PRJNA522277) | cold seep metagenome | isolation source: Elba SIP-enriched marine methane seep metagenome, extraction at timepoint T2 | place: Italy: coast of Elba, Mediterranean Sea | reverse complement strand
CATCCGCCAGCTCTTCTTCAGCCTTTTTGCGCTCGGTGATATCAACCGCCACTGAAACAGTATGCCCCCCCGGCGCCGGGTTTCGTGACAGCTGAATATGGCGTCCATCGATTGTCGTATCTTCAAAGGAAACGGGCTCAGACGACTTGAAGGAGTCCACCCTGGTGGCAAGGATATCCTCGTCAGGATCGCTCCCCTGGACAATGCCGGCCTTGATCTCGGATTGAAGGAGATCCCGCATCGATTGGCCAATCTCCGCCCTCCCCTCTGGATTGCCGTAAAACTCCCGATATTTTTCGTTCAACAGAACGATATCAAGTTCGGAATCGACGACGACCATGGCACCCGGCATGTTTTCCAATGCCATACGAAGCTGCGCTTCCTTTTGGCTCAGACTTGCCGTGCGCTCTTCCACCGTCTTTTCCAGGCCGATTTTATGCGCCTCCAATTCTTCATTGGTTGACCGCAATTGTTCCGTCAACTCCTTGCGGCTAACCGAGGACAAACGGCCGCGCAGATCCTCAACCAGGCTGTCTTGGATAGGCACCCCCCTGCCCCGAAGCGGTTTGATGGCGGCCGCCAGGCGAATGCCGGTGCCTGTAACCCCTGCTTGGAAGTCGAAATACGGGGAGGTCTGAATTGCGTGGATCGTCTGCTCGGTCTCAGGAAATGTCAGGATAAGATCCTCGACCACAGTTGCCCCATTCAAATAGATGCCCAAGGCTCTTTCCGTATTATTCGTGCAGATATCTCGAACCATGCCGGAGACCGTGGAGGCGGTTCGGGCCGCATCAATCTCTGAACACCCAACCAACCGGCAGGTATCTGCAATTTTCTGACGCATTCCATAGATCGACACGCCGCTTCGAAGCGGAAGCATACCGACCCTGGTGAGTGCCCTGGGCATGCTAATGGCACCTCCAGACCACACAGGTCGCATCATCGTGATGCTTCCCAAACTGCGCCACAACGCTCTGCGCCAAGCGATCCGCCGGAAGGGCGCGATATCCGGAAATCTCCGCCAACTCGAAACGGACACTAATGCCATCGGTGCAAAGCACCATGATATCGCCACTGGATAAGGTGTCGTGGTGCAGTTTCGGTGTAGGAATTGAATGCCCGAACATGCCGTCCTGCCGCGCCAGGCTGCGGGGGTCCCGGCCAAAGATCTTGCCGTGTGTGTCGCCGATCTGGATATAGGACAGATCAAGGGTCACTTTGTTCAAGTGGCCGACCAACGCGACAGCGCCCGCCCCACCCTGCAACAGGTCATGAATCGCCGCCACCAGGGCCGAAAGCTCTGTGTCCCTATTAGCCTTCAGGAGCGTCTTGATCCGATATCCGATTTCGAAGGCCGGCCTGCCGTGACCAGCGGCATCGACAATCGCAAAGGTCACGCTATCGCCGCTATCATCAAGGTAGACCATATCGCCACTATAATGCTCACCCCGGAAGGCGCGCCCGAAGTGTGAAATGCTGAGCCTCTCTCGGTTATGATCAGCCATCAGCCCTTCCACAGTTTGAATGACGCTGTTGTGCCAACACCAATGTCAGAGCTTAAGGTAAAGTCATCCACCATCCGCTTTACGCCGGGCAGTCCCAACCCAAGTGTGCCGGAAGAACTGAAGTGATCCGCCATCGCCTGTTCCGGATCGGCGATACCCGGGCCATGATCGGTTGCCGTAAACTCCAGATAGGGGCCCCTTGAATCCGTCATCACATCAAACTGCACCCAGCCGGAGCCTGCATATTTATCGATATTCCGCAGCAATTCAGAGGCAGCTGTGACAGAACTTGATATCTGGAGTTCCCCAAATCCGACCCCTTCCAACATGGTCCGCAGCTTCGACAACGCAACGATGATATCGGTTTCCGACTTTATGATCTGGCGCTTTCTCGTGATGGGCATTCTATGGCCCTATTTCAGTATCGGCGAAGCGGAGGGCGGATTTCAGATTTAATGCCGTGGAAAAGCCACCGATGTCGCAGCCCAGCTCGACAATACTTGCGGCAACACCTGGTCGAACGCCGGCAATAATCGTCTTTGTTCCCATAAGTGCAGCGACATCAATCACCCGGCGTAGTCGCTGAAAATCCCAGTCGTCTATCAGCTCCAAATGCGTTGCATCCATGATGAGCACACCGCAACCACTTTTACCCAGCGCGAATGAAACATCATCGCAGAGGCTATCGAAATAGAAATCGTCGTCCTTCGGATGCAAGGTCACGATCAACCTGCCGTCAATTATATTAAAGGCAGTTTCCGTCCCGTCCGACGGGTTGTTTGATTTTGGATCCTGCATCACACCGGATTCCCTGACCGTCATCCAGCGCCTACTTCTCCGTGACCGTCATACCCACATGATCAAAGGCGTGTTTCAGGGCTTCCCGCAGATTGCCGGTCGTCTGGATTGTGCCGACATCAATCCCGAGATTGACGATGGTCTGCGCAATTGCCGGCGAAAGACCTGAAATCAAGGGCTCACATCCCATCAAGCGGCAGGCCTTGGTGATCTTGATGAGGTAGTTTGCAACCGCCGTATCGATGATCGCAACGCCGCTGATATCCAAGATGAAGCAGCTTGATTGTGTCCGTCCGATTTCTTCCAACACGCGCGCCGTGATATCCAACGCGCGCTTAGAATCGATGATTCCAACCAGTGGAAGCATCAGGATATCGTCCCAAATGGCGGTAACCGGCGTCGACATCTCGATCATCGATTTGCTTTGTTCAAGCATCACTTCGTTGGTGACCTGGGAATAGGTATCCGCCGTGATCATCTCATCGAAATGCATGAGCTTGGCGATCGCCAATAAGGTTCTCTGCCTTTCGTTTCCCGGTTCCTCGTCGGCCATAAGAACATCGACGCAGTTCTCCAGGCAGTTATTCATTGCCGCCATATAGATATCAAGCGGCAGCTCGATCTTCGCATGGACGCGACCGATATGTCGCCGGGTCTCGACAAAGTCATCATCAATCTTTGCATCGAAGAAATCATGCCAATACTTGGTTTGCTGGGTGCGAACTTCCTGAACATGGGCATCATCCATGAAGAATTCGTACTTGAACGGTTGTTCTGCCAGCCAAACGTAGAATTGATCGACGAAGGCATCTATTTTCGGGCGAATTTTGTCACCGAATTGACGGACAAGGTCCAAATCCGCATCCGTGATCCGGAATTGTTTTAAGAGCGTTGCCGCGTCTTTCGTTGTCGATCTGGTTCCTGTTGATGAAACGATCACATCGGTCATAGCTGCCCTTTCCATGCAAATGTCAGAGCCCGACCCACAGATCGCGCTTCAATAGTCGATAACCCTCCAGTTAAGTCGACCGCCGGCAGCGTCGACCCCTCACCCAATCGATTATGTCGCCAATTGGAACTTCAAAACCTCAAGTTACACGACCGTCAGTCTGAAATCTTAACGGCAGACCGTTAACCAATCGTTAACCAAACGCCTAACGCGGTCAGGACGTTGGAGCGCCTGAGCCGATCCAGTCCCAAGCGAGACTTCTAATTGAAATGATCTTTATCTATACCTATCTTTAAGTTCTATAGAAGGTGAGGCACTGAAGGAGGAACATACTGATGCTGTTGAATATTATCTCGTGGTTGGGCGCCGCTCTTCTTCTACTATCCTTTATTGCCGTTATTATTGTTATGTTCATTCCACCGTTGAAGGAGAAGGCCGGACTGTCATGGCGCACCGTCTCCATTCCTGCCATTTCCGGGATTCTCTTATTCTCGGTCCAGTTCACCTTCTTTTATGCCGCACCGGGCATATCCTATCTGGTCCAATATCCCTGGGGCACGCAAAAGGCCGTGCTGACACCGGGTTTCAAGCCGCGCTGGTTTGGGGAAGCCATTCCCTTCAAGAAGTTCCTGACCGTCGCCTTCACCGATGATGGGGATGACGGCAAGTTTTCCGGTGCCATGCATCCGCAGGAGGTTCGTTTTTATGACAGCGTGACCGCGACTGTCGAAATGACCGCGCGGTTTGAGCTGCCCAGCAGTGAAGAACAATTCCTGCCCATGGCGGTCGCCTATCGCTCGCAAGCGAATTTGATCAACGCAACTTTGATGCCGACCATGCAGGAATCCATGCGCAATGCCGCGCGGATGTTCTCGGCACAGGAATATGTCGGCGGTCGCGGTGGTGATTTTGAGAATGCCGTGCTCGACCAGATCGAATTCGGTATCTATCTGCTGGATGTGGCAGACCTGACGCCGCGCGCCAATACGACTACCATCACCGATGACGACGATCGAACGATTGAGGAAGGCCGCACGGTCCAGCTGCAGGTCACCCCGCGCATCGACCGAAACACCGGAGAATTTGTCCGCAAGAATGACCGGGCCTTGTCACAATTCGGGATTCGCCTGTCGCAGGCCAATGTTTCGAATGTCGATCCGGACCCGGTCTTCAAGGACAAGCTGACGGAGCAGCGAGAAGCCGCCGCCCAGGTTGCTATTGAACGGCAAAAGACCCGACAGGAAGAAGAGCGCCGCCTGCGCATCTTGGCCCAGGGTGAGACCGAAAAGGCAGAGAAGCGCGTTGAACTGGAAAAGCGTCAGATCGAAATCACGCTTGCCGCCGAAACCGAGGCAAAAAAGGCGGAACAAATCCAACGGCAACGGGTGACGGAATCGACCACGCTGAAACGTCAGGCTGAAGTCGATAAGGAACGCGCCGCGGTCGAACTGGAAACCGCGCGACTGGAGGCAGAGAAGATCAAAACCCTCGCCGATGCCGAAGCGGAGGCTCGTCGCCTGATCATCGAAGCGGATGACGCCTTGCAGGCCCGCCTGGATGCCTATGTCGCCGTTGCCTCGGAATATGCCAGTGCGCTGACCAACAAACAGCTGGTACCTGAAGTGGTCGTGATGGGCGGCAATGGCGGCGAAGGCAGCAGCAACGCGACAGATCTTATCGAGCTGCTGACAGCCCGCGCCGCCCGCGATCTTGGCGTCGCGGTCCGGGAAGGCGACCGGTCCGCAACTCCGGCGCAGTAAAGGCGGCGCAATAGCGGGGCAAATCCTCGATTGACCACTTACTCGGCGACGACGCGGAACCCGATGTCGTAGCCGGTATGGGTCAATCGTCCGCCGAAGCGATAGGTGGGGGTGGAGACATAGCGGTCGAAGTACCAGGAGCCTCCCTTCCTGGTACGCTTGCTGCAATCAGGGGCACTTGGCGCATGGCTTTCGGTCCAGCAATCGCTGGTCCATTCCATGACATTTCCCTGCATGTCGTGGAGACCGAAGCCATTCGCATCGAAGGTTCCGACGGGAAATGTCTTGTGATCCCAGTCCCCGACACATCCATTGCAGTTGGCGACGTCCAACCCGGTCCGCCAGGTCGCATCGCCACCCCAGGCCGCATATTCCCATTCCGCTTCCGTGGGCAGACGGTAAACACGCCCGGTCTTCAAGCTCAGCCAGGCGGCATAATCACTCGCCATCTCAAAAGTCACATAGATCACCGGCCGGTCGCCGCGCCCCCAGTCCCGATCCCAAGGCATGCTGCGGCAGGCACCATCATCGTGGCAGGCCTTGTATTGATCGAAGGTGGTTTCCGTCCGCGCGACAGCGATGGGTCTTTTGATCCGCATCAATTGAGCCGGTGCTTCTGCAGCCTTGCCCCCGTTACGACCCATGACGAAGGTCCCTGCGGGAAGCCAAACCATCTCCGGACAAAGCGCGCAATCTTGGTAGACACTGCCGGGGGGACCCGGTTCCTGGCTGCCGGCAATACTGACTTTCGGGATCACAGCCGCAATGAGCCCTAAAAGCACCCATGCAAAAACATGTGATCGTCGGCAGCAGGGCATGGCCGGCCTAGCGCACCACCGTGCCGCCACGCACGACACCGGCGCAGGGATTACCCCCCAGGCGATAGGCAAGCTCGGCCGGGTCTTCGATGTCCCACAGAACGAAATCTGCCCATTTCCCAACCCGGAGCGTCCCCGTCTCGGTCCCCAGCCCCAGAGCCTTGGCCCCTTCCCGCGTGACCCCTGCCAGGGCTTCTTCCGGCGTCATGCGGAACAGGGTGCAGGCCATGTTCAACATCAACAGCAACGACAAGGCCGGCGAGGACCCCGGATTGCTGTCTGAGGCGATGGCGATCGGCACCTTGGCCTCACGCAACGCCTCAATCGGCGGCAGTTTGGTCTCCCGCAGGAAGTAAAAGGCGCCCGGCAGCAGAACCGCAACCGTGCCCGCTTCCTTCATGGCTTCTATTCCTGCCGCATCCAGATGCTCCAAATGATCCGCGGAGAGCGCGCCGAATTCCGCCGCCAAGGCAGCACCGCCCTGGTTTGAAAGCTGTTCCGCATGCAGTTTCACCGGCAGGCGATGGGTACGGGCCGCCTCAAAAACACGACGTGTTTCGTCCGGGGAAAAGGCAATGTCCTCACAAAATGCATCCACCGCATCGGCCAGCCCCTCGCCTGTAACCGCCGGCAGCTGCTCAGCGCAGACCTGATCGATATAATCCGACGACCGGCCCGCGAATTCCGGCGGCAGCGCATGTGCGCCAAGGAAGGTGGTCTTCACCGTCACTTCCCGTCCCTTTCCCAAAAGACGGGCCACACGGAGCATTTTCATCTCGTTTTCAACATCCAAGCCATAGCCGGATTTGATCTCAACCGTCGTCACACCTTCCGCCAACAACAGATCAAGCCGCTGCCCGGAAAGCTCCAGAAGCATTTCTTCATCCGCATCCCGTGTCGCAGCCACAGTCGATACAATGCCGCCGCCGGCCTTGGCGATTTCCTCATAGCTGGCGCCCTGAAGTCGCAGCTCAAATTCCCGGGCACGATTGCCGCCATGAACCAGATGGGTATGGCAATCGATCAAGCCCGGTGTGATCCAGCGGCCACCGGCATCGCGGATCTGTTTCGCCAGTTTCTTCGGTTCATCCGGCAGCCGCGCACGTTCACCGACCCAGGCGATCTGCCCATCTTCAATTCCAATCGCACCATCATCCAGCGCCCCATAGGGAACCTGCGATGGTTCCATGGTTGCAATCTTGCCGTTAAGCCAAAGGGAATCCCACATAATCTCTTCTCATCTGATCAGGACCGACGAATATCTATGTAGTCCAGAGGAAGCTCTGTCGTCATCTTAATTTCCTCCATCGCGAAGCTGGATGAAACATCACTGAGCGGCACCCGCGCGATCAGGCGCTTATAGAAGGCATCATAAGCCGCAATATCCGGGACCACGACTTTCAGAATATAGTCCACATCGCCACTCATCCGATAGAATTCCACCACCTCCGGCATATGGGCCACAGCATCATGGAAGAGCTTCAGCCAATCCGTGTCGTGCCGTGCGGTTCGGACAGAAACGAAAACCGTCGTCGATACGTTAAGCCGATCCCGGTTCAAAAGCGCAACACGCCGGTCGATAAGGCCTGCATCCTCCAACCGCCGGACGCGCCGCCAACAGGGCGTTGGCGACAACCCGACCTGGTCCGCCAAATCATTATTCGACAATGTCGCATCGGCCTGGAGCGCGGCCAGGATTTTAACATCGATCCTATCCATGGTATAAATTACCCATATTTCATATATATGTAGAATGTACTTTCATCATTTTTGATATTATAGAGAATTTTTAGAACATATCTACCGCTTCTTTGAGGCATGATCATCCTATCAATTGCAACCGCGGTCCCGTTCGAAAGAAGAAGCCGCTGCCCGAACTTGGAGATGACCAATGTCCAGCTTAATCGCCGCCTTTACCGACCACCCACGCTCCGTTGGCGAAAGCTATTGGGAGCATCTGGGTGTTGCCTCCAGCTTTTCTGCAAAACTGTTGTTGGCGGCCCTTGCCTGTATGATGCACGCTTTGCTGCCCTTCCTGTTCGTTAAGACCGGCAGCCAGATGATCACCGAGCTGCATGATCGCATGGTGGCGAACCGGGTTACGAAGCTCTGATTGTCAACACGGTCTGATCGTTATCATCCTAAATATCTTCCATAACGCGATATCTACCCCCCTTTGCGGATCTTCCGCCGATCTTCCATCAATCTTCCGCGCGGATTGTCTTGAAACGCAAGACGGGGCGAGTAGATATAGTGCGCAGGTTTTTGGCAGGCGGCCCAGCGGGCCGGGGAAGAGGATGTTATGGATCAGATCATCGGACAAGGCGCGCCGGCTGGACCGGCTGGCGGTAGTGCCGGCGGCGCAGCAGCGATTGTAGACGCAACCGACCAGACCTTCGCACAGGAGGTTCTTGAAGCGTCGATGACTGTTCCGGTCATTGTCGATTTCTGGGCCCCTTGGTGTGGCCCCTGCAAGCAGCTGGGCCCGATCCTTGAAAAGATCGTCACCGAAGCCGCCGGCGCGGTGAAACTGGTGAAGGTCGATATCGACCAGTCGCCGGGGATCGCCGGTCAGCTGCGCGTCCAATCCATCCCGGCGGTGTTCGCCTTCTTCCAAGGCCGCCCGGTCGATGCCTTCCAGGGCGCGCTGCCGGAAAGCCAGATCAAGGAATTCATCCAGAATCTGGCTCGAATGGCGGGCAAGGAAATCGGCCCCTCCCCCATTGAAGCCGCGATGGAACAGGCAACAGCCGCCTTCGATGCGGAGAGCTATGATCAGGCCGCCGCAATCTATGGCCAGGTTCTTCAGCATGAGCCGGAGAATGTGACCGCTGCCGCGAAGCTTGCGACCTCATACATCAAACTCGGCGAAGTCGAAGCCGCGGGTGAGATTCTGGGCAACCTGCCGGACAGCGCCGATAATGATGCGGATGTCGTATCTGCCCGTGCTGCCTTGTCATTTGCGGAAAAGGCTGACGAGGCAGCGCAGAAGCTCGGCACCCTTGAAGCACAGGTAGCCGAGAACCCGAATGATCACCAGGCACGGCTTGATCTCGCCGACGCACAGGCGGGGATCGGTCAGAATGAAGCGGCCATCGATAACCTTTTGCACATTGTTTCGATCGACCGGGGCTGGAATGACGATGCCGCACGCCTACAATTACTGAAACTGTTCGAGGCACTGGGTCCGAAAGATCCGTTGGTCAATGACGGCCGGATGCGGTTATCCTCGATTTTGTTTTCCTGATAGGCGGGCCGTGGTCCGCCAGAACAGGCGGGTAGTAATGAGCCGTTTCGATCCCAGTTTTGACCGGTTGCCGGCAAGCATCCCGATTTTCCCACTCGCCGGGGCTTTACTGCTGCCGCGCGGCCATCTGCCGCTCAATATCTTTGAGCCGCGCTATCTGACCATGATTGAGGATGCGCTGGCGGCTGACCGGATGATCGGCATGATCCAGCCGGACGAAACCGCCCCGCCTCTAGCCGGGGAACCGGGTGTTTTCGCGGTAGGCTGCGCCGGTCGTATCGTGAATTTCGAAGAAACCGAAGATGGTCGTTTCCTGATTACCCTGAAAGGCGTTTCGCGCTTCCAGGTCGGGGAAGAGCTGGCAACGACGCGTGGTTATCGCAAGGCCGTTACAGAGTGGACCGGTTTTGCCGGGGATTTGGCGCCGGAAGACCCTGTCGAAATTGACCGCACGGCCCTGATGGATGCGTTGCGGGCCTATTTTAAACTGCAGGGGATCAAGGCGAATTGGGATGCCCTGTCAGAAACACCGGATGAGCGTCTGGTAACCTCACTGTCCATGATCTGCCCTTTTGAACCATCGGAGAAACAGGCGCTGCTGGAAGCACCCGGACTGTTTGAACGGGCGGAGATTCTGAAGACCTTGGTGCAGATGGCCGCGCTTGACAGCAGTTCAGACGACAGCCACAAAGCCCGGCAATAGCGCATCACCGCATGGGGAGAGCCCGTCATGTCTGCCGAAACCAGCACTGAAACCATTGATCCGAAGCTGTTGGAAGAACTGGTCTGTCCGGTGACCCACCACCCCCTTCGTTTCGACAGGGAAGCAGGTGAGTTGATCAGCGAGGCGGCGGGCCTTGCCTATCCCATCCGTGACGGCATCCCGATCATGCTGCCGGATGAAGCCCGCGCGCTTAAGGCCTGATACAGAAATTCCTGATCCAAACATACCTGCTCAATAAGCGCCTGATAGAACGCTATCGGACAAGAACCCCAGATAGGGAAATCGATGACTGAGGAAGACCGCTTTTCGACCAAGGCCTGGCCAGTGGAAATTCGCCTCAAAAAAGAGGAGAAACGGCTGGAAGTCGATTTTGACGATGGCGTCTGTTTTTCCTACCCGGCGGAATATCTGCGGGTAGTGAGCCCCTCTGCTGAGGTTCAGGGGCACTCTCCCAGCCAGAAAGTCACGGTCGCCGGTCGGCGTCATGTTGGTATCATGGCGGTGGAGCCGGTCGGAAACTACGCGGTGAAGATAAGTTTCGACGACCTGCACGACACCGGCATCTTCAGCTGGAAATACCTCTATGAGCTGGGACAGGAAGAGGGCATCCGCTGGGCAAACTACGTCGCCGATCTGGAAGCCAAAGGCCTCAGCCGCGATCCGTAACGTGGCTTAGGCCGCGACGGATCGACCCGCAGACCCCAGATCCTCAAAAGCCTGTTGCAGCCTGTCGACAACCCCTTTCTCACCTTCGCGCAACCAAGCTCTTGGATCATAGAGCTTTTTAGTTGGCTTGCCGGTTGAAGGGTCCAACTGGGCCTGGAATGCAACAGGATGTTTCTCGACATAGGCACCCACGCCATGCGCAAAGGCGAATTGGGTATCTGTATCGATGTTCATCTTGAACACCCCATATCGGATGGCTTCTTCGATATCCGCGTGATCAGAACCCGACCCACCGTGGAAGACCAGATCAAGCGGGTTTTCCGCAGTGCTATGGGTGGTTTGAACCAAGGCTTGGGAGTTCTGAAGAATCTCCGGGCGCAAACGGACATTACCGGGCTTATAGACGCCATGAACATTGCCGAAAGAAGCCGCGACGGAGAAATGGCCAATGCCTGAGAGCATATCATAGGCGGCCAGAACATCAGTCGGCTGCGTATAGAGATGCGGGTTATCGGGGTCATCATGTTCCGAACCGACCCCGTCTTCTTCCCCGCCGGTCACGCCGAGTTCGATTTCCAAGGACATGTCGCTCTTTGCCATCCGTGTGAGGTAGTCGCGGCATGTTGCGAGGTTTTGGCCGACCGGCTCTTCAGAAAGATCGAGCATATGGGAGGAGAATAACGGCTGACCGCAGGCGGCGACATGCGCCTCGCTCTGTGCGATCAGGCCATCCACCCAACCCAGCAACTTCCTGTTTGCATGATCGGTATGAAGCACGACGCAAATACCGTAATGCTCGGCCAGAAGCGCTGTGTGTTTGGCAGCGGACACCGCGCCCAATACCATCGCGGTTTCCGGATTGGGGAAACCGTTACCGGCAAAGTATCGCGCGCCCCCATTTGAAAGCTGAATGATAACATCGGATTGCGCCTTACCAGCGGCCTCCAGCACAGCGTTCAGTGAGTTTGTTCCCACGACATTCACAGCGGGCAGAGCAAACTTCTCAGACTTGCAGTTTGCGACCAGATCTCGATAAGCGGCACCAAAAACAACGCCTGCAGGCAGTTTCGTCATTTGATCAACCTTCTAATGATAGGGTTTACCCATCCCCCATTTTGAGGGCTTCCAGGAAGGCGGATTGCGGGATTTCGACTTTGCCGAATTGCCGCATGCGCTTCTTCCCTTCCTTTTGCTTTTCCAACAGCTTACGCTTCCGGCTAATGTCGCCGCCATAGCATTTCGCCGTCACATCCTTGCGCAACGCACCCAGCGTTTCCCGGGCGATAACATTCCCACCGATGGCTGCCTGAAGGGCCACTTTGAACAGCTGGCGAGGGATCAAGGTTTTCAGTCGCTCGCAAATCTGCCGGCCCCGGGCGATTGCCTGGTTGCGGTGGACGATCATTGCCAACGCATCGACCGGATCACCATTGATCAGGATCGACACTTTAACCAGATCACCTTCCTCATAACCGTCCATCTCATAGTCGAAAGAGGCATAACCCCGACTGACCGATTTCAGACGATCATAGAAATCGAACACCACCTCGTTCAGCGGCAGGCGATAGACGACCATGGCGCGGCTGCCAACATAGGTCAGGTCCAGCTGCTCCCCGCGCCGTTCCGTGCACAGGGTCAGGACAGCGCCCAGATACTCATCCGGCACCAAAACTGTTGCTTTAATCCAGGGCTCCGCAATCTTCTCGATCCGGGTCACATCCGGGTAATCCGCCGGGTTGTGCAGCTCTATCGATTCTCCCCGGGTCAGGTCGATCTTATAGACAACCGAGGGCGCCGTGGAGATCAGGTCCAGATCAAACTCCCGCAAGAGCCGCTCCTGGATAATCTCCAGATGCAACAATCCCAAGAACCCGCAACGGAACCCGAAACCCAGCGCGGCAGATGTCTCCATCTCCGCATGGAAGCTGGAATCATTCAGCGCCAGTTTGCCCATCGCTTCCCGCAAGGCCTCGAACTCGGAAGAATCGACCGGGAACAGGCCACAGAAGACGACCGGGACCGTCGGTTTGAAACCGGACAAGGGCTGGGTGGTCGGGCGCCGCTCTTCAGTGATCGTGTCACCGATGCTGCAATCGGCCACGGCTTTGATGCTCGCCGTGATAAAGCCCATCTCTCCCGGCCCTAAAGAATCGACCATCAGGCCCTTCGGCGTGAAGACCCCGACCCGGTCCACTTCATTCGCCGCCCCGGTCGAGACCATGCGGATCTTCATGCCCTTCTTGAGCGTCCCATCCATCACCCGGACCAGGGTCACAACGCCCAGATAAGCGTCATACCAGCTGTCGACCAGCAGTGCGCGCAAGGGGGCATCCGGATCACCGTCGGGAGGCGGCAGGCGGGAAACGATGGCTTCCAGCAAGTCTTCAACGCCGATCCCACTCTTCGCAGAAATCTCCAAAGCGTCGGAAGTGTCGAGCCCGATCACCTCCTCAATCTGTTCCTTGACCCGTTGCGGTTCGGCAGCGGGCAGATCGATCTTGTTCAAAACCGGCAGAATCTCATGGTCAGCATCAAGCGCCAGATAAACATTCGCCAAGGTCTGTGCCTCGACCCCCTGACTGGCATCGACGACCAACAGCGACCCCTCACAGGCGGCCAGGGACCGGCTGACTTCATAGGAGAAATCCACATGGCCGGGCGTGTCGACGAGGTTGAGGGTATATTCCTCCCCATCCGAGGCTTTGTAGAGCAGGCGCACGGTCTGCGCCTTGATGGTGATGCCCCGCTCCCGCTCGATATCCATCGAATCCAGAACCTGCTGCTTCATTTCACGATTGGTCAAACCGCCGCAAAGCTGGATCAGCCGATCAGCCAGCGTCGACTTGCCGTGATCGATATGCGCAACGATCGAGAAGTTTCGGATATTGGCGAGCTTGGGCATGAGACCGTCCGAGAAATTAACGCGGCGAAACAAAGCAGCGAATTAAAGCGATGCGGCGAATTCCGCATCATGCGGCGCGAAAATAGGGTTATTGGGGTGGAAGAGCAATGCTTCGCATTCCCTGTATCTCTTCACGCCCGTCGGAGGCCGCCCTTACCGTATTTTGACGGACCATGGTCCCGCACATGGAAGCCGTAGTCGCTGTCGCGAAACGGTGCTATAGTGTGCCTGTGGGGATACCGAAGTTCAACAAAATCGCATGGGTTGATAAGACCGCGCGGTATTGTGGACGGGAGGATCAGGATATGCCTGCCATATCGAAACGGTCATTGTTTGCTCTCATCGCTGTCGGCTGCGTCGCATTCAGCATCTATGGGATTTGGGACAAAATTTTTCCCCTGGTACAGGCGCCCCATAATGTCTCGGAAGGCAATGTCATGCTGAAAGGGCATGACCCCGTCGCCTATTTCAAAGAAAGCGAAGCGGTTAAGGGGAAACCTAAGCACAGCTTGGAACATGATGGCGTTGTCTATAATTTTTCTTCTGCGGAGAACATGTCTGACTTTCAAGCAGAGCCGGAAAAATATGCACCAGCCTATGGCGGTTACTGCGCCTATGGCGTCCGCTTAGGCATGAAGTTCGACATAGACCCCGCCGTCTTCGAAATCGTTGATGGCACACTATATCTTCAGCTCGACCCCGGCACCCAGAGCGTCTGGCGTGAAGAGCGCGACAAAAATATCGAAATCGCGGACGAGGAGTGGAAGCGGATCGAACCGCTTGCACCGGACAGCCTGTCCACGCCGAAACCAAAAAATAACGCCGGCTAAGGTGATGTCTAGCCGCCGGGCGCGGCCACATCCATGAAGCGGCGCCACAGGATCGCCGGGTATAGGCCGCCATAGACACCATCCGTCGGACTGGCATCGTCATTGCCCATCCAGACACCAGCCGTCAGTGATGTCTCTCCACCGCCGCGATAACCGATGAACCAGGCATCGCGATAGTCCTGGCTGGTGCCGGTCTTCCCCGCCGCATGGCCGGAATCCGGCTTCGCGCGCTTGCCGGTCCCCCAGTCAACAACGGCGCGAAGCAGATCATCCGCCGCAGCGGTGACTTCCGGCCCGATCACCCGCAGATCGGCGGTGGTATCGCGTTGATAAAGCACCAAGCCATCCCGCCCCTCAATCCGACGGATCGCATAGGGTGTAACCGCATACCCCCCGGCCGCCAGGCTTGCATAGGCGGCCGTCATTTCCAGCGGGGCGACCTCATAAACACCGAGTGCCAACGCCGGATCCGGATTGATCGTCGAGGTAATCCCCAGACGGCGCGCCATGCGGACAACGGTCTGACGGCCGACGCGTTCCCCTATGGCAACGGCGACGGTGTTAATCGAACGCGCCGCCCCTTCACGGAATGTGACCATGCCCCGATGTCCCCGGCTCGCATTCCGCGGTGTCCACCCTTCGACCGTGATGGATTGATCATCAATCTTGCTGTTGGGTCGAAGCCCGGCTTCCAGCCCCGCCAGATAGACGAACAGTTTAAAGGTCGAACCCGGCTGCCGCCTCGCCTGGGTCACCCGGTTGAAGGCGCTGGCGCTGGCGTCATGGCCACCCAGCATGGCGGCTACCGCTCCGTCACCGCGCACCGCGACAAAGGCCAGTTCACCAGCCCCTTTCGCCCGGGCCTCCGCACTGGTCTTGGCGGCGGCATTGCGGGCCGCCCGTTGCAACGCCGGCTCCAAGGTGGTGTGGACCACGATGTCGCGATCCAGCTTGCCCATCAGGTCTTCCGCCCGCTCAAAGACCCAGTCGGAGAACCAACGGCTGTCCCGCCCAATGGACCGGTCGGCAACGGTCGTCACCGATTGCTGTGCCATATCACTCGCGCCCTGCTGGGTGAGATACCCCGCATCGACCATCGCCCCTAAGACCACCCGCGCCCGTGTTGCGGCCTTCTCCGGAAAGCGGAAGGGGTTCAGGGCAGAGGGTGCTTTCGGCAATCCGGCCAATACGGCTGCCTGCCAGGGGGAGATTTTAGCCGCTGGTTTTCCGAAATAGCGCTGGGCCGCCGCATCAACCCCATTGGCACCGGCCCCCAGATAGACCCGGTTGAGATACAGCTCCAATATCTCCGCCTTGGAGAATTTTTGTTCCAGCCAAATCGCCAACAGGGCTTCCTGCACCTTGCGGCGAATGGTTCGGGCACGGGTCAGGAACAGATTCTTGGCCAGCTGCTGGGTGATAGTGCTGCCGCCTTGGACCACACCGCCGGACGTAATGTTCCTGACCATCGCCCGGGCTATTCCCAGCGGATCGACGCCAAAATGGTCGTAGAAACGGCGGTCTTCAGTCGCTAGAAACGCGTTTGGCAGGTAATCGGGCACGCGATCCAGGCGGATGGGATCACCAAAGATATCGCCGGTCTTCATAATTTGCGTGCCATCCGCCGCCAGGATCGTGATCGCCGGACGGCGGCTGCCGAT
>SPJK01047143.1_pt1 | contig 15870 bp, 9 predicted proteins | sample 3741771 | NCBI WGS metagenome assembly SPJK01 (sample SAMN10925997, study PRJNA522277) | cold seep metagenome | isolation source: Elba SIP-enriched marine methane seep metagenome, extraction at timepoint T2 | place: Italy: coast of Elba, Mediterranean Sea | reverse complement strand
GTCGTACAAGGGCTAACACCTGACTGGCACCATGATTTATGTGTATTGACCGTTGATGAGATTGAAGCGCCAATTGCGCCGATTGGCTCCAGTGAGTCTTTGCGTTATGAGCAACCCGTGTATGCCATCGGGTATGCGGGCGACTCCCCCAAGGCTAATGCTAACTATGGCATTGTCAAAGCTTTACTACCATTAGATGACAGTGTGGTTGTACAAACGTCTAATCCATTCAGGTTGGGTGATAGTGGTGGTGGTGTCTTTAACGAAGCTGGTGAACTGGTGGCGGTTATTGCGGTAAAAAGTCCTGGACGTAGACCTAACTATTACAATATGTCCGTTGAGTGGTTAACGCCGTTGTTGAATCAAGCTGTGATCCCTTTTAAAGCTGATAGTAAAGTAGCGTTTTGGGGCCAAAAATCAAAGAAGTGGCCTTACTTTATGAAAGTCGTGCATCCGATGAAAACCAAGAACTGGGATAAGTTGAATACGATTGCCACCGCTTGGGCGCAAGAAGAGCCTCAGACGTTGGAAGCCAATTATTATCGTGCAGTGGCCGAGTTTAACTTAAATAAAACACAGTTGGCTAAAGCCAGGTTCCAAGCGATTCTGGCACAAAATGGTCAGCACAGTGACGCAATGTATTATCTAGGTGTGATTGCACACAATGATGGTGATGAGGTCGAAGCGAATGCGATGCTGGCAGGCCTGCAGAGTCTGGATGAAACCACGGCAGCAGCCTTGCGCAATAAACTAGCATTATTGCATTAGTTTAGATTGTAAAAAAAGCAGCCCTTGAGTCTGCTTTTTTTACGTCATCATAATCAGATTAAAGGCGTCTGAATTTCCCCACCATGAATAACATGCCAATGGACAATAGCCAGATGCTAGTTGGCTCTGGAACGGCGGTGACTGATGCAAGAATAGCAATCGGTGAAACTTCGATAAATAGCTGTCCGTTGCTACTGTCTGTTTGAATCAATGCGTTTATGCTGGTATCGAAAATGGTATTGATCTGGTCAGTTGTCAGTGTTGTGACAGAGTCGCTGGCAACGACTGGGTTGAGTAAATTATCGCGCGCAGTTGTGTCTGTATCATTGGGCACGTGGGTTAAGCCAAATACATGTGCTAACTCATGCGCGATGGTATGTGCGCCTAAACTGCCTGAGACAAACGTTGAGTCAAAGAAAGTGAACGAGTCATAGTTGTTGTCAAACACGCCATTGATCGAAGAGGTAAATCTGGCGGCACAGCCGACGGCGCTAGGGCTGCTACCTCCGCAAAATAAAATATCGTCCAAGTAAAACATTGCAATGCTTAAATCTGAAGTTAATGCATTAGACAACGACAGTAGGCCAGAAGAGCTATCTGTGATTTCACTTTCACTGTCAATGATGACAAGGTCATCGTCAGTCACTTCTTGTGTGGCATTGAAGCGGACTTCAATCGTATCGCTGCCAAAATTTGCCTGAGAAAAAATATCGTTAATCTCGGTTTCGTGCAAGGTGACAAAACCCGCAGAAGCGGTTGAGCTAACCATTGCCCATAGCGTAATGATTGAAAAAAACTTAGCAAAAAGGGTTTTGCAGATTGTAAAACGCATGCCATTCCTTTAAGGGCGTTATGAAACTAAATTTTCACATCATTTTACAGTACTAAATGGATAAGCAGATGGTATTAAGCTACTTAGTTTGTAAGAAAGACATGCTACTCACCTTGTTGTGCAATGATTTGGCAGGCTAATGCGCTTAGGTATGGCAGAGACTGCAAGCTTAGCATGGTCACCCACAACTGGGCGTCCAGATTGCCCAGCCCGCGTGTATAGAGCATCGCCAGGCTGGCAATCATCAGCGCCAGCAAGATCAGGCATTCTTCACGTATCGGTGCGAGTAGCTGCCAGGCATTGTATTGACTCTTGCCCTTTTTAGTGACGACAAATACGCCTTCTTTCTGCACTATACCGGACATAACGCCTTTGGCAATAGCATGTGACAAGCCTAAACTGGCGAGCGAGGCACCAAGAATATCCATCCAGCTGCATTGCATTGTTTTGCGGTACAAAATAGGGCCTAATGCTGCTTTGATGGCTAAAAAGCATAAAATTGGCACAATCATGATGGCAACTGGAAGGCTGAACGTCGCTGGAAAAAGTAGCATCGCCACCGTCCAATAAATCGCGCCAATGGTAAATATCAACTGCAGCGCATCACCAAACCAGCCGAACCAGCCTGTCAAAAAGTGGTAGCGTTGATTGAAGGTGAGCGTAGATTCACCGATCAGTTTAGGCAGGTGATGCTTTAAAATCTGCATCGCACCAAAGGCCCAGCGGGAGCGCTGTGATTTAAGTGCCTTAAAGTTAGATGGCGTTAAACCGCGGCCAAAGGTCTCATCCACATAGCGCAACTCATAATTGCTTTCTAACAGCCTTAAGCCTAATTCGGTATCCTCACAGATACACCACTCAGACCAGCCGCCAAGCTTGTTTAGGGCTTTGCTACGAATTAAGGTCATGGTGCCATGTTGAATCAGGGCATTGCGTTCGTGTCGATGATGCATACCGATTCTAAAGAAACCTTCGAACTCCCAATTACACATGCGGCGAAAAAAGTTATTTTCCCAGGCGCGGTGCGCTTGCGGTGCTTGCACCACGGCAACTTGCGCTTCTAAAAAATGAGGCACTAAATCAGATAGCCAGTCGTCAGTCACAATGTAATCTGCATCGACGACACCAACCACATCCGCGTTAGGGTTGGTTTGTGCCAAGGCAAAATTCAAGGCGCCTGCTTTAAAACCTGGCCAGGATGGCAGGTGGAAAAACTTAAAATTATCCGGCAGCGTGTTCATGTAGGTTTCTACCGGCTTCCACTTGCTTTCATCTTTGGTGTTGTTATCAATGACAAGCACTTCATAATGCGTATAGTTGAGCTTTAACAGACTATTGATGGTCGCAATCACCATGTCAGGTGGTTCGTTGTAGCACGCGAGATGAATGGAGACAAACAGCTCTTCTTCTGAGGCAACGGGGATGGCGCGGTGATAAATACGACGCCAGTTGCGCTTAAACATGACTTCGCTGAACTCAACCGCATAAATCATTAAGACTAACGAGGTGAGCGCCATTGCTATCAATAGTCCGCCGAGCGCGATAAAGTCGCGTAAGTTGTAGTAATAATCTCCAGGCAAATTCCAAGCGACCACTAGTGTGGTCAGACAAGCTTGAAGTAAAACGGCCATTGATATTGTGCCGCCAAGTCCCCAGGCTTTAAACCGCCAGCCAATGAACATAATCGGAATAAAAGCGATGGCGGTTGACCAGATGGCTTTTGCAATCCAGCGGTTATCTTTGGGAACTGCGCCTTGCAGCGAGTATTTGGCTTCACGATCGGCATCAAACATGCCCCAATACGCACCAGCCCAACCTTCCAGATCGACTTTCCATGGCTGATCAAATGCTTCGATCAGATAATAGTGGTAATTACGCAGGCTGTTTTGTGCCAAAAACTCACGCACAAAGCGCGCTTGATTCACTTCGTTGGCAACGGCTGCACCAATGGTTGGGCCGCCACTCGGCCAGCCAATCTCGGTAATCACAATTAGCTTGCGTGGGAAGGTCTCAGCCAGTTCCTGATAACGTTCAAGCGCATAAGTAACGGCCTTTTCAGCAGGCACGCCTTCGTGATAAGGCAGCAGGTGTACGGCAATATAGTCCACATGCTTGACCAGCTCAGGGTGTTTAAGCCACACATGCCATGGCTCTGCCGTCGAAATCGGTGTTTCTGTCAGGTGATTAATCGTATCAAGGTAGCCAATCAGTTTTTTGGTTGACAGATCGTTACGCAGGATGGACTCATTACCAATGATGACGCGTTCAATATTGTCGTAATTGTTCAGGTTTTCTTGAAGAGCGGCAATTTCTCTCGCATTGGTGGCTTCGTCGCCACTGATCCAGGCGCCAGCGGTGACTTGGATATTACGTGTTTTTGCCAGCGCAATGACTTCATTGTTTTGCAAAGAAGAGTAAAGACGAATGCGGTTGGTCAGTGGCTTGAGTGTCTGTAGGTCGCCAGCGAGCTCGGCGGTGCTTGGGTGTGTCCTATCCAGTGGACTTTGATTTTTTTGGAAGCCACTGTACGCAAATCCATAAACGGTGGGCTTTACGCTAATCAATGGCAATGCCTGATTAGTAAATCCCCAAAGGCCAAAGTGTGCTGCAGCAAACAGTAAGGCGAAAATGACAGGGTGCGTTAAAGAGTGAATGAGTCTTGCCATAGAGTTTTGTTAGTTATTGTCTGGGTATTGATACTCAGTCCGAGGCCAGTTTGCCAGTACTAAAAGTCCCGCAATGCCAGCCCATTGGAGTGCTGAAGCATTATCAGGTTCCATGCTAATGATCAATATGGCATAGACCATACTGATGGCAATAAGAATAAAGCGCCATTTGCCAAACTGAAGTGGGTGACGAATCAGCCAGGTATGCAGACTTAGCACGAGTGCGGGTAAGAAAAACAAACTATTGGGAAAGTTGCGATAGCGCCCATCATGGAATAACAAATAACTGGTGATTACACTAAAGGTGAGCAATAACAATGTTGTCCAGGATATCCATTGTTGTGTGGTATCACTGGGGTGCGCTAAGTGTTTGACTACTGCGATTAGGCTTAGCCAGCCTGTTAGTATCACGATGATCAGTGGTAGATTTTCTAACCAGCTAGCGCTAGCGGCAGTGAAATAATGCCATTGTAACAGTGCCATCATGCCAGCAGAAGCACCTAATAAGGTGTTGCTGATGCGCAAACCCAATGGTGTCTGCTGCGTGTTTCCTGAGAGTGTAAAAAACAAGATGGCACCTAGCATGGCGGCGATGATCGGCAGTCCACCATCATGCCTTTCGGCAACTGGCGTTTGGAGGTCAAATTTGGGCGTTAGGCTGGCATCATACACCCCCCAGAATGCACCAACAGTGCCTTCTAAAATACGCTTCCAAGGTTGGTCGATGGCTTCAATGATGTTGTACTGCCAGCCCTCGGCTTTGGCAGTGGACATAAATTCTCGAATATACCTGGCTTGATTAACCTTGCCAGGAGAAGAAGTGTTGCGTTGACGACCTGCGGAAGGCCAGCCTGTTTCGCCGATAAGTAACGGTTTGCTAAAGTATGTTTGGAGCCGTTGCATCACGCCTTTGGCATGTGCAGTACCATTGGCAACATTGACTGGGTCATCTTCCCAATAGGGCAGAATGTGTACGGTAACAAAGTCCACGTCTTTTTCCAGCGTCGGGTGTTTAAGCCAGAACTCCCAAACGTCAGCATAGGTCAGTGGTGTCTTTGTTTGCCCACGTGCGCGCTTTAAATAGTTTTTGAGTGTGGCTTCGTCTTGTTCTTGTCTTAACAACACTTCATTGCCGATGATGATGCCTTTTACCGTATTCGGGTAGGCATTGGCCACCTTAGCCGCTAAATCAATTTCGTTAAGGTTGTCTTCGTCAGTCCAGCCAATCCATGCACCCAGATAAACGGTTAGTCCAGCCTTTTTGGCAGCGGCAGGCACATGTGCTAAGCCCTGGCTTACTGAGTAAGTGCGTACGCAATCAGTGATTTTGGCTAATTCTTGCAGGTCAGATTCGATTTGTTGCCGCGCAATCGTGGTGTCAGGGTTAAGTGGTGTTTGGCCCGTTTGATAATAAGGCGCATACGAGACACACTGAAATTTTGCTTGTGTCGGCTTGACCAGTTCGACAGGTTGATTTTGTCCGTATACCCAATAGCTTAGCCCTAAGAGGATGGCAAGCTGGGCGACGAGATAGAGAGTGAGATGTTTAGCGCTTAGCATTGACTAAAGGAACAAGTAATTCGCGACAGGTTCGTTGAGAATGAAAATACATTCTAAGGCAACTTATTCGTACCAATTGTATCTATTTGTTACATTTTGTAGCAAAAGGATACCGTTGCATGCTATTGGCTAAAAGCCGCTAGAATAAACAGCAGTGTATTCTTCTTCAATCATTTAATTTTTAGATTTTAAACTCATGAACACAATACGTATTTATTCAATCATTGTTTCGATGTTGTTTGCTGCAAACGGTGTAGTTGTGAAGGCAAAACCAGCGTTTATTGGTGAGGACTTTAGCGGGCAATACCTATGCAAGGGCAATAATGATGTGGTAGGCGAGTATGAAGTCAAAGTAGAGTTGGCAATGAATGTTGATCAAAGCCACGACGAAGTTGGCGTGTATGATTTTGTCGTGATGCCAGATGCGCAAGAGACCTATGCTGGCCAAGCGATAGCCTACAGCCGGCGTGTGGCACTAACATTTAAATTGCCTACGCTGCCTAATGCGAAAAATAGCACTGGTGTTGGTTTTTTTAAAAAATTAGATGCCAAGCGCTGGCGCTTTACCAATTATTATTATGAGCCAAATGCCGATGGTGGTGTCAGTGGCTTTGAATATTGCAAACAAGTGAAGTAAGTTATCGCCTAATATAACCCTTGAGCACAGACACCTTTGGGTATTAAAGGTGTTTTGTCATATTCTCAATTAATAGAAGCGCGCCGATTTTGGCTGCAAAGGCCAAGGATCAGTGAATTTGATGATAAAATCGCGTGATCATTTAAGCCTTAACTAAGGAAGTTTATGCCGAATGTTGTAGAAGTCTTGGTACCAGATATTGGTAATTTTGATACGGTCGATGTGATTGAAGTCCTAGTGAATGTGGGTGACACCATTGAGCAGGAACAAGCACTGATCACACTAGAGTCTGACAAAGCCTCGATGGATATACCTTCCAGCCAAGCTGGCGTTGTTAAAGAAATCAAAGTCGCTGTGGGCGACCAGGTCAAGCAGGGTAGTGTGATTTTGATGGTCGAAGCCGATGCTGCCAGTGAGGCTGCACCTGCAGACGCCACAGTAGCCGCCGAAGAAACACCTAAACCAGTCGCTCCAGTGCCCGCCGCTACGACGCCAGTAGGCGATAATGACATGACCACACAAGTGGTGGTTTTAGGCTCTGGCCCCGGTGGTTATACAGCGGCCTTCCGGGCCGCCGATTTAGGTTTAAAGGTTACGTTAATTGAGCGTTATGCATCCCTAGGCGGTGTTTGCTTGAATGTTGGTTGTATCCCATCAAAAGCCTTATTGCACACCGCGAAAGTCATTACCGAAGCAGAAGAAACCGAAGCACATGGTTTAAGCTTTGGCAAACCTAACATTGATTTAGACAAATTACGTGATTGGAAAGCCAATGAAGTGGTTGGCAAACTCACTGGTGGCCTAGGCCAGATGGCAAAAGGCCGTGGTGTGACGGTGGTGACTGGTGTTGGCCACTTTACGGGTGCTAATCAAATGACAGTGACTGATGCAGAAGGCAAAGAAACCAAAATTGGTTTTGAAAACGCCATTATTGCTGCAGGCTCCCAAGCCACAAAATTCCCTGGTTTAGACGAAGCCACGGCCAACGACCCACGTGTGATGGATTCTACGGGTGCACTGGCTTTGGAAGATATTCCTAAGCGTATGCTGGTCATTGGTGGCGGTATTATCGGTTTAGAGATGGGTACTGTGTATGACGCCTTTGGTACTAGTGTTAATGTGGTTGAGTTTATGGATGGTTTGATCACAGGCTGTGATAAAGACTTGGTGCGCCCATTGCAAAAACGCATGGCAAAACGCTTTGAAAGCATTATGCTCTCAACCAAAGTAGCCAGCATGGAAGCCAAAAAAGACGGTATTCATGTCAGCTTTGAAGGTAAAAACGCCCCCGAAGGCGTTGAAGTTTATGACCGTGTTTTAGTGTCGATTGGTCGTCGTCCAAACGGTAATAAAATTGGCGCAGAAAACGCCGGTGTGGCGGTGGATGAGCGTGGTTTTATCGCCGTGGATAAACAGCAGCGTACCAATGTACCGCATATCTTTGCCATTGGCGATATTGTTGGTCAGCCGATGTTGGCACACAAAGCAACGCATGAAGCGAAAGTGGCCGCTGAGGTGATTGCCGGCCATAAAACAGAGTTTGTCGCCAATGTGATTCCATCCGTGGCCTATACCGATCCAGAAATCGCCTGGGTGGGTGTGACTGAGATTGAAGCCAAAGAAAAAGGCATTGAAATCGAAAAAGCTTCATTCCCATGGGCGGCCAGTGGTCGTGCTTTATCGATTGCCCGTACCGAAGGTGCAACCAAGTTGATCTTTGATAAAGAAACACATCGCTTGATTGGTGCGGGTATCGTTGGTACTAATGCTGGCGAGTTGCTGGCAGAGGCTTGTTTAGCCATCGAGATGGGGGCTGACGCACATGATTTAGGCTTAACGATTCATGCGCATCCAACCTTATCAGAGACAATTTGCTTTGCGGCAGAATTGAAAGAAGGCACCATCACCGATATGATGCCACCCCGCAAGCGAAAGTAAGCTGACAGCAATAAAAAAGCCACGAATGTTCGTGGCTTTTTTATTGGTTGTTGGTGCTTATTGACACTTAGTCGTTTGCAATTTTGTTCTTGGGAAGTCTTTTTGTTTTGTTTTTAGCTTATCAAAATCAGCTTTGCTTACAGCGTTAAGGTTTAAGCGATAACGGTTCGTTTGCGATTCCCCACGAGGTGCTTTTAACACATTGGTAATGCCTTTGGCTTTAAGCGTTTTGAGCATATTATCGGCGTATCGGCTGTCAGAAAATACGCCAAACGAAATTGCGTTTTTCCACTCTGGCCCATTTAGGATGTATAGATCAGTAATGCCTTGTGCTTTAAGCGCGGTGGCGGTATTTTGTGCTTCTTCTGCGCTGGCCGCTGGAGGCATATAAACCCAATAGCGTTCCGTTTTTGTTTTTGTTGTTTTAATCAGCTTGGTTTTTACCCCCAGTTGAGCCGTAACCGCTTGTGCTTTAGCAATTTGGGATTCGCTAAACTCGCCCCAACGGTAGCAAGAAAGGACAGGTTTTGTTTCAACAGGTTTTTTGGCCTGGGCTTTTTTTGCAACTGGCTCAGGAATTTCCTGTACGGCCTTGTCTAATGTGTTTTCTTGAGTAGTCGCAGATTCAGCATTCGCCTGGCTCTTACGCAGGGCTTCTAGTTGATGTTTGTTTAACAGTGTCAATTGATCAGCGGCAAGCTCTTCATTGTTCATTGGAGAGTCGACCTGAAAAAAATAATTCTGATTTAAATAGGTCCAGACACCTATGTTGATAAAAATAAGAATTAAGATAAAGAAGCGCATCGTTGCAATTTAATAGTAAGTAATTGATTAAGTTAACTAATTGTTTGATTGATGTATAGCATAAAGCCCTTTTAGCACCAGGTGTTCATCCGTTTGTACTTTGATGCCCTGTTGCGCACAATATTTAGCAATAAACTTGCCATCGCCGCCACTAATGATGATATTAGCTGGCTTATCTTTCGAGCTAGACAATATGGCTGCCCCGAGTTGAATCATACCAATAGCGGCCGCCATCGTACCATTTTTTATACTGGTTTGTGTATCCAAGCCAAAGCCTAGCACAGCGTTTTTTGTGTCAAAGCGCTGATTACCGTCGAAAATATCTAATTGCGCCGTATTTTGTGCCAGAGTTTGTTGCATTGTGTGCAACCCTGGCGCGATCCAACCGCCAATAAAATGTGCTTGTTGGCTTCTAAGCTCAATCGCGTCTACCGTGATGGCCGTACCCGCATTGACAATCAAGCACGGCGCCTTTGTCAGTTCACACGCGGCAATTGCAGAGGCCCAGCGGTCAATTCCCAATTGCGTAATATCGGCATAGTCATTGATTAAATTACTGCAGGATTTTGTTGGTTTTGCAATGGTAATTGGCTGATTGTTTAAGCGTGCGTTTAGTGCTTTTAAAACAGCTGCATTTGCAACGCTGGCAATGATCGCTTGATCCGATGTTGGTAGCACTTCCGTGCTGATGGCATCGTGCAAGCAGGAACCTGTATCAGATAAGTTGCCATTATTGTCAAACAGTCCCCATTTGATCCGTGTATTGCCTGCATCGATTGCCAATAACATGCTTGTTATCCACTGTAAAACAAGAATTGTACCACTCGTACTTCATGATGATTAACTTGTCCTTAAGCTGATTTCACCTGCATGAAACGACTTTATCCCGGCCTCAGTGTTTAATACTAGTGCGCCATCTTCACTGATATCATGCAGTGTACCTGTGACTTGGCTGCCATTGGATAGTATCAGTTTAAGTGATTGATTGCTAAAGGCATTGTTTTTTAGCCAAAACTCTTTATCAGCTGCAAAGCCATTGGATTCATAACCTTGTAGCGTATCCAGCAAAGCATGCAGTAAATGAGTTAAGACGGTATTGGGGTCAACGGTGTTTTGGGTTTGTAAACTGGCAAGGTCGGTCACAGGCTGATCAATGTTGACTCTTGTTTGTTTGCTCAAATTGAGGTTTAAGCCAATGCCAATAATCGCCTGACTCGGGCCTTCCATGTCGCCTTGCAGCTCAATTAAAATTCCAGCCAGTTTGTCATAGCCTTGTGGGGTATTGATCACAATGTCATTGGGCCACTTGAGTGCCGTCTGGCTAAAGCCAAGCCGATGTAAACCGCGGATTAATGCAGCGCCAACACTCAAACTCAATCCCGACAGTTCTGCTGCCCCACATTGAAACTGCCAGCCAATCGAAAACGTTAAACTTTCACCTAGCTGTGCCTGCCATTGCCTGCCACGGCGGCCCCGCCCCGCGGTTTGCAAATTGCAGGCGATAATACGGTTTTGCCCTACGCCAGTTAATTGTTCACGTAAAAACTGGTTGGTAGAATCCAACACAGGGTGAATTTCTATCATGGAGACTAGCGTGGGAGATAAGCCTGCTGTTGTTAGTCCCTCAAGTGACAGCAAGGTGATCGCCTGTGGTAATTGATAGCCTTTGCCGCGGACTGAATAAATACGCACACCTGCGGCCTCGGCACTTTGGATCGCATTAAACACGGTGGCACGTGACACATTAAAGCGCTGTGCCAGTTGTTCACCAGAGTGAAATTGCCCATCTGACAGGGCCTCAAGGATCGGAAAGCTGAGTTTGTGCATACGCGCAAAAGTTTAGCATAGAGGTTCTGATGTGAAATCATTACTTTATTCTTGGACGACAAAATGGCCGCTAAGCGTTAAAATAAGCGCTTTTATTTGACCGAGCGGTATCTATGTCAGCCAAACAAAAGCAAGCACCTTCTGCTTCTAACTTTATCCGAACCATTGTTGAAAAAGATCTGGAGCAAAATAAGTTCGCCCAAAAACAATGGTCAGGCAGTCCAGGTGATGCTAAACATCATGCCGCAGGGCAGGTTGACTTAGCAAAAATCCGTACGCGCTTTCCGCCCGAACCTAACGGCTACTTGCACATTGGTCATGCCAAAAGTGTGATCTTAAACTTTGGGATTGCGCAGCAATATGGCGGCATCTGCCACATGCGCTTCGACGACACTAACCCCGAAAAAGAAAACCAGGAATATGTGGATAGCATCAGCGAAATGGTGCAGTGGTTGGGCTTTGGCTGGGAGAATGGCACAGAGACAAATTTATACTTTGCCAGTGATTATTTTGACTTTATGTATGCCGCCGCAGAATGTTTGATCGAGCGCGGTCAAGCCTATGTGGATGAGCAAAATGCCGAAGAGATGCGCACGAACCGCGGCACGCTCAAAGAGCCAGGTAAAAACTCACCTTATCGTGATCGCAGTGTGGAAGAAAATTTAACGCGTTTTCGCGAGATGCGTGATGGCCAACATGCCGATGGAGCGATGGTGCTGCGCGCCAAAATCGACATGGCTTCACCGAATATGAATATGCGTGACCCAGCAATTTATCGTATTCGTCGTGCGCATCATCACAACACGGGTGATAAATGGTGTATCTATCCGATGTACACCTTTGCGCACCCGATTGAAGACGCGCTGGAGATGATCACACATTCGATCTGCACGCTGGAATTTGAAGATCAACGTCCATTTTATGACTGGTTGATGGATAATTTATCCGATGCGGGCATGGTTGGTACGCCAGTGCCTAAGCAATACGAATTTGCGCGTTTAAACTTGACTTATGTCGTGTTATCAAAGCGCAAGCTGATTCAACTGGTTGAAGAAAAACATGTATCAGGCTGGGATGACCCAAGGTTGCCAACGCTCGCAGGTGCACGCCGTCGAGGCTATACGCCCGAAGGCTTTAGGCTCTTTGCTGAGCGTATTGGCGTGTCAAAAGCAGATTCTTGGATTGAATACACTATCTTAGAAGACTGCATGCGTGAGACCTTAAACGAATCCGCACAACGCCGTATTGCTGTGCTTGATCCGATTAAATTAGTGATTGATAACTACCCGGAAGACCAATCTGAAGATTGCTTCCCGCCAAACCACCCTTTACATGAAGAGCTGGGCAAGCGTACGGTGCAACTGACTAAAGAAGTGTGGATTGAGCGCGGCGATTTTATGGAAGAGCCCCCTAAAAAATACTTCCGCTTGTTCCCGGGTAACAAAGTGCGTTTGCGCTATGGCTATGTGGTGGAATGTACAGGCTGCGAAAAAGACGCCGATGGCAATGTGACGGTGGTGCACTGTAATTACATCCCTGACACCAAATCAGGCACGCCAGGCTCTGGCACGGTCAAGGTTAAAGGCAATTTGCATTGGGTTAGCGTGCAACATGCCTATGAAGCAGAAGTGCGGATGTATGACCGCTTGTTTAAAGCACCACACCCTGGCAGTGGCAAAAATGAAGACGGCTCAGATAGAGACTTCCTGGATGACATTAACCCTGACTCAATTCAAACGATTACTGCGCAGCTAGAGGCTGGTTTGCAAGACGTTGCAGCGGGTGAAACTTTTCAGTTTGAGCGTCATGGTTATTTTGTTGCGGACCGCGTTGAGAGCGAGAAGGGCAAGCCTGTGTTTAATTGCGTGGTGACGTTGCGGGATAATTGGAGGTAGTTGCTTTCTAGCCTATCTCGACCTTAATGTGGATTCCTTTGGAAGAGGGGCAGCCTTAGTGTATCTGACTTAAGTAAAGCAGTAGGTTAGTTGAAATCTGCACTAATAGGTGGTGAGGATTTTACAAAATGTAAAATACTATTTAATCTGCTTAATCAGCCACAAACCGATTAAAACACCGTCTCGGTGAAAATTGAGCTGTTTTTGATAAGCGAAATTGTAACAAAACCCCTTACCAATCATTAACTTAACTTTACTGTTAAGCAACACTTTTGTTGCACTTTCTCTCTAGAATAGAAACCGTTAAATTTTTAAACGTATTTTAGATTTAACTTGTATTGCAATGTTGTGAGTATCCTTAAGTTTTATGATGTCTCATATTCATTTATCTCCCCGTAGTGTATTTTGGGCCATCCTCTGTGATGGCCATTTTTTTGCCTGGCACTTTCTGCTGTTATCCATTACGAGTATCAACCATGCAGCGGATTTCAGGTAAAATAGCGGATTGATTTAATCTAACGCTTAAAAATCTATGTTAAGTCTTCAAGGCCGTGCGGCACTTTCTTCTTTTCGACGTGAAAAAATCTTAAACCAATTAAAAACAGACGCGCCTGCGATTCAAAGTATTCAAACCGAGTTTTGGCACTTTGTCTGGTCAGATGCCGAGCTAAGTGCGGATGCGCAAATGCGCCTGGAAAAGGTGTTAACTTACGGCCCTAAAACTGAGGCCGTAGCGCATGAGGGCACCTTGTTCTTAGTTATTCCACGTATTGGTACGATTTCACCGTGGTCGTCACGCGCGACAGATATTGCCAAGCATTGTGACTTGCCACAGATTGCGCGCATAGAGCGTGGTATTGCCTACTATGTGAAAAAAACGGATGGCAGTGCGTTAACCGAGTCAGAAACGGTTGCGGTTAAAGCTTTAATTCATGATCGCATGACAGAAACGGTGGTTGATGCATTAGAGGCTGCTGAGCACTTGGTGCATGATGCAGAGCCTGTGCCGATGTCTGATGTGGATATCTTGAACGGTGGCAAGGCGGCATTAGATGCGGCAAATGTTGAGCTAGGCTTGGCGCTGTCACCTGACGAAGTGGATTATTTAGTTGAGAACTTTAGCAAGATTCAGCGTAACCCGACTGATGTTGAATTGATGATGTTTGCGCAGGCGAACTCTGAGCATTGCCGTCATAAAATCTTTAACGCTGATTGGGTGATTGATGGCGAGAAGCAAGCACAATCTTTGTTCTCGATGATTCGTAATACGCATAAGTTAAACCCAGGTAAAACTGTGGTTGCTTATTCTGATAACTCATCAATTGTGGCGCTAGAAGAAGCTGCCGCAACGACCAAGCGCTTTTACTCTGATGCGGAAGGCAACTATCAATACAATGATGCCAATACGCATTATTTAATGAAGGTAGAAACGCATAATCACCCAACTGCGATTTCACCGTTTGCGGGTGCGGCGACGGGCTCTGGTGGTGAGATTCGTGATGAAGGCGCGACTGGTGTTGGCTCTAAGCCGAAGGCGGGTTTGACTGGTTTTTCAGTATCGAATTTGCAGATTCCTAATTTTAATCAGCCATGGGAGCAAGATTACGGCAAGCCAGCGCGCATTGCTTCGGCCTTGCAAATCATGATGGATGCGCCACTAGGCGGTGCGGCGTATAACAATGAGTTTGGTCGCCCCAATATTGCAGGTTATTTTAGAACATTTGAGCTTGATCATGATGGTGAGCGGCGTGGTTATCACAAGCCGATTATGTTGGCGGGTGGTGTGGGTAATATCGCTGCCGAACATTCCCATAAAAATCCGATTCCGGATGGTGCCGCCTTGGTACAACTGGGTGGACCTGCGATGTTGATTGGTTTGGGCGGTGGCGCTGCGTCGAGCATGGACACTGGTGCGAATACTGAAAATTTGGACTTCGATTCAGTGCAACGTGGTAATCCTGAATTAGAGCGTCGTGCACAAGAGGTGATTGATCGGTGCTGGCAGTTGGGAGATGACAACCCGATTTTGAGTATTCATGATGTGGGCGCGGGTGGTATTTCCAATGCTTTCCCAGAACTTGTGAACGATGCTGAGGTTGGCGCGGTGTTTCAGCTGCGCGATGTGAATAATGAAGAGCCTGGCATGAGCCCGCGTGAGATTTGGAGTAATGAAGCGCAAGAACGCTATGTGATGGCGATCTTGCAAGAAGACTTGCCGCGTTTTGAGGCGATGTGTGCGCGTGAACGTTGTCCGTTTGCCGTGGTTGGTGTGGCGACAGAAGACCGTCATTTAACGGTTGAAGATGCGCATTTTGAGAATAAGCCGGTGGACATGGAAATGTCTGTGTTGTTAGGCAAGCCACCCAAGATGACACGTGATGTGGCGACCAAGGCAAAGAATCTAACCGCATTTGATACGCAAGACATCGACCTCAAAGACGCTGCCGAGCGTGTGTTAAGGCTGCCAGGTGTGGCAGATAAAACGTTTTTGATCACCATTGGTGATCGTTCAGTGACTGGGTTGGTGGCGCGCGAACAAATGGTTGGCCCGTGGCAAGTGCCTGTGGCGGATGTGGCGGTGACCTTGTCTGGCTTTGAAGGCTATACTGGGGAAGCATTTGCGATTGGCGAAAAAGCACCGTTGGCTTTGGTGGATGCGCCAGCGTCTGGTCGCATGGCCATTGGTGAGGCGATTACTAATATCGCGGCTTGTCAGGTTGCACAATTGAGTGATTTGAAACTTTCAGCCAACTGGATGGCAGCTGCAGGGCATGCGGGCGAAGATGTGGCTTTGTTTGAAACCGTTAAAACCGTCGGTATGGAGATTTGCCCAGCCTTAGGCATTAGCATTCCAGTGGGCAAAGACTCAATGAGTATGAAATCTGTCTGGCAAGAAAATGATGCCGACAAATCGGTGACCTCACCGGTGTCATTGGTGGTGAC
>SPJK01003318.1_pt1 | contig 15872 bp, 9 predicted proteins | sample 3741771 | NCBI WGS metagenome assembly SPJK01 (sample SAMN10925997, study PRJNA522277) | cold seep metagenome | isolation source: Elba SIP-enriched marine methane seep metagenome, extraction at timepoint T2 | place: Italy: coast of Elba, Mediterranean Sea | reverse complement strand
GTTTCCGGCGCATTCACGATCCCGAGATGATCATATCCTGGCATGATTTGATAGCGGCCGTTCCTTGTCACAGCGCCCATGACCTCTTCATATTTGTCCGCATGAAACGCCTCATCTTCGGTGCCTGCAATCAGTGTGAACTCGGGAAGCGCGGCCACATCTGCGAGATAATCCGATCGCGGCGCGAAACCAGTGTTGAGGCGATAGGAATACGCGGTTGTGGCAAGATGACCATAGGGGCCATCCAGAACCTCTTGCGGCATGTTGAACTGGATGATTGTCAGATGGTTGAGCGCAGCAATTCCGGCGGTGTTGAGCATCGACAGGCCGATAATGCGGCGCAGCAGGACATGCGCCCAACCTCCTGAATTTTCACGCGTTGTCGGCGATCTATGCCCGAGAAAGGGCGCAAGCAACACTGCCTGATCCATCAGCGCACCATGCGCACCTCCAGCAAAACGCGTCACCAAGCCGCCCCCGGAAGAATGCCCTACGAGGACGACCTTTTGTCCGCCTTGTCGATACGTTGCGATGAGGTCCGCGAGATCATCTTCCATCTGGCCAATATAAGAGACGTCGCCCCGGCGCTGCGCCGCCGCGCCATGGCCTCTGAGATCTGGAACCAAGACATGAGCGTCTTCTGATAACGCCTTACCCAGATGCGAAAACTGTAACCCATTCCACCCAGAACCGTGGATTAAAATGATCAACGGTCCCGTCTCAACTGCGCCGAAGTCTCGCACCGGCATGTGCCAACCATCCCTCAGTGGCACGCCTAAAGTCTCCGGCATCGCGGCAATCCCGGCTTTGACCGCAGATGCGAAATTCAGACCGCCTTTTGCATTGCCAGACATCTTCTTGGGGCTTTGAGAGACGATCAGGCCCAAGGCGATAGCTGCAGTGATCCCAATTGAAATCGCCGCAAAACTCAATATTTTCAACAGCATATCACTCACAACTCACAACGACCGCACCGAGGGCAACGACCCGCGAGACTCGGCAGGACAACGCGTAATCGCGAGAATGCGTCGGCGCTCATCATCTTAACGACTCCAAGTGACCTACAGGTGACTGTAGCTAACCCCGCAAAAATGCAACCTCAAGGTTACTTATTCAGATCTTTGCCGACATCTCGGAGCAACTTCCAGTTCACAGCATCCAGCAAGGCTTCAAAACTGGCATCTACGATGTTGGCAGACACGCCTACAGTCGACCAAACGCGTCCCTGTTCATCCGCACTGTCGATAATCACGCGCGTCACAGCCTCTGTTCCGCCCTGCGTGATCCGCACTTTGAAATCCACAAGCCGCATGTCCTTGAGGACATCAGAATAGGCCCCCAAGTCTTTCGCCAACGCGCGCCAGAGTGCATTCACCGGCCCGCGATCCGAGCCACTTTCATCCATGCTTTCACTCACGGAGAGCTTTTTCTCGCCATCAACTTTGACCACGACCATCGCATCAGAGAGGCTGACCATCTTGTCATACTTGTTCTTGCGCCGCTCGATTGTCACCCGGTAGCGCTTGACCTCGAAAAAGCGCGGCTCCTGCCCTAATGCCGAGCGCGCCAGAATTTCGAAGCTGGCCTGCGCGGTGTCATAGGAATAGCCCGCCGCTTCGCGCGCCTTGATCTCATCGAGCAAAAAGCCAAGCGCCGGATCGCCTTTAGCGACGCTCAACCCCGCCTCACTCAGACGTTTACGCAAATTGGATTGCCCCGCCTGATTGGACATCGGGATGATCCGTTGGTTACCGACGCTTTCAGGCGGCACATGTTCATAGGTGGAGGGGTTTTTCAGGATCGCGCTGGCATGCAGACCCGCCTTGTGGGCGAAAGCGCTGGTGCCCACGAAGGGCGCTTGCTTCTGCGGCACGCGGTTGAGAATGTCGTCCAAGGTTTTGGAAATGCGAGAGAGATCACGCAACCCCTCTACGGTAACACCCGTGTCGAACTGGCTCTTATATGGCTCCTTGAGCAGCAAAATCGGGATGAGCGTTGTCAGATTGGCATTGCCGCAGCGCTCCCCAAGACCATTGAGCGTGCCTTGGATTTGCCGCGCACCTGCATCGACAGCCGCCAGCGAACAAGCGACTGCGTTGGACGTGTCGTCATGCGTGTGGATGCCCAACTTATCGCCGGGGATACCGGAGGCGATCACGTCCTGCGTAATCCGCGCCACATCCGCCGGGAGCGTGCCGCCATTGGTGTCGCAAAGCACGACCCATCGCGCGCCAGCGTCCAACGCGGCATGCAGTGTCTCCAAAGCATAGGCCGGATCGAGCTTATAGCCGTCGAAGAAATGCTCGGCATCAAACAGCGCCTCACGGCCCTGCGCCACGATATGCGACATGGAACGCGCCACGTTTTCCGTGTTCTCAGCTTTGGAAATGCCAAGCGCGTCGCTCACATGGAACGCAGAGGATTTGCCAACAAGACACACCGCGCCCGTCCCGGCCTGCATCACCTGCGCCAGAACCTCGTCGTTATCCGCCGAGCGCCCGGCTCGTTTGGTCATGCCAAAGGCGGTCATCTGCGCTTTGGTCTGAGGACCGGCGTCAAAAAAGGCGCTGTCGGTCGGGTTCGCCCCCGGCCAGCCACCTTCGATGTAGTCCAGTCCAAGCCCGTCCAGCATCTCAGCGATCTGAACTTTCTCGGAAGTCGAGAATTGCACGCCTTGGGTCTGCTGCCCGTCGCGAAGGGTGGTGTCGTAGAGATAGAGACGTTCGGTCATGAGGTCGTCCTAACGTCCGGCGCTGTAGGGCAACGTTTGCCTTCGAGCGCTTCAAAAAGCCTGACGCAGTCAGGCAGCGCACGCACCGCCCCCCCACGGGGCGGGCGCTTCATCAGCGTTTCAAGAGGCGATAAGATCCGCGCTGTTCGTATCGTCGCATTTTGCCTTGAACGGCCCCGCGCGGTGCGTGCGCTGCCAGCGATATTTATCACAGCAACCCCTCCAATTTGGCAGGATCGAACCCAGCGCCGGGCAAGAGCTCTACACCCTCTTTGCTCATCCGCACCTCAACCCCAGCAGCGGTTAGCGCAGTCTTAAAAACGTCGACTTGCGAGAAGTCTTTGCTTTGCATTGCTTGCGCGCGCGCCACGCTCAAGGCTTCGGTATAGGGAGACAAATCAATGTCCCCGCCATCCCAACCACCGAGATCTTCCGTCAGCAGGCCAACCAGATTGGCCGTTGCCAAAAGGCATTCTGCCGCTCCGGCTTGTCCCAACACCGCTTGTTTCGCCAAGTCATGCAACCGTGCCAGCACACCGGCCGAATTCAAATCATCCGCCAGCACTTTGATCGCATCTAGGTCAACGTCCCCAGGTTGCACATTAGCCGTCAGTTGACGCCAGCCACGCAACGCGCCTTCCGCTTCACCGCGCTTCTTCTCTGTCCAATCCATCGGCTTACGGTAATGCGTCGAGAGGAACACGAAGCGGATCACCTCGCCGGGCACGCCTTGGTCCAGAAGATCGCGCACAGTGAAGAAATTGCCCAAGGACTTGGACATTTTCTTGCCCTCGACCTGCAACATCTCGTTGTGCATCCAGACATTCGCGAAGTCGTGGCCCACGCATGTCGACTGGGCGATTTCATTCTCATGATGCGGAAATTGCAGATCATTCCCGCCACCATGGATGTCAAATCGCGTCCCGAGCAAATCATAGGCCATCGCAGAGCATTCAATGTGCCACCCCGGACGTCCACGTCCCCAAGGGCTGTCCCAACCCGGCGTGTCCGCATCAGACGGTTTCCAGATCACGAAATCCATTGGATTGCGTTTGTACGGTGCCACTTCGACGCGTGCGCCGGCGATCATATCATCGACCGAACGTCCAGACAGCGATCCGTAATCCGCGTAGCTGTTCACGTCGAAAAGCACATGGCCTTCAGCGGCATAGGCATGCCCCTTAGCGATCAGATCTTCCGACATGGCGATCATCTGCGCGATGTATTCCGTCGCGCGTGGCTTGTGAGTTGGCTCCAACGCACCCACGGCCGCCATATCTTCATGATACCAGCGGATCGTTTCCTCGGTCCGCTCGGCGATCAACTCTTCCATCGTGCCCGGTGCCCCTGCCTCTTTGCGGGCCAAGGCGGTGGCGTTGATCTTGTCATCCACGTCCGTGAAGTTGCGCACGTAGGTTACGCTCTGTTCACCATAAACATGGCGCATCAGGCGAAAGAGCGTGTCGAACACGATCACAGGCCGCGCATTGCCGATATGGGCACGATCATAAACCGTAGGCCCACAGACATACATCGACACCTGACCGGGGATAATCGGCTCAAACGGGACTTTGGCCCGCACCTTCGTGTTGTACAGCTTGATCTCGGTCATCTTCTCTTCCTTGACGGCGCACAGCCTTCCACTCGCGGCGGACTTAGCAACTTGACCTGAAAGAGGAAACGCAAAACCAGCCCGCCTGACGATGTCAGCAGGGAATGCAGCAAATAATGATGGACGCTACGTTGGTTTTCATGGGGAGCTTGGTAGCAGGAGTGCCGTGCTCCGTCTAGGCTCAGGACCCATTAATATTTCTGCATCGGCGTCAAAATCGCAAAATATCAGTGGTTTGGACCGCGCAGGGAAGAGCGGCGCTCTTTTCAAGCGGTCCACGCCGCTGAGATGCCGCGATTTTGGCGTCTGAGATTTGGCGGATTTGCGCGTTGGACGGCGTCACATGCGCTTGAAATAGAACCACTATTCCTGCGCACATGCTCCTTGCCAGCCCGCAAATCCGCCAAACCGATGCTGGAAAATTAGTGGGTCCTGAGCCTAGTCTTGATTGTCGTCCCGTTAGTGACATCCCCCGATTGACATCGCTCAGGCAGGCACGACAGATAGCGATGAAATGTAGGACCTTTGCCATGCCTGACCTCTCTGCCCGATTGACCAACATAACCCCCGGCGGTTCCGACGGCTGGGAGATATTGGACAGCTCCCGCGACATGATCGACGCCGGTGTACCCGTGATCCAGCTCACCATCGGCGAGCATGACATTCGGACTGAGCCGTTGATCCTTGACGCCATGCACAAGGCGGCAGTGGGCGGGCATACAGGCTATGCGTCGGTCCCCGGCATCAAGGCATTGCGCAGGGAAGTGGCCCAGCGGGTCACGGACCGAACCAGCGTGCCCACTGGTCCTGAGAATGTCTACATCACCCCAGGCGGTCAGGCCGGGCTCTTTGCCACGCATCTTGCCACCTGCCCTGAGGGGGCCAAAGCCCTCTATATTGACCCGTACTATGCCACCTATCCCGGAACGCTTCGTGGGATCGGCGCGATAGACACGCCCGTTCAAGCGCGCCGTGAGGACGCATTCCAGCCCCGCGCCTCGGAAATTGACGCAGCAGCGGACGGTGCGGCAACGCTTTTGATCAACTCGCCGAACAACCCAACCGGTGTGGTCTACACGCGTAAAACTATGGAAGAGATTGCCGAAGTTTGCCGCGCGCGGGATCTGTGGCTAATCTCCGACGAGGTTTATGAAACGCAGATCTGGCAAGGCCAGCACCTCAGCCCGCGTGCCCTGCCCGGCATGACGGAGCGCACGCTCGTCATCGGGTCGATGTCCAAAAGCCATGCCATGACAGGGAGCCGCATTGGATGGGTCGTTGGTCCCGAAGAGGTGATCGCGCATATGATCAACCTCGCAACCCATACCACCTATGGCGTGCCGGGTTTCATTCAGGACGCCGCTCTTTTCGCTATGCAACAAGGCCCAGAGCTGGAAACTCGGATCGCCGCGCCGTTCCAACGCCGCCGTCAGATCGCTTTGGACCTGCTCGCGCGGCAAAACGTGATCCAAGTGATCCCCTGCGATGGCGCGATGTATATGATGCTCGACATCCGTGCGACGGGCCTCAGCGGGCGTAATTTTGCCGAAAGTCTGTTGGCACAGCATTATATCGCGGTGATGCCCGGCGAAAGCTTCGGGGCCGCCGCAGCAGGCCATATCCGCGTCGCGATGACAACAGATGATGAGAGCTTCGCGCAGGCCCTTGGCCAAATTTGCGCATTTGCGCAGCAGCTGGCCGGACCCGTGTCAGTGACGAGCACAGGGACATAGGCGTGCATTTGAGTATTTGAGGAACATTGAAAGAGGGGCGATATGTCTTTTTCAATGTTCCAGAAATACGCAACCTGTTCTCCCGCCTGAAGACCTCGCAATCGTTTTTGGGCGCTGCAAAAACTCCTTGATACACCTTGCCTATCCTCAGGCGAATGAGCGCCTCATCAAATTAAAGCCGGACGCATGAGATCTATTGTATTTCTACTTTTTCTTTTGCCTACGCTGGCTTCGGCACAGAGTTATCTGGCTATACAAGACCGATGGTCAATGATTTTGCGGAACTGATCGACGCAGCGGCTGAAGCCAAGTTGATCGACACGCTTGAAACGCTCAATCGCGAAACAGGTAGCGACCCAATCTCCAAGCAACCTGAGCGAAATGCTTCCGGTAGAACATCTTTGAGTTTCGGCGGCGGCTCATAGAGCGGCAGCGGCGCATCGGGTCGTTGGTAGGCCGAGAGCTTGCGGGGCGCTGTACCTCTCTCACGAATACATTACTTCCAAATCCTCGCAGCCTGAAAACGACCTATTGCCGTTTTTGAGCCAGACCTACCGGTTTGTTATGCGGCTCTCTCTCTGCCAGGGAGACCATCTATGTTGCGATTTGGATTTTGGCGCGTTGTCTTAACGCGCTTGACGATAGGGGCCCGAAGGGGCCGGGCGGCACGGGGGCGCCCGATTGCGCTCTGATCGAGACGCCCTGTCCTATCTTTGCCAATCTTAGCCAATGAGTCCCTCTGATGAATGATCTAACACCGTCCCGCCGTTCCGGTGGTCGCAACGCACGCCGGACTGCACGTTCTAGCAAACTCGCCGAACATCTTCGCCCCATACGCCCAGGTATGGAGGGCGGAAGGTACAATCCCCTCACGGAAATCGACGTTCAGAATATTCACCAGGCTGCGTTGACGGCATTGGAGACCATCGGTCTCGCCGATGCCCCGCCTTCCGGCGTTGAAATCCTGACAGGGGCTGGCGCGATCCTCGGCGAGGATGGGCGCATCCGTTTCCCGCGCGCGCTTGTGGAAGACGCGCTTGCAAAGGCCAATCGTTCGGTCGTGCTGCCCAGCCGAGATGGCAAACTGGATCTCGATCTTAGTGGCTCACGTGTACATTACGGCACCGCTGGCGCGGCGGTGCATATGGTCGATGTGGCTGGCAACAATTACCGTGAGAGCACCGTGCAAGATCTGCATGACGCTGCGCATATTTGCGATACGCTCGACAACATCCACTTTGTGCAACGCCCCATAGTTTGCCGCGATATCACCGATAATAGGGAGATGGATCTCAATACGATCTACGCCTGTTGCTCTGGTACCACCAAGCATATCGGCACCTCATTTTCCGAGCCACGCTTTGTACCCCATGCGCTTGAGATGCTCCACATGATCGCAGGCATCGAAGAGGCTTGGCGCGAACGTCCCTTTGTCAGCAACACCAATTGCTTTGTTGTCCCACCTATGAAATTTGCCACGGAAGCCTGCCAGGTCATGGAAGCCTGCATCCAAGGTGGCATGACGGTGCTGCTGCTGTCTGCAGGCATGGCCGGGGCGACCGCCCCCTCGACCATTGCAGGCGCGATTGTGCAGGCGACGGCTGAGTGTCTTGCGGGCCTGGTCTATGTGAACGCCATAAAGCCGGGTCATCCGGCGGTTTTTGGCACTTGGCCCTTCGGTCTCGATCTGCGCACTGGGTCAATGTCCGTTGGGTCGGGCGAGCAAGCTTTGCTCAGCGCCGGCTGTGCGCAGATGCATCGGTTCTATGATCTCCCCGGCGGCGCGGCGGCGGGTGCCTCCGATAGCAAAATGCCGGACATGCAGGCGGGCTGGGAGCAAATGTGCTCCAATGTGATGGCCGGGCTGTCAGGGCTGAATATGGTCTATGAGGCCGCTGGGATGCACAGCTCTTTGCTGGGGTTCTGCCATGAAAGTCTCATTCTCGGCGACGACCTGATTGGTCAAGCCATGCGCTGCGTGCGCGGGATTGAAGTCACGGACGAAACTATGGCGCTCGATCAAATTGCGGAAGTTTGTCTTGGCGGGCCCGGCCACTATCTGGGCACCTCCGCGACGCTAGGCAGGATGCAGAGTGACCACGTATATCCCGCTCATGGGGATAGGACATCGCCGAAAGAATGGGCTGAACTGGGCAAACCAAACCTCGCGGCAAAGGCGACGGCACGCAAAGAAGAGATTTTGAGCTCGCCCTCGAATGCCAAGTTCGAGCCAACATTAGACAAAGCGTTGCGGGAGCGATTTGAGATCCACCTGCCCGCTTAGCCTTAGGTCCTTTTGAGTACTAAAAGACCATTGGAAGAGGCCCCCGCGCCCATTGGGACCGGTGCGGCTTCTTTTCCACTGGTCTTTTACCCAAACGCAGTATAGGCGAGCCGCAACTTCTCCTCCTCTCCTGCATACGAGGCCTCTCACATGGACCTTCGCAATATCGCGATCATCGCGCACGTTGATCACGGCAAAACAACATTGGTTGACGAACTTCTTAAGCAATCTGGTGCCTTTCGGGCAGGTCAGGTCGTCGACGAACGGGCCATGGACAGCAATGATCTGGAACGCGAACGCGGGATTACGATCTTTGCCAAGCCGACCTCCGTGGAATGGAAAAACTCCCGCATCAACATCGTGGACACGCCCGGTCACGCCGATTTCGGCGGTGAAGTTGAGCGTATCCTGAGCATGGTGGACGGGGTTGTTCTGCTGGTCGACGCCGCTGAAGGGCCGATGCCGCAAACCAAATTCGTGACCTCCAAAGCCCTCGCGCTTGGCCTGCGTCCCATCGTTGTGCTCAACAAAGTGGACAAGCCAGACGCCGAGCCGGACCGTGCTTTGGATGAGTGCTTTGACCTCTTTGCCTCTCTGGACGCCAACGAAGATCAGCTGGACTTCCCCCATATGTACGCCTCTGGCCGGAATGGGTGGGCAGACGCTGAGCTTGATGGACCTCGCAAAGACCTCACAGCGCTCTTTGAACTGATCGTCAATCACGTTCCCAAACCGCGTCAGATCACGCGTCAGGGCGAAGATTTCCGGATGCTGGCGACGACATTGGGGGCTGACGCCTTTGTGGGCCGTATCCTCACAGGCCGCGTTGAAAGCGGTACGCTCAAAGTGGGCGCGACAGTGCAGGCGCTGAGCCGTATTGGCCAAAAGATCGAACAGTTCCGCGTGACAAAAATCCAAGCGTTCCGCGGCCTTGCGCAGCAAGACATCGAGGAAGCACAGGCCGGTGACATCGTCTCCATCGCCGGGATGAACAAAGCGACTGTGGCCGACACCATTTGCGCCCTTGCCGTAGATGAAGCGCTCGACGCACAGCCGATTGACCCACCTACCATCACAGTCACCTTCGGCATTAATGACAGCCCCCTTGCAGGCCGCGACGGCAAAAAGGTGCAGTCCCGTGTCATCCGTGACCGTCTGATGAAAGAAGCCGAAAGCAACGTCGCGATCAAAATCGGCGAGACCCCAGGCGGCGAAGCGTTCGAAGTTTCCGGACGCGGCGAATTGCAGATGGGCGTGTTGATCGAAAACATGCGCCGCGAAGGCTTTGAGCTGAGCATCTCGCGTCCTCAGGTGATCATGCGCGAAGAAGACGGGAAAATGCTGGAACCTGTTGAAGAAGCCACAATCGACGTGGATGACGAATATTCCGGCGCTGTGATTGAAAAGCTCACAGGCACGCGCAAAGGCGAGCTTGCGGAGATGCGTCCTGCCGGAGCTGGCAAAACACGCATCATTGCGCATGTGCCTTCACGTGGCCTGATTGGCTACCACGGTGAGTTTCTGACGGACACACGTGGCACAGGGGTTCTCAACCGCGTGTTCCATGGCTGGACCCCGCATAAAGGCTCCATTCCTGGACGCCGCGCTGGCGTGCTCATCTCGATGGAGAACGGGCAATCCGTGGCCTATGCGCTGTGGAACCTGGAGGATCGCGGTAAAATGATGATCGGCGCGCAGGCTGATATCTACACCGGTATGATCATCGGTGAGCACAGCCGGGAGAACGATCTTGAAGTGAACCCGCTCAAAGGCAAAAAACTGACCAACGTGCGCGCCTCAGGCACGGACGAAGCGGTACGCCTGACAACGCCAGTGACGCTGAGCCTTGAAGAAGCGATTGCCTATATCAACGATGACGAATTGGTAGAGGTCACGCCTAACGCGATCCGCCTGCGCAAACGTTACCTCGACCCGCATGAGCGCAAGCGCAATGCAAAGGCGCACAACTAATCTCGTAAGCATCACTTAAACGCAAAAAAACGCAGAAGGTCCGTCCTTCTGCGTTTTTTCATGTGGCGCGATGCGTCGCAGCACGGTGCGTCACTTGCAAGAAATTGGTTCCATGACGTAATGCGCCGGGAACGTCTGCGTGCGAATTTCGCGGAACACTGGTGGATATACGATCAATTCGATGCGGCCATTGCGATGCTCGTATTGCTGCTTCTGCGGCTTCACTAGCTCATGACGCACGGTATACTGAGCATCATAATACTTCTTCTCGAAGCATGCGGCAGTACGGCCTTCCCATGCTGCAGCAGGGGCTCCAATTGAAACGGCGGCTAGTGTCAAAGCCATAAGTGTCTTGTTCATTGCTCTCTCCTCAAGTTTCACTTCAGTTTGCGTTAAATCGACAGACCGCGGCGTAAATTGGATCAAATCGTGATTAATTTTAGGCAAACCAAGCATGTCTTGAGCAAGCGGCATTGGAGAGGCGACGATATACTCACGTCGCGATGGCGCATAAAAAAAGCGTGAAACCTAAGGCTTCACGCTTTCACTGATGTCGCTATGTCTTAGTTAGACACGCTGCAAGTTGGTGATTACCACTTTTTGCACATCACTTCTTTCATCACCCAGCGGCCTTCAGTCAGCTTCGTTCTGACTTCGCGATATACCGCTTTGTAGCGCACCAACTCGATGCGACCGTTCTTGTGCTCATACTGCTCTTTTGCAGGCTTCACGAGAACTTCGGCGGTTGCGTAAGTCGGCCCAACCATCTCTTTTTCAAAACAAGCAACTGTTTCACCTTCCCACGCCATCGCGGACGAAGCGGACAAAGTTACAATAACTGCAGCAGCTGAAATTAGGGTCTTCTTCATGAAAATATCCTCCAGGTTACCCTTCACGTAAGACTACCCTAGCGGATGCAATTTCTTTGTCGCCACTCTCAAAACGAGTGCTGACTCACGAAAATTAGCCAAAACTCCCTGTTTCCCTTGCAAAACACCCATTTTGTGTTTTTTGGGCATCACCTTGTTACCGTTGACGTTTTTTCAAAACTGGCTGACTGGATCGTGTCTGGAAACAATAGATCCACTCTTCTGATATTGTTTAATCTCTTTAATCCCAGCGCTCGAATCTCGACGAATCAAAGCCTTAATTCTGATGCTTGCGCCCATGAAATGACTTAATCTCATTTCAACAATTCGGGACCGCCTCGAGCACATCACAGGTCCGTCAATCGGAGCCGCCATCCGCAAAGCCCCCCTTCATTCAAATCAAAGGCGGCTTTGGATCACTAAGTTCAGCCTTCGAATTCTTCCACAATCACCAAATCCCGCTCGGACGCACCCCGCGCGAAACTAAGGGCCTCCTGATAGGCTGGAGAGTTGTAACACTCATGCGCCGCTTGCAGGCTCGGAAAGCGCGCTACGACGTTACGCGCGCGGTCCCGACCTTCGAGCTGCTCATATTTGCCCGCCCGGGCCAGAAAGACGCCGCCGTGATCGGCAATCGCCCCTGTGGCCCGCTTGGCATATTCGCCATAGGCCGCCTCATCGGTCACATGAACATTCGCAATCCAAAGTGCAGTCGGCATCTCTTACGCTCCCAATACAGATTTCGCCGCGGCAATCGCACCTTCGGCATTGCTCACATCTTTCGCACCGCCCTGCGCCATGTCAGGTCGGCCGCCGCCACCCTTTCCGCCGAGTTCCACGACAGCGGCCTTGACCAGATCCACGGCAGAGACATCGCCTGTCTTGTCGTCGGTCACGCCTGCGGCAATCGCGACCTTGCCGCCGATATCCGCGATCAAGAGCACCGCCCCAGACCCAATCCGCGTCTTATGCTCGTCGATAAGCGCGGGGAGATCTTTTCCAGACACACCGCTGAGGACCTGTGCCACGAACTTCGTGCCGCCAATCTCTTCAGCCTCAGCGCCGCCGCCCTGCCCGGCACCGCCCGCCATCGCGAGTTCCCGGCGCAGCTGAGCGACCTCATTGGCCAATTGCTTGCGCTCATCCATCAGCGCTTTGACCCGCGCCGGGACATCTGACGTTTGTGTCTTCAATTCCTGCGCAGTCTCGGCCAGCAATTGATCCTGCCCGCGCAGGTAATCTATCGCGGCTTGACCTGTCAGGGCTTCAATCCGGCGGACCCCGGCGGAAGACGCACTGTCCCCAAGTGTCACAAAGGCACCAATGTCGCCTGTTTTGCGCACATGCGTACCGCCGCAGAGTTCCAAGGAATAGGTCTCGCCATTGGCGCCCTTCCCGGATCCGGCCAGCGCGCCCATGGAAACAACACGAACCTCGTCGCCGTATTTCTCGCCAAAGAGCGCCTGTGCGCCAATGGCCCGGGCGTCGTCAGGTGTCATAATGCGCGTCTCGACAGACGTGTTCTGGCGAATATAGGTGTTCACTTCCGCCTCTACCTGCACCAATTCCTCAGCGCTCATCGCCTTCGCATGGCTAAAGTCAAAGCGCAGACGATCTTCCGCATTCAGCGAGCCACGCTGCGCCACATGCTCACCCAGAGCACCGCGAAGGGCCTCATGTAGCAAATGGGTCGCGGAATGATTGGCGCGGATAGACGTGCGGCGCGCATAATCAACCGTCAACACCGCGGCCTCGCCCTTGGCAATGCTGCCCTCTTCCACCGTCGCCACATGATAGAACACGCCAGCCGACTTGCGCGTATCGGTGACAATCGCCGTGCCGCTTTCGGTCTTGATCACGCCTGTGTCGCCAACCTGACCACCGCTCTCCGCATAGAACGGCGTTTGGTTCAGAACGACTTGCACCTCAGCCCCCTTGTTGACACTCTCCTGCTGGCTGCCATCCGCGACCAGCGCCACAATCTGGCCTTCTGCCGTTTCGGTGTCGTAGCCAAGGAAATCTGTGGTCCCCTGCGCATCAGCAATGTCGAACCAAACCGCGCTATCCGCCGCCTCGCCCGTACCGGACCACGCTGCGCGTGCCTTGGCTTTTTGCTCAGCCATCGCCGCGTCAAAGCCATCGGTGTCAACCTCACGGCCCTTTTCTCTCAGCGCGTCTTGCGTCAGATCGAGCGGGAAACCGTAGGTGTCGTATAGCTTGAACGCCGCCTCGCCGGGAAGGGAAGCCCCCTCCTCCAAGCCGCCAAGCTCGTCATCCAACAACTTCAAACCGCGATCCAAGGTCTGTTTGAAACGCGACTCTTCGAGTTTCAAGGTTTCCTCAATCAGCGCCTGCGCTTGCCCCAGTTCGGGATAGGCGACGCCCATTTGCTGAACCAGCGACGGCACCAAGCGATGCATCACAGGATCTTTCGCACCGAGCAAATGTGCATGACGCATGGCCCGGCGCATGATCCGGCGCAGAACATAGCCACGTCCATCATTGGACGGCATGACACCATCAGCAATCAAGAAAGAGGTGGAGCGCAAATGGTCCGCGATCACACGGTGATGCACATTCTTGTCGCCATACGGATCAACCGACGTCGCATGCGCGGAGGCTTCGATCAACGCGCGCATTGTATCGGTGTCATAATTGTCATGACTGCCCTGCAACAGGGCACCAATCCGCTCCAGCCCCATGCCAGTGTCGATGCTCTGCATATCGAGCGCCTTCATCGAGCCGTCCTCGAACTGCTCGTTCTGCATGAAAACGACGTTCCAGATCTCGATGAAGCGATCGCCATCTTCCTCAGGTGAACCGGGAGGGCCGCCCCAGATGTGATCGCCATGATCGTAGAAAATCTCGGTGCACGGACCGCATGGGCCAGTTGGCCCCATCTGCCAAAAATTGTCGGAGGTCGCGATACGGATGATACGATCCTCGGGGATCCCAACCTTTTTCCAAATCTCTGCCGCCTCATCATCTGTGTGATACACAGTGACGTAGAGCTTCTCTTTGGGTATGCCAAACTCGCCGGTGATCAGATTGAACGCGTAAGGGATCGCTTCGTTTTTGAAGTAGTCGCCAAAGCTGAAATTGCCGAGCATCTCAAAGAATGTATGATGCCGCGCCGTGTAACCCACATTGTCCAGATCGTTATGCTTACCGCCGGCGCGCACACATTTCTGAGACGTGGTCGCCCGCGAATAGTCGCGCGTCTCAATCCCCGTGAACAAGTTTTTGAACTGCACCATCCCCGAATTGGCGAACATCAGCGTCGGATCGTTACGCGGCACAAGCGGGCTAGAGGCCACAACCTCATGCCCTTGCTTTTCAAAATAGGACAGAAACGTCGAGCGGATCTCGTTCAAGCTGGTCATATCAGGCGGCCTTTTTGGGCGGAAATTGCATTTATGCTCAAATAGCCTTGCTGTCGCCGACTGTCCACAGCGCGCCGCGCCGTATGCCCTGCCCCCCAAACGAAACAAGGTGCCGCGTGCAGGCGACACCTTGATCCGTAAATTCAGCCGGGCAAGTGAGTGCCCGATGCTGTTTGGTCTGTGCGCCTCAGCGCACGGCGAGACTATGCCTCAAGAATGTCGTCATCCTCTTTGCGCTCTTCAGGCGGCATGTCGAAATCTAAACCATGCGCGGCACGGATCTTGTCTTCAATCTCATAGGAAATGCGGGAATTCTGTTTGAGGAAATTCTTCGCATTTTCTCGGCCCTGCCCAATTCGCTCATCGCCATAGCTGAACCAAGACCCCGATTTGTCGACAACACCGGCCTTCACACCAAGATCCAGCAATTCGCCCATCTTAGAGATGCCTTCGCCATACATGATGTCGAATTCCACCTGTTTGAACGGTGGGGCCACTTTGTTTTTGACCACTTTCACGCGCGTGGCATTCCCAACGACCTCGTCACGATCCTTGATCGCGCTAATGCGCCGAATGTCGAGACGTACCGAGGAATAGAATTTCAGCGCGTTGCCACCGGTGGTGGTTTCCGGCGAGCCGAACATCACGCCAATTTTCATCCGGATCTGGTTGATGAAGATCACCATACAGTTCGAGCGACTGATAGAGCCGGTGAGTTTGCGCATAGCTTGGCTCATCAATCGGGCATGCACGCCAACTGAGCTGTCGCCCATGTCCCCTTCAAGTTCGGATTTGGGCGTCAGCGCCGCGACCGAATCAACGACGACCATGCTCACCGCGCCGGAACGCACGAGCGTATCCGTGATTTCCAACGCCTGCTCGCCCGTGTCAGGCTGTGAGATCAATAGCTCATCGAGATCAACACCCAGTTTCTTCGCGTATTGCGGATCAAGTGCATGCTCGGCATCGACGAAGGCGCAAACGCCGCCCTTCTTCTGCTCCTCCGCGACCGCATGAAGGGTCAATGTGGTCTTCCCGGAGCTTTCCGGGCCATAAATCTCAATAATACGCCCTTTTGGCAGACCACCGATCCCTAAAGCGATGTCGAGGCCAAGCGAGCCTGTTGAGGTTGCTTCAATCTTCTGGATGGCGTTGTCATCGCCCAATTTCATAATCGAGCCCTTGCCGAACTGTCGTTCGATCTGGGCCAAGGCACTATCGAGCGCCTTCTGCTTGTCGGAGTTTGCTTTGCTGCTCATTGTTAATAAATCCGCCGTAGCCATGGGTCT
>SPJK01065290.1_pt1 | contig 15873 bp, 11 predicted proteins | sample 3741771 | NCBI WGS metagenome assembly SPJK01 (sample SAMN10925997, study PRJNA522277) | cold seep metagenome | isolation source: Elba SIP-enriched marine methane seep metagenome, extraction at timepoint T2 | place: Italy: coast of Elba, Mediterranean Sea | reverse complement strand
GTGCTCGGCAATGTGATTCTCGAAGAAAACGCCTCAGTCTGGTTCAATGCCGTCCTGCGCGGCGACAATGATCCGATCACTGTGGGTGAGAACTCCAATGTGCAGGATGGTAGCGTCCTGCACACCGATATCGGGTGCCCGCTGAAGATCGGCAAAGACGTTACAATCGGACATATGGTCATGCTTCACGGCTGCACGATAGGCGACGAAACGCTGGTCGGCATTGGCGCAACGGTTCTGAACCGCGCTGTGATCGGCAAGAATTGCATTATCGGCGCGCACGCCCTGATCCCGGAAGGCAAGGTCATCCCCGACAATTCACTGGTCATGGGCGCGCCAGGTAAAGTGGTGAAGGACATCAGCGAGCCACAGGTCATGATGATCAAAGGCTCTGCTCAGGTCTATGTCGACAATTGGAAACGTTTCAAGGCAGGATTGAAACCGATCGAAGGATAAGGCGACACGCGAGAGGCCCCGATGCTGAGCACACCAGATCGACGCGCGGTTTTGAAGCTTGCCGCGGCCAGCGCCTCGCTAGCGGCATGTAGCCCAGCTGTGCGGGTGACCGAAAAACATATTGCCGTAATCGGCGGCGGCATTGTTGGTGCATCCATTGCCTACCACCTGGCCAAGGCCGGGATGAAGGTGACCTTGCTCGAACGCGGAAAACTGGCCGAACGCGCAAGCCGCGGGACCTTTGCCTGGATTAATGCGACCTGGGCGAAGCAGCCGCGCCACTATCACACGTTCAATCAGGACGGTTTGCTCGGCTGGCATAGATTGCAGCGCGATTTGCAGATTCCGGTGCGCTGGGGCGGGTCGCTGGAATGGTTTGAGACGCCGGATCGACAAGCGAGACTAGCGGAGCAGATCGCCGAACAGGTGGACTGGGGCGAACCGGCGGAGATGCTTGAGCGCAATGCGCTCTTCGCGCTGGAAGGAAACGTGAATTTCAGCAAGGTGACGCGCGCAGCGTATTCGCCAAATGACGGCGCCGTCGATCCGGTTCTTGCAACGCAAATGCTCGTCGCCGCGGCAAGGGAGCGTGGTGCGACCATCAAAGAAAACTGCGAAGTTGAGCGCGTCACCGACAACGCAGGTGGCCGCGTCGTCCTGAGCACGGGTTGCGGGGATATCACCGTCGACAAATTCGTCCTCGCAACGGGCGCAGATCCTGACGCGACTGAAACGCTCGCTGGAATTGACATTCCGCAGCGTTCGACGCCTGGCGTGATTGTTCTCACGAAACCCCAACCCCGCCGGATCCATCGGATCATAGTGGCGCCCGGCGTGCATATCCATCAGCGAGATGATGGTCGCATCGTGCTAGGAGAGCAGGCTGGTGTGCCTGACAACGCTGCGCACGCCGAACGCCTTCGTGAGCGGCCAAACCGCTTTCCGGACACGGCGTTTGCGGAACAGCATGCAATGCGAATCCTCGCGATTGCCGATGAATACGTCCCCGGCATTTATTCGGCTGAGGTGGAAGACGTGTACATTGGCTGGCGCCCGCTGCCGCTGGATGGTCACCCGGTTCTTGGAGAAAGCCCGGCCAATCCCGCAGCGTATCTGGCGATCATGCACAGCGGCGTTTCGCTGGCCCCGATTGTTGGCGAAGTTGTCGCCGGTGAGATTTCGATGGGTGTCGCATCGAACGTGCTGGCGCCTTATCGCCCACACAGAGAGTTTTCCGAGGTCAGGCGCTATTAGCGGACCTCAAGCGACCGGTTCTCGCCGGGTCGCGACGAACACGATCCCGATCCCGATGGCACCGATCAGGATAGCGAGTCCGAGCACGGAGCTACGCAGGAACCAGCCGCTCAGTCCGCACGCGAGCAACATGCCGCCAATGGCCACGAACTTGCTCTTTCGCGTGATTTCGCCGCGCTCGACAAAGTCCTGGACGATTTGTCCGATGCCAGGCCGTGCGTAGATCCAGTCCCGCACTTTTGGATGTGATTCCGCCAGGCAAAAGACGGCGACGATCCAGAAAATTGTCGTCGGCCAGAGCGGCAGCACCAAACCGACCGCGCCAACCCCGAGAAAGATAAACCCGAACAGGGCCCACAGCCACCTCATGCGACCTCCGCCGCAGCGGCTGCACTGGCCCAGGCCCATTGGAAATTGTAGCCGCCGAGCCAGCCAGTGACGTCGACACACTCGCCAATGAAAAAGAGACCGGGCTGTATTTTGCTTTCCATGGTCTGCGAAGATAAGGCGTCTGTCGCCACTCCGCCAGCGGTGACTTCCGCGGTGCGCCATCCTTCCGTGCCAGCTGGCTTCAGTCGCCACGCTTTCAACGCCTGCGCCAGTGAGTCGATTTGCTGATTGGAAAGCGAGGCCAGTCTGGTCGCGCGATCCAGTCCAAGCTCAGTGGAAAAATAGTCGGTGAACCGGGTTGGGAAAAGGGTTGAAAGGGTTTGCGCCAGGGTTTTTTTCGGCGCTTCATCTCTGGCGCTTTTGATCCAGGACTCGGCATTGGTCCCGGGCATCAGGTCGAAGGCAATCGCTTCTGTCGCACGCCAGTAAGACGAAATCTGCAGTACGGACGGTCCGGATAATCCGCGATGGGTGAATAAAAGGTTCTCAACAAATGATGGTCCTGTGTCGGCGCTGGCCGCAACGGGCAATGAGATGCCGGACAGATTGGAAAACGCATCGCGATACGCATCTGTAAATGTCATCGGCACCAATGCAGGCCGGGTGGCAATCAAGTCATGCCCGAATTGCCGCGCGATATCATATGCAAACCCCGTCGCACCAATCTTTGGAATGGAGAGACCCCCTGTCGCGATGATCAGGCTGTTGCACGCAATCGAGCCTGAAGATGTCTGAACGAGAAATCCAGTTTCCGTCGACTCGACAGTGGAGGCAGAAATCTCAAGTGACAGTCTCCCGCCATTGGACTGCAGTTCGTTCAGAAGCATTTGAATGACGGCGCCGCTTTTTTGATCGCAGAACAGCTGACCGAGGGTTTTTTCGTTCCAGGTCAAACTGTGCGAGACCATCAGGTCGCAAAAGTCCCACGGCGTGTATCGGGCCAGCGCCGACTTTGCGAAGTGCGGGTTCTCAGACAGGAATCGCGATGCGTCTGTTTCGAGGTTGGTGAAATTGCATCGGCCGCCGCCCGAGATCCTGATTTTCTCCGCTGGCTTCTTGGAATGATCGATGACGCGCACGCGCCGTCCGCGCTGAGCGACCCGCGATCCGCAAAACAACCCAGCGGCGCCACCGCCAATAATAAGGACGTCTACCTGTTCCAAAATCCATCCCGAACCGCCAATCGTGGCGAAATAGTCTTGTTTCCGCCCTGTTGGCGGCTCGTCGAACCCGTGTAAAGGTTACACCCATAAACAGGAAGGGACTTCACCATGAGCGGTCGGACATCAGGGGTTCGCAGCATTTTGCTCGGGGCAATCGTATTTGCACTGACGGCATGCGGCGGCGGGAATAACGCCTCTGATGAAGTGCCACCGCCACCCGAAGACGCTGAAGGTCAGGTCGTCGAACGGTCCCGATCGGATCAGGTCGCCGCTGAACGCCGCGAACGGGAACGCCAGCGACTGGCGCAACGAAATGGTGAAACTCGCTTTTCCTATGTCCGCTACGCACCTGATACGAGTGATTCTCTTCCTAAAGCCTGCCTCGTTTTTTCCGAGCCGCTCGACCCCAATGCCGATTACTCAATCTACGCGCCGATGGATGGCGACGTGGAGGTCGCTTACAGCGTTTCCGGCCAGCAATTGTGCCTGAGCGGTCTCAGTTTCGCATCGTCCTACACGCTGACCCTGACTGAAGGATTCCCATCTCAGGAGGGAACCGAGCTTGGGCGTGAGGAAGAGGTTCAGATCAGTTTCGAAGATCGCCCGCCTTATGTCGGTTTCAGCGGGTCAGGCGTGATCCTGCCGCGCGAGGATGCAGATGGCCTAGCGATTGAAACCGTCAATGTCGAGAGCGTTCGGGTGACGGTGTCACGCGTGAATGATCGCGCCCTGGCGTTCAAGTCCGTCAGTAAAGGCTCCGAAAGCCAGCAGGGCCGGTACTCCTACGTCTATGGCGACGAGAATCCGAGCGATCTGGCGACTGAAGTCTGGTCTGGGACGATGGACATTCAGAATCTCAAGAACGCGCCCGTCGTCACTGTGTTTCCGCTGCCAGACGTGATCGGCACGCTTGAGCCAGGCGCTTATTTCATCGAGGTCTCGCACGCTATAGAGCTCGACCGATATGAAGGTCCACCTGCGTCCGCGAAGCGCTGGGTGATGCTCACGGATCTTGCGCTGACGGCTTATCGCAGCGACTCAGGTCTCGATGTCACACTGCGTTCCTTGCAGGATGGTCGAGTGATGCCAAACACGCCGGTCCAGCTGATTGCGCGAAACAATGAGCTCCTGGGCGAAGCGACAACCGGCGTTGACGGCCGCGTTTCGTTCAATGCCGAACTGTTGGCTGGAACCGGCAATATGGCGCCAAAAATGGTACTGGCGTCGGGTCTGAAGGGTGATACGGCCATTCTCGATATGTCGCGCGCGCCTGTCGATCTATCTGAATTGAACACGGGCGGACGCGTCACGCCGGGTGAGGTCGACGCGTATCTGTACACCGAGCGTGGCATCTATCGCCCGGGTGAAACGGTGCATCTCACTGCGATGATGCGAGACCGCGCCGGTCGCGCAATTGCCGAGCGAAACGGTACGCTGATCACCTATCGTCCGAATGGCATGGAATCTTTCCGGGTTCGCTTTGCGGTCGGGGATGCCGGAACCATTCAGAGAGATATCGAACTTCCACGCGGCGCATCTCGCGGCATGTGGCGCAGCGTTGTCGAAGTCGACGGGATCGGTCAGGTCGGATCGGTTGCCTACTCGGTCGAAGATTTTGTACCGCAACGCATCGCGGTTGAGTTGGAAGCCGAAGACGCGCCATTCCTACCAGGCGATGACGCACGTGATATCGATGTGTCTGCGCGCTTCCTCTACGGCGCTCCGGGCGCAGCGTTGACCGTGATGTCGCAAGCGCGGGTCGAAGTTGATCCGCAGCCATTTGGGTATGACGGGTTCAGCTGGGGCCCACATGATGGCAGTTTTCGCGAACAGATTATCGATCTTCCGGATCGCGTCACAGACGGATCGGGTGTCGCAACGGTGCGGGTCGCGCCCGGCAATCGAGGCCGAAATGCGGACGTGCCTTTGCGTTTGAACGCCGTTGTCAGCGTGCTTGAACCGGGTGGACGAGCGGTGACCGAAAGCGTGCGTATCCCGTATCGCCCTAAGGATATCTATCTGGGGATCAAACCCGCTTTCGAAGGCCGGATCGGCTATGAAGAAGAGGGCAGTTTCGAACTGGCCGCAGTCAATGCTGCCGGCGAAGGACTGGTCGAGGATCTGCGTTGGAAAATCCTTGAGATCAATTACCACTATGACTGGTACCGCGAAGATGGGCGTTGGAAATGGCGCCGTTCGAGAACCGTGCGAACCGTGAATGAAGGTGGGTTGCGCACTCAAAACGGTGCCGGAACGCTGACCGTGTCAGGTCTCGATTGGGGCGCGCACGAACTCGTCATCGAATCCAGCGATGGCAGCACCGCCAGCCGCGCCTTCCGCGTTGGCTGGGGCGGCGATGTTTCCGGTGACGGCGTTGAGGCGCCAGACCGGGTCGAGGTCGCGGTCGACGAGCAACAGATCGTGGCCGGTCGTCCTGCAGCTCTGACCATTGTTCCGCCTTATGATGGCGAAGCGCAAATCGTCGTCGCCACCGACCGGGTCTTGTCGATCGAAACCCGGCAGGTTCAGGCCTCCGGTACGACCGTGACTTTGCCGGTGACCGATGAATGGGGCGAAGGCGCTTATGTCATGGTCAATGTCTACACACCGCGTGACCCTGTGGTGCAATCCAAACCCCGCCGCGCTGTTGGCGTTGGCTATGTTCCGGTCAGCATGGGCAATCGAACGTTCAATGTAGAGATCGAGGCGCCCGAGCTGATCCGCCCGGGGCGCGAGCAGACGATTACTGTTTCGGTCGAGGGCGGACCTCGTGAGAAAGCGTTTGTAACGCTCGCAGCGGTCGACGAAGGCATTCTCCGTCTGACCAAATTCTCAAGCCCGAAGCCCACCGACTGGTATTATGGCAAGAAAGCCCTGGGGCTTGCGCTATATGATGATTATGGTCGTTTGCTCGATCCAAATCTCGGACTTCCGGCGGAAGTTCGAACCGGTGGCGACCAGCTCGGCGGAGAAGGCTTGTCTGTCGTTCCGACCCAAACGGTTGCGATGTTCAGCGGTATTGTCGAGGTTGGCCGCGGCGGCGAAGCAGAGATCGATTTCACCATTCCTGAGTTCAATGGCGAGTTGCGATTGATGGCGGTGGCCTGGTCTGCGACCGGGTTGGGTGAAGCAGATCAACCCATGACGGTACGAAGAGAAGCGCCAGCTGATCTGATCCTGCCACGTTTCATGGCGCCAGGCGATGAAGCAGTTGCCACGGTTAGCATCGATAATATCGAACTTGCAGCCGGTGAGTTCAACGCCAATCTGACGGCCAGCGCGCCGCTCAGCGTCTCGGCGGCGGAGCTATCCAAAAGCATTCCAAACGGCACACGCGCCGATCAGGGCGTTCGCTTTAGTGCTGACGGAGCAGGCATATCGGACATGCAGCTAAGCGTTTCGGGACCTGACAATTACAGCGTTTCCCGGACCTATCAGATCGAGACGCGGTCGGCCTTCCTGCCGGTGACAAATATTAGCAGCGTGCTGATGGAGGAGGATCAAACTTTCGCGCCCGACCTGAGCTTGTTCGAAGGCTTCGTGCCAGGAACAGCGCTGATGACGGTCAGCTTCTCCGGGCTGCCGGTTGACCCCAATGCGCTGTACAATTCGCTCGCGCGATATCCTTATGGCTGCACCGAGCAGACGATAAGCCGCGCGATGCCGCTGATCTATGCCGAGCAGCTGATCGAAGAAGGTGCCCAGGACAATCGCCCGGTCGCACGCGATCGTGTGCAGGCGGCTGTGTCGCGTGTTCTCAATCGCCAAAGCGACAATGGCGCATTCGGCTTATGGCGGGCCGGCGATGGTTATGCCTCACCCTGGCTTGGCGCTTACACCACGGACTTCCTTTATCGTGCCAAGGAGAATGGCTACGAAATACCACAAGCCGCGCTTGATCGGGCCTACCAGTCGCTCCGGACCATTGCCCAAGGTGATGCCTGGCGGGTCTATGGCTATCAGACCGATGTCTATGAAAGCCGTTGGCATGATGACACCGAAAAGAAGCTGATGCTGCGCGCGGCGCCGTACGCCCTCTATGTGCTGGCGCGCGCCGGGAAGGCCGATGTCTCGCGCCTGCGGTATCTGCACGATCGTGAATTGAACGACATTCGCTCGCCATTGGCGAAAGCGCACCTGGCGGCGGCTCTGTCCTATATGGGCGATCGCTCCCGCGCATTCAGTGCGTTCAATGCGGCGGAAGAGGCGCTCGGCTATGACAATAGCGGTGACTATTACCAGACGCCGCTGCGTGACAAAGCTGGTGTCCTGGCGCTAGCAGCTGAGACCGGGTTCAACGACCCTGTTGCACGCCTGGCGGAGACGATTGGCGAAGAATCGCCAGAGCCAGATCAGCTGACCACGCAGGAGAAGGCTTTCATGCTGCTCGCAGTTGGCGGCCTGTCGCAAGAAGATGGCTTGCGTCTCGATGTTGATGGGCTTGGCCGAAACAGCGATAATGATCGGCGCTATTTCGCGACGGCTGAGCAGGTGGAGCGCGGTGTCAGCTTCCGTTTGCGTCGCGGCTCTAACCCAGTGTTCCGCACCGTGATGGTGACCGGATCACCCGCAAGCGCGCCGCGTCCTGCAAGCGAGAAGTTGTCCGCTTCCAAGCGGATCCGCACATTGCAGGGTGGCCGGGTCAATCTGGATGATCTGACGCAAGGCGATCAGCTGGTCGTCACGCTGACTTTGTCACCGCGAGAGCGTCGCAACAATCCCGTGATCGTCGCGGACCTGTTGCCAGCCGGCTTTGAGATCGAAACGGTTCTTCGTCCGGCCGACGGAAACCGCGAGTATGGCCCCGACGGCGCGTTCGCCTGGGTCGGCGAGATTGACGCGGCCGAAACCGCGGAAGCGCGCGATGATCGGTTCGTTGCGGCCATTGATGTGGTCAATGAAGACCGTACGCTCGCTTATGTCGTGCGGGCGGTGACACCCGGCACCTATACGATGCCCGGCGTTGTTGCCGAGGATATGTACCGTCCAGACGTGTTTGCGCGGTCGGCGGCATCTGAGATCACCATCGCTCCGCAAGTCACAGGACCTGGCGGCACAAGATGATCTGGATCAAGCGGCTAGCGATCTTCATTGCGGTATCGCTGGCCGCGATTGTCATTCTGGACAGAATATTCCCGCCGCCCATCGAGCGAGGGCGATCAGTCTCGATCATGATTTCAGACCGGGATGATCGACCTTTGCGTGCGATCCCGCGAGACAATGGGACCTGGCGCTTTGCAGCCGAACTGGATGAGATTGATCCGGTCTTTATTGAAGCGCTGCTGGAGGTCGAGGATAAACGGTTCTGGAGTCATGGCGGCGTCGATTGGGTCGGCATGATGCGCGCGGTTTCAAGCTCTGCGCGCGCAGGCCGGGTGGTCTCTGGCGGCTCGACCATCACCATGCAGACCGCGCGATTGCTGGAACCTCGCCCTAATCGAACGATTGGTGCAAAGGTCGCGGAAATGTGGCGAGCGCACCAATTGGAGTGGCGGCTGAGCAAGCGCGAAATTCTCGAACTTTATCTGACTCTGACGCCATATGGCGGTAATCTCGAAGGCATTCGCGCCGCCAGTTGGCGATATTTCGGACGCGAGCCAAATCGTCTTTCAGATGATCAGATCGCTTTACTGATCGCGTTGCCGCAATCCCCAGAAGTGCGACGACCAGACCTGCGCCCGGACGGCGCACGGGCCGGACGAGATTCGATTGTCGCAAAGCTGGAGCGGCTCGGATACCTGAACGAAGCCCGCGCCGATGAAGCTCGCGCGGCGTTTATCCCCGGGCGTCGATACACGTTTCCCGCACGGGCCTGGCACGCGACCGGAAACGCCGCGGGTGATCGCCACCGCGATGTCCGCTCCACGATAGACGCGGGCCTGCAGGCCGAGCTGGAGCAAATGTCGCGAAGATTTGTCAGTGAACTTGAACCAGAAACCCAGGTTTCCATCCTGGTTGTCGATGTTCCCACGCGCGCCGTGCGCGCCGCCGTCGGGTCTGCGGATCGGAGCCGTCCAGGCGGATGGCTCGATCTCACCGCTCAGGCGCGCTCACCGGGGTCAACGTTGAAGCCGTTTATCTACGCCTTGGCATTCGATGATGGCAGCGCGGCGCCATCGACGCGCATCGCCGATTTGCCGAAACGTTTTGCGGCCTATCAGCCCGAGAATTTTGACCGCTTGTTTCGCGGCGATGTTCGTGTGTCAGAGGCGTTGCAACATTCCCTGAACGTGCCGGCTGTCCTGACCCTGGACCGAGTCGGACCACAAAGATTTGCTGCCGCGCTGACATTGGCAGGTGCCTATCCGCGGATTTCCGGAACAGCGACGAAGGCGCCAGGCCTCGCCCTGGCACTTGGCGGGGCGGGCCTGACGGCGCAAGAGTTGGCTGTGCTTTATGCCGCGCTCGGCGATGCAGGCCGCGCGCGGCCGCTGGTCTGGGACGCTGATGCGGTCGGAGAGGACACAGTACACTATCGGCTGATGAGCGCTGACAGCGCTGAGAAAATCCTGAAAATCCTGCGCGAGACGCCCACTCCGGCGGGGCGTATGCCAGGACGATTGACCGCGAACGCGCCGCAAGTGGCGTTTAAGACGGGCACGTCTTACGGCTATCGCGATGCCTGGGCCGCAGGGGTTTCAGGTGACTATGCGATCGTGATCTGGGTTGGCCGCGCGGACGGCGCGCCCCGGCCGGGTGAGACTGGGCGCACAGCGGCGCTTCCGCTGCTGTTCGAAACGGCAGACCGGGCGGCCCATCATCTTGGCGAGAGTGGATCGTCCAAATCGCGCCTGATGAGCGAGGCGCAGCCAGATGCACGCGGCGCGTTGGTCTCGTTCGATGGCAACGCGGCACCGCCCGACATCCTGTTCCCGCCGCGCGGTGCTGAGCTGTGGGCCGGAAAAGTTGACGGTCGGTCTGCACGTCCATTCGTGTTTGCAGGACGTGGGGAGGGCGCGTTGAACTGGTTTGTCGACGGTATTCCTGTTCACGTCGACGATGGCGGCTTGCCCAGCTGGCGCCCGTCCGATGCAGGCTTTTACCGCGTCTCTGCTGTCGACAGTGCCGGGCGAACCAGCAGTGTCGACGTCCGTGTTCTGGACTAATGCCCGGGCGCGCTGACGCGCGGATAGGACTGGACAGGGTCTCTGAAAAAAGTGACACTGGCGTCATGAATAAGACTCACTATGACGTTTTGATCGTTGGTGCCGGGCTCTCTGGCATTGGCGCAGCGGTACATCTGCTTAAGAAGTGCCCAGGAAAATCCTACCAGATTCTGGAAATGCGCGAGGCCATGGGTGGCACCTGGGATCTCTTCCGATATCCCGGTATCCGAAGCGATAGTGACATGCATACGCTCGGCTTCAACTTCAAACCCTGGAAGGCGCAGAAGGCGATCGCCGATGGCCCGGCGATCCGCGAATATATCGAGGAAACCGCTGAAGAGCATGGCATCAACGCCAATATCCGCTATGGCCACATAGTCCTCGCCGCGAGCTGGAACAGCGACACCGCGAAGTGGACAGTGACCGTCGAAACCGGCGGCAAGAAACAGAAACTGACCTGCGGCTGGCTGCACATGTGCGCCGGCTATTATCGCTATGACAAAGGCTATACGCCTGAGTTTGAAGGCCGGGATGATTTCAAAGGTGATATAATTCACCCACAGTTCTGGCCGGAGGAGTACGATTATTCCGGCAAGAAAGTCGTGGTGATCGGATCCGGTGCGACCGCGATGACGCTGGTTCCAGCGATGACTGATAAGGCTGCGCACGTGACCATGCTGCAACGGTCGCCGACTTATGTTGTTTCGCGTCCTGCGGAAGACAAGTTTGCCAACGGTCTGCGCAAGTTTTTGCCGAGCATGATGGCTTATGGCATCACGCGGTGGCGCAATGTCTTGATGCAGCTTTTCATCTATAAGCAAACGCGGAAGAACCCGGACAAGGTGAAGGAAAAACTGCTTCACCTCACCCGTGAAGAGCTGGGCGATGAGACCGTGGAGAAACACTTCACGCCAACCTATAATCCATGGGACCAACGCCTGTGTCTGATCCCGGACGCCGACCTGTTTACGGCGATCAAGGACGAGAAAGCGTCGGTCGTAACCGACCATATTGATCGCTTCACGGAGACCGGAATCAAGCTGAAATCCGGCGAAGAGCTGGAAGCTGACCTGATCGTCACCGCGACTGGGCTGGACCTGCAATTCATTGGTGGGACAGCGATCACAGTCGATGGGAAAAAGCAAAACCCGCATGATTTGCTGAATTACCGCGGCGCGATGGTGTCGAACATTCCTAATCTGACGGCGGTGTTCGGCTATACCAATGCGAGCTGGACGCTGCGCGCTGATCTGACCAGCGAATATATGTGCAAGGTCATCAATCATCTCGACAAGGAGAACTATGTCGAGGCGCGGCCGGTCGCAGACGGGGTGGAAGCGGAATCCGACTTCCTCGATTTCTCTTCAGGCTATGTCCAGCGCGCGATGGAGCGTTTCCCGCAGCAGGGCAAAGACGCACCATGGCTGATCACGCAAAACTATGCGCGCGATATTTTCCTGATGCGACACGGCAAGCTCGAAGACGGTGCTTTGATCTTCCGGCGGGCTCACGAAACCGTCGATCAGGTCGCTGGATTGCTTCCCGTCGCAGCCGAATAGCAGCGATTACACACTTGAGTACAAAACGATCTTGAACGCGGACGCGCTCCGGCGTATGTGAGGCGTCAGGGCAGCCTTAGCTCAGTTGGTTAGAGCGCCGGTTTGTGGAACCGGAGGTCCTTGGTTCGAACCCAAGAGGCTGTACCGTTCATCTCGATTGACCAGAATCAGGCCTTGTCCACTGGATAAGTGTAAGCGCTTTCATACCGCTCAAATCCATCATCCGGAACGACAAAGTGACATTTGAGTTGACTACGCACAAAGTCCGCCAGCACGAAATTCTTTGACGTCAGATAATGCTCACCAAGGATCGGTTTGACCGCATCGGTGGCTTCCTGCAGCCGATAATGCGGGATGGTCGGGAAGATATGGTGGATGACGTGCAAGTTGCCGATATTGTGGGTCAGCCAATTAAAAGGCCCGTAATCGCGATCGACTGACGCGAGCGCGCCTTTCAGCCGGGTCCAGTCTTTCTCGTCATAGACCGGCACTTCAGGTGAAACGTGCTGCATATAGGTGACCAGGGTCAGCCAGCAGCCATAAATCAGGTAAGGCGCGAGAATATATTTGGCGAAGAACCCCCATCCGAAGATGAACCCGAGGCTGACATAGAGCGACAGGAACGCGATCACTGACATCAGGCTCAGATACCAGGTCGTGCGCACGGATTTGGTGTAGAGATCACTTTGCGGCAGATAATGGCTTCCCGTGATTGGTTTGTAGGTCGTGATATTGCGAATGCCGAGCTTGTACATCGGCCACCCGATCAGCACGAAAATCCCAAATCGAAAAATAATTTTTCGGTACAGACTGTCTTCTTCGCGGCGACAGGCGCGGAAGACCTCTTCGTCCCGGAAATGTCCGGTTTTCATATGGTGCATGGCATGGCTTCGCTGCCAACCGCGATAAGGCACCAGGATCGCGCCATGAACGAGGATCCCGAATATGGAGTTGGTCAGGCGTGTCTTGGCGAATGAGCCGTGTCCGGCGTCATGCCCAATCACGAACAATGACCACAGCATCGTCCCGATCATGAACAGGACCGGCCACTCTATGTACCAGGCGCTGGTCTGTGCCAGAACTGCATACAAGGCCGCGATAATGATCAGGTCAAAGACGAGGTAGGCGCTTGAGCGCCAGGCATTGGGCTGAAAACAGCGGCCGGGTATGACGGCCCGCAAGTCTTGCTGCGTGAAGGAGGGGGCGCTGGCGTTCATCTCAGTCTCTACTCGATATTCTAACCTGATTGCAGTTTCCAGTCATCGCTCAGAAATACAGATGGAATGTTAACATGCAGAATTCTGTTCGATTATCAGATTTCGGCATTATCGCCACACAAATGGCAGATCATTGCGTGGGACTCACACACAGCCTTGCCCGAAGGGGTGACGAAAGCTACGAAGCACCCCATATCTGCTGCGGCGCGGCATCGCGCGTCGTTTTTTATGGAGACAGGATGTCAAAAGAAGAAATCCTCGAGTTTAACGGTACAATCGTTGAACTTCTGCCGAACGCGACGTTTCGCGTGAAGCTTGAAAATGATCATGAGATCATTGGCTATACAGCCGGCAAGATGCGGAAAAACCGCATTCGTATCCTCACTGGGGATAAGGTTCTGGTTGAGATGACCCCGTACGATCTGACAAAAGGTCGGATCACTTATCGCTTTAAGTAGGCGCCTCGCCTTGAGCGATACCGAGGTTCCAGATGGGTTTGAGCGGCACTTTCGCCGTTCCGGACTGACCGACCCCTGGGAACCGCTATACTCCCGAAAACTAGATAATCGGGTCCAGATGGGCCTCGTTCTCGCTGCGCCACACTGCAATTCGCGCGGCTTGGTCCATGGTGGCCTGATCGCCGCTTTGGCCGACAATGCGATGGGATTGTCCTGCGTCGTATCGCTGGCAGCGGCCGGACGCGATCCAGGCAAGGGCCTGGTCACCGTATCCCTGGGCACCGATTATCTCGGCAGCGCCAAGCTTGGCGAGTGGCTTGTCATCGAACCCGAGTCGGTAAAGGTCGGAGGGTCCATCTGTTTTGCCCGAGCCATCATCCGGGCCAATGACAAGCCGGTCGCGATGGCCAACGCGACATTCAAAATCCTATGAGCAAGCTCGTTCTTGCCAGCGCCAGCCCGCGTCGCCAGCAATTGCTGGCTCAGATCAACGTGGAGCCGGATGCAATCCGTCCAGCCGATATTGACGAAACCCCGCGTGATAGAGAATTGCCCCGCGCCTATGCCGAACGCCTTGGGGTCGAGAAAGCCGAAGCGGTGCACGCGGCCGGACAGTTTACGATCGCTGGTGATACTGTTGTCGCCCTCGGGCGCCGAATCCTGCCCAAGGCTGAAACCGAGGCTGAGGTTCGTGCCTGTCTGCAGCTCGTTTCAGGACGGGCGCACCATGTTCTGACCTCGGTTTGTGTAATCGCGCCCGATGGCCGCGTCGCGAAGCGGCTCAGCGATACCCGGGTAATCGTCAAACGCCTGACCGACACCGAGATTGCAGCCTATATTGATAGCGGCGAAGGCGTCGGCAAAGCAGGCGGTTACGCCATTCAGGGCCTGTTTGGTGCCCACATCAGACAAATTAGCGGCAGCTATACCGGGGTCATGGGGCTGCCCGTATACGAAACCGCGCAGCTGCTGAGCGGTCTGGGTTACCGGTTGTAAAAGTCGAACTCGATTTCATACTGCAAATGACCGTCACCCATGGACAGGTCGTAGTCGCCAAACCCGTACACATAATCGAAGCGAACCGATTGTGATGGCAAGCTTGCCGCATCACGGCGCCGGATCGCATTTCTCACTTCAAGAATTCGTGTTGGAGCGCCGAGAATGTCTGCGAGATCATTGATCGCGCCGATTTGGCGAATGTAATTTCCGTTCCGGGTATTCGCGCCGAATGACATGCCATCATCGGTGCCACGACGTGTGATGCCGTATTCGAAACCGATATTGTTGAGCTGATCGGTGGAATTCAAGCCTCCGCCCGGACCGATCAATCGGGCTTCGGCGGTGACGAAGAAGTCTGTTCGTGACGAGAGGTAGAAACTTCGCTGCGCGGACGTATCGGCCGCGACGAGATTTGTGCTCAACCCGATCGCAAACGGGTCCATGCTGTCGCCGGCGTCAAGAAATCCGTTGCTGTTTCCGTCCGAGGGAAGGCGGTCAGGGATGCCATCTCCGTTCGTGTCGATGCCCAGAATGACGCTTTGATCCTGCAGCGGCACGGCGTGAAACCCTTCCGTCCGGGAGCCGGTGACAACCGGATTGACGCCGCCGCTGCCTTCGAACGGGTTGCCGGTCCAGGGAATCATCCGGCCGCCCGGCGCGACCCGTCCACCGGTCGCGAAAATGTAATTGTCATAGACGTCGAACGTGAACCCATCATGCACGACGATGCAGCCATAGGTCCGGCAATAGAAATCGGAATCGAGCCAAGAGGCAGACGCTGAAGGGGACGCCGCCAGCGCCGCCAGTCCGGCCAGTCCGAGTTGTAGGCTAGTCCAGGGCTGTCTCTTCATCGCTCGCAGTCCCTGTCGACAATGCCGTTTCCTCAAATGCGAGGTCAGACTGGAAGGGCTCCAGCATCACCGCCCCGGTTGCGCTTTGAGGTGCGAAAATGTTCTCCAACGTCACCCGCACTTCCGGGTTGGCTGGTAGATCTGCATTTAGCGGCAGGCGGTAGGTTCGCTCGCCTTCATCGAGGACGACGAGGTTGCTGATCGGTTCCTTGATAGTTTCGCCGCTATCGCCGCTGATCTCAATCTCACCGCGCAGGCGGGCGTGCGCTGATCCTGAATTTGTCAGGTCGAAGGACAGCATTTGCTCGCCTTCAGGAGAAACACTGAGCGTTGCCTGCTTGATTTCCGGTTTGCTTTCGGCCTCTCCCATTGTGAGATAGAACAGGCTCGCAATCTGGTATTTTTTCCAGACCCCGGACT
>SPJK01107837.1_pt1 | contig 15903 bp, 12 predicted proteins | sample 3741771 | NCBI WGS metagenome assembly SPJK01 (sample SAMN10925997, study PRJNA522277) | cold seep metagenome | isolation source: Elba SIP-enriched marine methane seep metagenome, extraction at timepoint T2 | place: Italy: coast of Elba, Mediterranean Sea | reverse complement strand
TAGATTTGCCATTTTTTTCTCCTGATAAAGACTAATTAAATAGTTTGATGTGCTTTGTTCGATTTGTATTTTGTACAAATTACTAGCACTAACTTTGTAAGTTATCTTAAAATTCTGTGGCAACATTATAGCGGAATATATTGGATCGTGTTGTGAATCTAGTTACTAAAAGCAAGTTAAATCTGCCTTTTACAAGCTTAGAGTGATGAATTAATCATCTTCGTCATCAAAGTGCAAAACTGGCAAGCACATGGTAAATTTTGTCCAGCGTCCTAATTCGCTTTCCACCGTGACTTCTCCACCATGTTTTTGGGCGGTCACGTCTACAAAATACAAACCGAGTCCAGAGCCCTGCATAACCGGCTGCCCTTCTAAACGCTTAAACTTCACAAACACCTGCTCCTGTTTATCAGCAGGGATTCCTTCTCCATAATCTTTCACTTCAATGTTTGCAAAAGCTTCATCTACCACTAGTCTTACTTCGACCAGACCACCATCATGACTAAACTTAATCGCATTGCTCAACAAATTCACACAGGCACGATGTAACAATGTGAAGTCCCCACTCACCCAGGCAGGTTCTGTAGATAGTGCCAACATGACTTTTACCTGTTTGCTACGTGCCATCTGATAAATATGGTCAACCGCTTCCTGCAATAAACCGCTCAACTCGACTACTTTGAATGAAGCATTGTTTAACGTTTCTGCTTTTGAAATACTCAAAAAATTGTCCGCCAGCGCATTAGCCTGCGCTAACATTGAAATCACGCGGTCTTTTTTCTGAGCAAAGTCCCGCTCATTCAGCAGCATCATCGCCGTGGCTAATGGTGTACGCAAGTCGTGAGAAATAAACGCCAGTGTTTCGTTTTTTTTATGCTGTAAATCGCGCAATAGTTGTGACGCATAACGCACCTGACTAATCCTGGATTGCAATAGATCTTCGCTTAATCTTGACTTAATCCCTGTGCCCACTACTTGATCCCCTTGCAAGCCAAACTCCGTTAAGTCGGTTTTAAGCTGCTGTAGCTCCACATTCAGATGCGCATGCGCGCGCTCTAAACGGCGCCAGCTCCAGATTGGATAGGCAAGCAACACCATCATTAAAACGGGGCTGGGTTTAAACCACAAATCTGTTGCTGTCGGCAATACAATTGCCAGCAGAACGATCACCAGCATATAGGCCAAAATTAGTAGCAGCGATTTGAATGGTGTTTGATTCGGTAGCCAGAGCACGGGGAAAATAACCAATAGAAAAGCAATGACACAATTTAGCCACATTGGCATGTCTTCAATAAGCTCACTATCCCGCATAGCCGCAATCGCATTCGCGTTAAACTCCACACCCGCCATGGGGCTGGAAAAACTGCTCATTGGTGTTGCCACAAAATCACCCATACCAATAGCCGTCGCTCCAATCAGCACGATCTTGTCATCAAAAAACGAAGGCGCGACACGTCCAGACCAGACATCCACGTAAGATACCTGAGGAAAGTATGAAGATGGTGCCGAAAAATCAATCTTGCGGTAGGTAAACTGTTGAACCTGGCCAGAATCAACGATAGACGGCTTTGCTACCACAACTAAATCTTGGGGTAATTCTCCGGCCACTTGTAGGACTGAGTGGGCAAAATGCGGAAGCCAGTGTACTTTATCAGCCTTGCTGATACCTTCCCACAAATAGATACCACGTGCAATCCCGTCACCATCCAATGGTACATTGGCACGCCCGATACCCGCCGCATGCTCTCTGAATAATGGCAAACTATCATGCTGGGCTACCGCTGCGCCTGGATATGGAGACTCCAGCACTACTGGCAATATGACATTTTTTGCCTCTGCGAGTGCCCCTGCCAGCGCATGGTCATCTGCAGGATGTGTCTGATCTGGCTCAGAAAACAAAATATCCAAGCCGATCGCTTTAGGTCGACTACGGTTAATTTGTCGAATCAGTTGCGCATGCGTTTCACGTGTCCACGGCCATTTACCAAGTTGATCCAGGCTAGGCTCATCAACCACGACCAGTACAATATCGTCAGGTACATCATTAGGAGATAGATATTGCCCGATATCATAAAATACATAATCAAAGCGTAACAACGCACCTGTCAATGTAAACAACAAGGCACCCAGCACCAGAATAACAGCGGTAAACCATTGATCCTGATGTAAAAATTTAAACACTTTGATTGTTATATGATGGCCGACAAGGCTTAATGCGGTGACCTAATCAAGCTTAGTCAGTTCTATAGGTTTAGAATACTTAATCTTATTTTCATTTGTGCGAATGCCCACTCGCCAGTATTTAGCTGTTTTGGCTAAGAATGGCGTTAAATAGAAGCTATTATAAAACAGGGGTTTTTCAAACATCACATTCGAAAAGCCCTCTGCATCCGACACTTGCAGAACATACCCATCAATCCCTTGCATGCGCGACCACTGCAAAGCCCAGCCCGCAGATGGTGAAATACTACTGTTACCCAAAACTGGTTCAGGCGGCAATGGAAAAACATCAACCGTAAACGCGTGTATCACATCTTCACTTTGCAGACCCTGATCACTTTCTGAACGTAGTTTTAGATAATAATCACCATCGGTAATTGCACCAAGCGCTAATTGGCTGCTAGCGCCACTCGTCACTGACAAGCGTTGCGTTGAAATTAATGATGAAAAATCTTCTGCTTGGGACAACTGCACATTAATGGCAGCTACTTTTTCCTGTTTCGCCAAATCAAACGTAACTGGAGCAAATTCAAACCGACTTTGAAGCGCGGCGGCATCTGGGACTGGTGGCAATGCAACCGGCGGCAATGGCGCTTTGCCAGCTTCTGCAAGACTACCAAAGCCTTTTTCAACCTGTACTTTATTGGCGGCTACGGCAAAATCAACCGAGCCATCTAATGTTTCTTCGATAGTTTTGCCTGCTTCGCTACCCACTCTGAATTTTGTGCCTCTTACGACGGCAACGGCTGAAGGCGTTTTGACTTTAAATTGTCGATCCGCTTTGTGCTCAGGGTTCGCCAGCACTTCTGTACGGCCTTGTTGCATATCGACTTCAATTTGCATCTTGTCAGAGTGATAAGGCTTGCGGCTAAATACAATCTGCATCACAGCATTGGGCTGTAAATTGACGACAGAATCATCGGCAAAACGCAGTTTAACCAGACTATTAGCACCAGTGATGAGCTTATCACCCTCACTTAATACATGTTTTTGTGTGAGTGTCTCGCTGGCTTTTTTATTGTGTTTTTGGATTTTAACATCGCCCGAAAACACAAGCAGATTGATCGGTTGCGGCGTTGACTTTAGCCAAGATGGCTTAATGCGTATAACATCGCCAGGTTGAATCAAGTTAGGATTTAGGATGCCATTGTAATCCGCGATCTGCCGAGCGGAGACAGCAGGATCGCAATAATGATTGCGAATAGCGGTAATATGGTCTGAGGGGATGACAGTATGTGTCATATCTGGTGACACTTCCCCTGCCTGCGCAGATATCACACCTGCCAGACTCAAGCAAACAAACAACGGTTTCTTTTTTGTTAACCAACAACCACTTAGCATTATGTTTCTTCTAACCGCTCTAATCGATAACCTTGTTGATAAATTGATGATAACTTCCAATTATACTCGGGCACAAGCTTTAACTTGGAGCGCAAATGGCTGACATGCACATCTACCTTACGCGTTTCCACATCTGAACTGGAACCCCAGACAACATTCATCAAGTGTCCACGAGACAATAACACGCCCATATTTCTAAAAAAATAACAGGCCAAGTCAACTTCTTTATCCGTTAATTTAATCTCGCTTTCATTAATTGTAATCTTACGCTTGGCTAAGTCAACTTTTAGATTATCAAACTCCAGCATTGAAATTTCATTTTTCTTGTTAACAATACGTCTAACTAGCGCATTCAAGCGTGACAACAACATTGGGCGACTGACAGGCTTCACGATATAGTCGTCCGCACCAGAATCGATCACTCTGACGACTTCTTCTTCATCACTAACGGATGTTAAAAACACAATTGGTGGTAATGTGGTTGAACGTAGCTTCAGGCTCTCCATCACGTCTGCCCCTCTTACATCTGGCAACACGGAGTCAAAAATACACAAGTCGTACTTTGATTTTGGAAACTCTTTTAAAAACTCCAAGCCACTGCGAAAATGTACAACCTCGTAATCGGCCTCTTCTAACCAGCCGATAATTGTTTGAGCAAAATCAACATTGTCTTCTAATAAAGCTATTCTCATTTATTTATTCCGTACTGATGAATTTACTTATTTCTAGTCAACATAACCAGATTTAACCGTATGTCCTTGTTGTTGTTATGGTTATGATCTTACTTGATCAGTTAAAACAATGGTTTGATCTAGGTCAGTGTCAAAAATACGACACAATGTTAATGATATTTGTCACAATAGCCAGTTGCTTTTACAAACTTTTACACAAAGCGTGAATAAGCAATGTAGTAACGGTTAAATCCGCACTCGTACCAGGGTTATAGCTACGCTTTTTTAAAGATTGGTCCCAATCCAGCAGTGCTCGTTTTAAGTATTTGGGGTGGCCTTTTTGTTGCCATTGTTGTCTTAATTCCTGTGCTTCAGCAGCAACAACATCAGCAACCTCTCTACCATGCTTCCTTACGATATGTGAATCCGTAAAAGCACATAGATAATTCAAATATAACCAGCTGGTCGCCCATGCAGGTTGTTCCCATAGGCCCAACCCTGTCTTAAACCAGTCTAGCCCATTATCAAATATGTCCGCATAGCCGTTGGCATACTGCAAGGCAATGTGATCTTCTGCTTGCGCCGCCTGCATCAACGCTAACAAACTGACCTGCGGGGTGGCCTTAACATCGAGTTGACTTCTATCCCCAAGCCCAGCTGGACTTGCCATCACAATCGCTTTAGCGGCGGCTTTACCGTCTTCTACCGTTAGCACGGCCAATGTCGATTGTAGAGATTTTTGTAATGCGGATACATCTGGTAGAGGCTTGTCAATGAACTGAACTGCAGCGTGAACCAGTGGCGCACAGAGCAAAATAATACCTAAATTAGTATTCATACCCACAGCGTTGTGGGTTGCTTGAACGGCGGCTAAAATGCGCGCGCCCACACTGGTGTCAGGCTGACATAGGGCAGGTGCTGATGCCTCTGCACTGCGGATAAAGTGTGCGACATCCATGTCATGCCCATCGGCAAAAATGTGTACATTACCAGGCTTAAGTGCTTGCAGCTCATCTAGGCATGCGGCTTGATAGGCATTTTGGATTTTTAGTGGTGATAAAACCATTCGGCACCAGCAGCTTCAAAAGGTCACTAGTTTACCTGAATTCTGGCTATTACACTGGTGGCAGTGTAATAGAATAGAAGAGCATGCTAAATAGACTCAGCTAGCCAATGCGCGTCAAAAAATCGTCAACCAGATGTTGTGCTAAATCTTGCTCAGTGGTGCGTTGCAAGCCACGCCATGCTGGGATGCTGTTTACCTCGAGAATGTAATACTCACCTGTAATGCTTTGAATGATGTCCACGCCAGCATAATGCATCTCAAGCAAATCCGCTGCTTGCTCTGCCATTTGAACCATTTCGGCACTCGGTTCAACGGCTTCACAATGCCCGCCAGCCGCAACATTATTCAGCCAACTGGCCCCTTTGCGCCGCATGCTAGCGACTACCTTACCGTTAATCACAAACAAACGGTAATCATGCGGAGCATCTGGTGTTTGAATAAATTGCTGAAAGTAATACACGCCGTCCACAAACTGCTGCATTGGCACTGGCAATGGTTCATCTGATGCGAGTTGTCGCACCCCAAGTCCCTGCGATCCAAATAAGGGCTTCATTAACAACGAAATTTGCTGATTACTGGCTGTCAGCCGGATGTTTTCGGCCGCATGACGCGACTCACACACCCAGGTAGGCGGCGTGCTTAAGCCTGCCGCCTGCAAACGAAAATTAGTATAGGTTTTATCAACGGTACGCTCAATCGCTTTGCCATCGTTATAAACCACGACACCTAATGTGCGTAAAAGATGCAGAATATTGAGTCGTGTGATGATTTGTTGCAAGCTACCACCAGACACACCACGCACAAAGACGGCAGGAGGCAATTCATCAAACGTTGGAATATGAACCGTAGACGCCGTGCCTGACAATTCAGTCACACAAGACTGCAAAGAGACAAACACAGCATCGACGTCCCTTTTGGCAAAGGCCGCTTTAAGACGTGCACCATGCCAACCAGGGTCGTCAGTAAAAACAGGGATTTTCAAATAAACAAACCTACGGTTTGAGTGTGTTTAAACACTATCCAGTAAAAGACTGGGCAATCAATTCAGCATTTAATTTGCCAGCTTCAAATACTTTTCCTGTATCAATGTTTTTCACTCGTACTTGCGCGGGGCTGAATAACAGCGGATCAATTTTATAAAAGTCCATGTCGTAAAACTTAAATACCTCGCCAAACGTTTTACCATAGTCTTTTGAGGCAGAGCTTGGCAATTCATTGGCCAGTTTTTCTGCCGCTTCGTCTGAGCCCTTAACATTCAACTCAACAAAACCACCAAATAAGATCGCATCATTAGTACGGCCCATCGCTGTCATAAAGTCATGGTTTACTGGTGGCAATACCGCCAGGCCAGTACCACTCACCACATTATTGAGATCAAAATGTAGCGTATGAGCTTTATGCAATGCTACTTCTAATACGCGACCAACAATCTGCACGGTACCAGCAACACTAGTCGTTGGTGTCAAAATAATGGTTAACCCACTTGCATCAAGACCAGTGTCTTTTAGGACTTTTTCAATCACGGGGGTTGGTGGCACCTGATCTGTTTCTAACACCAGACAAGAATGCGCTCCTTTATCCTGATAGCCAATATCTTTAAAGACTTCTTCGCGATTGGCTAATGCACGCGCGGGGCCTGAGCCTAACGAAAAGAACTTTTCGTGGCTGAGTGCCCAACCCGCATATTGACTTGCCAAGCAAGAAACAACTGGATTTTCTGAACTGACAAAGATTGCTTCATTACGGTTGTCAAAACGATTTTCCTGCACTAAAGACACTTTACCCAGGCCACCCATGCAAATCTCTGCAATCAATCTCCCTGCCTCGGCAGTTGCATGAAACTCAATCCCAGCATCAACAATCGTGCAACCTGTCTCATGGGTAGAGATACCGACTCTTAGCTCATCAGCGCGGGATTTAAGTTCTGCGACTAGAGGTGCACTCAGGTGATTAACACTCAAATGGTTGACTTTGACATGATTACTTTCTGCGACAACTTCAGACATCATACTTCTCCACTTTTTTTATTCGTTGCTACTGATTAATTCAGCATTTTGCTTTATTGCTTCTACGCGTTTTAGCACTTTTTCTTTAGCTAAGGCTGTAGTCTGCGCGCTTGCAAATACACTACAAATAGGGCTATTTTGTTCTACCCTGCCTGGCTGGGCAGGTCGATCAACAACCCACTCGGGCCAGATAATGTTTTCTTTTAAATCAAAACTGACTGGCGCATAAACAATCGCAATTGCCTTTAACAGGCAATCCGATCTTAACTGTTTATGATACGCCATTACTTTTGCAATTGCATGCAGGAGTTGCTGTTCTAGTGTTGGATCTCGTCGACTAACAAACAACCCTACTAGCAAATGCAATGCTAATAAATTAACCTGAGCGCCCCGATTATAATCTTGTAAATACAAATCTAAAGATAAGCTTAATCTCGGATTAAGCTCTAACACCATAACCTTTGAGCCTTGCAAAATCACATCCAACGCATTCAAGCCTGTTAAATCAAAAGCATTGGTCAATTTTTGTATGATTTGTTGTAACTGTTGCTGGACATGGCTATTCAAATGATCCAATGCCACCACCCCACCCATGCGATATGGATTAACAGCGGTAGCGTCTTCCCACTGAGTGTGAACGCCTAACATAATGGCTTGCGTCTCACCCTCCACCATCTCTGGTATAGACAAAAACAATACCGAGACAGACTCACCTTTTAGCTCACGTTGGAAGTAAATCTGCGCATTGGCTTCATCGGATGATTTGACATACTGAATATGGCCACCACCAGAGCCTCCAACTGTTTTTCGCAACCAACGCGCATCAGACTGTTCATATTGACAGGGGGAAGTCAATTGCCAGGGTGGCGATGCAATCGATAATGCCGCTAATTTTGCAAAAAATACATTGGGTGCACTAACCGCCTGCAATGTTTGTGGCGTATTCCCTAGCAAAGGCATATAAGTCTGAACCAGACTTATCAGATTGGGCTGTGCTTCGACACCCGCACCGTAGACACAACCCAGCCAATGATGACGAGGAGCTAACTGGACAAGCTGCGCCTTGAAATCATCCGCTGTGAAACCAAGGCCATCAAACTCAATTTGATAAGCTTCATCCGCAAAAAAACGGGTTTCCTGATCAAGAAACCCGTCTATCACTACTGTATAGTAGCCTGCTGATTTGAGCGACTGCACATATGGTCGTGCGCACAGTGCAATCACTAAAACGGCTTTTTGCGAAGACGCTGTCATGCCTCCGCAGCTGACTGTTTAGTCAGCATATTTGGTTGAGTTTGCTGCTTCTAACAACTCTTCCGCCAGTTCAAAAGCAGACATAAAGTCCAGCACCTGTGGCTTATCCGCCGATAACATTTTTTTCAACAAACCAGCCTGTGTTCCGTATTTCAACTGACCGATGGCGAGCGCACCAATACCAAACGCTTCTGTACCTTTGATTAAGACACCATCACTATCAACGGCCACGCCTCCAATACCTGCTGGCGCCACTGCATTCACATCTGCCAACACTTTTAAGCCAGGTGCTCCTTTGATCATGTCACTAGAGATCACTTGAATACCTGCCGCTGCTGCACTAAATACAATATCTGTTTTGGCTAAAATGGCTGCTTTTTCTTCGTCTGTACTGGCTTGCGTAACATTTAAATCCACGTCATAACGTGTTTTCCAACCATCCACATTGATTTGCGCTTCATCCTTAGAACGCTCTGTATGCGCGATCAAGGTTACATCAGCACCATTTTGCGCGGCAATAATAGAAACACAACCGCCCACTGGGCCTGTAGCGCCAAAGACACTAATTTTTGCGCCTTCAAGTGTTTCGCCAAACTGCTTTTTCAAATGAAACTCTACCTTGGCAATCATTGCAGCGGCTGTGGTAAACGCACCAGATGGGTCTGCAAAAATCGAACAGGTAAATGGGCCAAACATAGATTTTTTAGAGGCCTCTAACATATCCATCGCTGAGTCAATGTCGCGACCACCAAAGAAAAGTCCTGTGCGTTTTACACCAGATGGGCTGCGCGAAAAAATCACATCCTGCGTTAGGCCTGTGACTTCAGACATTTCTACGTCTGTATAAGGCATGATTTTGTCAAATCCTGCATCAAACGCCATGTTGACATCAAACGGGCTGGCATTTTTGGCTGGAGTAATTAAATGTAATACGCTAGCTTTTTCCATAGTCCTTATCTCTTCTTACCTTTATGTTAATAATCTTATTGTCGCCTATACTTTGCGTTAGTTCACTTCAGTACAGATGAGTTGCTATAGTGTTAACCATTCGCTCCACAAACATAGTGCACTCACTGTTTTCAACTATTAATCTTCTAACAAATCATGTGATTACATTACTCAAAACAAAAACCAAAAGAGTGATTAATTCATGCTTTCATTGGCTTGAATGTTTTCGACCCTCACATCGGCGCCTGCATTATTAGCCATTGTCAGATGCCAACATAATGGCAAGTCGGCGTGTTTTTCTTTGGCTAACGTCAGGTATTGTTGTGCTAATGCTTCGTTAGCAAATATTGCAAAGCCTGTTGGCCCCCATGAACTTTGTCCGAAGCACGCAACACCCTCTTGCGCTAATGTGTCCAATACCTGCGTGACATTAGGGCTGGCAAAGCGGCCGCCCTGAATTGGCGCAAAATGATCACCAGTGACGGCTTGTAACACCTGAACACTCTCGCCAAATGCCTGCAAGTCTTGCTCAACCAAGGCAGGCATGGCTTTCATCAACACCTCGTGACTAAGCTTTGCAGATAAATCATTGGAAAACGTTGGCAATGTTTTAAATGCGCTGCTTTCGACGTTGCCATGCACGCCTGAATAAGATTGATCTTCGATCAACAGAATGCGCCACGCTTCAGGAAAGTCATAACGCGCTAATAAAGGCGGCACACTTGCTTCTTTTGCTGTTTGGCGCTGACCACCATCAATTAACACGCCTCCCTGGTCAAAGGCCGCGATACCTATGCCAGAACGCCCACCTCTACCTGTCGCCAAGGCAATCTCGGCTGTTGTGACAGGCAAGTCATACAGCCGCGCTAGGGCTGTGCCTAGTGTTAAGGCCAGTTGTGTGCCTGAACCTAAGCCAGCATGCCTGGGCAACGCTGCGGACAATTGGATGGATAAGGGTGAAGTTAACCCCCAGTGCTGTTGTAGTTGTTTACATAGCAGCTCAAGTTTTTGCTTAATCTCTCTGTCACCAGATGGCACATCAATGGTTTTTGCCTCTGCCTGGCTAAGCTGCATGACAAGCGCTGGCTTTGACAAACTCAAACCGATGCTGCCAAATTTGCGCCCGATCACACCATTGAGATCAAAAAACCCCATGTGTAATCGTGCTGAGCTGGTGACCGTAACCAGTCGATGAGAATATTGAGTACTTACCATTGAAAATAATTACCGAGATGTTCGCAATAAAAAATGCAATGTTCCGCATGATCTGCTTAATAGTGTGCCGAACATTATAATAAAGAATCACCAACAACGGGGAGCTTTAGCTCAAAATTGATAATATAAACAAACTTTTAACGCTTTATGTTCATTTAATAAATGAATGTTTTTATAGCATAAAGCCATATTATTTACGCCTCAACGCTCAATTAACATCGAATAGGGTCGATAATGAAGCTTATAGAGTATAGAAAGACAAATGCCCAGCATCTTTTAGCCACCGGTTAACAACAATTAAATACTTGCAAATCCAGCTGTCGACAACTGTGTCGATTTTAGGCAAAATGTCTGATAATTCAAAAATCTTAGTAACAACCTTAATTTTAGTATGGTGCACAACACAATAATACGAATAACAATCACGGCAACCATGAAATCAACTCTTTTATTTTTTACGCTTAACTTTCAAGGATCGATATGACAGTCCAAGTAATTCCATTTGAAGAACTAAGAAATACGGATGTTCCACAGGTCGGTGGTAAAAATGCATCATTAGGTGAAATGATTTCGCAATTGACGGCCAAGGGCGTGCGCGTACCAACTGGCTTTGCCACGACGGCAGATGCGTTTAGAGAGTTTTTAACTGAAAACCAACTCGACAAAAAAATCAACGCCGAACTAGACGCCCTGAATGTGGATGACACGCATGCATTGGCTGAGTGTGGTGAAAAAATCAGAAACTGGATTGTCGAAGCCCCTTTTCCAGCCGCATTACAAAAGGCGATCGCGGAAAGTTACGAAACCTTAACAGCAAAGTCGGGTAACGGTGCAACCTTTGCAGTGCGCTCGTCTGCTACGGCAGAAGACTTGCCAGATGCTTCGTTTGCCGGTCAACAAGAGTCTTACTTAAACATCCAAGGTCTGGAAAATATCCTACACGCGATCAAAGAGGTATTTGCTTCTTTGTATAACGACCGTGCGATTTCTTACCGTGTACACAAAGGCTTTGTTCATGCTGACGTAGCCCTATCGGCTGGTGTTCAGCAAATGGTACGCTCAGACATTGGTTGTGCAGGTGTGATGTTTACCATTGATACCGAATCTGGCTTTAAAGATTCGATTTTCATTACTTCATCCTATGGCCTTGGTGAAACCGTTGTACAAGGTGCAGTTAACCCAGATGAATTTTATGTACACAAACCATTATTAGCTGATGGCAAACCAGCCATCGTACGCCGCACAATCGGTTCAAAACTGATCAAAATGATCTTCAGCGATGCGACACAAGCAGGCAAAAGTACGCACACGGTTGATGTAGAACCAGAATTAAGTGATCGCTACTCAATCGACGATGAAGATATTTTAGAGCTCGCGCGCTACGCAATGACCATCGAAGACCACTATGGCTGCCCAATGGACATTGAGTGGGGCAAAAACGGTATCGATAACAAGTTATACATCCTGCAAGCACGTCCTGAAACCGTTCGCTCACAAGAAGCGGCGGGCAATAATGTGATCGAAACATTTACCTTGGCTAAACATGCAGAGAAGCCTGTTGCCGTTGGTCGAGCAGTGACACAAAAAGTGGGCGTTGGACCAGTACGTGTTGTCTTAGATCCAGCTGACATGCACCAGGTTGAACCAGGTGATATCCTGGTTGCCGACATGACGGATCCTAACTGGGAGCCTGTGATGAAACGTGCCAGCGCACTGGTAACCAACCGTGGTGGCCGTACTTGTCATGCCGCAATTATTGCACGTGAACTTGGCATTCCTGCGATTGTCGGTGCGGTCAATGCGACAGATGTTCTTAGAGATGGCGAAAAAGTAACGGTGTCCTGTGCTGAAGGCGAATCCGGCTTTGTTTACCACGGTGAGATTGAGTATACGGTCACTACACGTGAGCAGGAGGAACTAAAACCAGCCCCTTGTAAAGTCATGATGAATGTTGGCAACCCTGACATGGCATTCAGTTTTGCGCAAACACCCAATGATGGCGTTGGTTTAGCCCGTTTAGAGTTTGTGATTAACAATATGATTGGCATTCACCCCAAAGCCATCCTGAACTTTGATGCGATGCCAGCCCAAATACAAGACACCATTAAGAACCGCGCGCGCGGTTATGCTGATCCTAAGACTTTCTACATTGAAAAAATTGTTGAAGGTGTAGCAACTATTGGCGCGGCGTTCTACCCTAAACCAGCGATCGTACGCATGTCCGACTTTAAGTCCAATGAGTATAAAAAACTAATTGGTGGCGACATCTACGAGCCTGATGAAGAAAACCCAATGATTGGCTTCCGTGGTGCTTCGCGCTACATTGCAGACGACTTTAAAGAATGCTTTGAGCTCGAATGCATCGCCATGAAAAAGGTGCGTGATGAGCTAGGTTTAACCAATGTGGAACTGATGATCCCATTTGTGCGCACTGTTGATGAAGCCAAAGCAGTGACGGAAATTCTCGCCTCACACGGTTTAAAACGTGGTGAGAATGGTCTACGCCTGATTATGATGTGTGAAGTGCCATCAAATGCCTTGATTGCTGAGCAGTTCCTGGAATATTTTGACGGCTTCTCAATTGGTTCTAATGACTTAACGCAGCTTTCACTGGGCATGGATCGTGACTCAGGCTTATTAGCTGACGGCTTTGATGAGCGTAATGATGCGGTTAAAGAACTGCTTAAAATGGCCATCAGCACCTGTAACCGTTTAGATAAATATGTTGGCATCTGTGGTCAAGGCCCATCTGACCATACTGACTTTGCCGAATGGTTAGTTGAGCAAGGCATTCAGTCCATGTCACTGAACCCTGATACAGTGACTACGACTTGGCAAAAAATTGCAAAATAAATGCAGAATGATAACTAGCGGTGTATAGTTTTAGTAATGAATAATAAACGCACCGCTTACTTTATTTCCGACAGTACAGGCATTACGGCGAGCGCGCTGGGTAAGCTGCTGGAGCACTTCCCGCTAACAGAGTTTACCCATGTGCAGCTGCCTTTCTCTGACACGCTTGAGCGTATTAATTTAGCCAAGGAATCGATCGATAAAACGGCTGAGCAAGACGGCATCAGACCAATCGTCATTATGTCATTAGGTGATCTGTCATTAAGACAGTCGCTAAAGGAGTGTGACGCCTTTTTTATCGATTTATTCAGCTCGTTTATTGACCCGCTTGGCATTGAGCTAGATCAGGATCCACTGACTGGTGCTGGTATTGCACACAGTATTACCCGTGGCTCATACCATGACCGCATGGAAGCAATTAACTTCACACTGAATCATGATGATGGCATCACCAATAATGGCCTGGACGAGGCGGATGTAATCTTGATTGGCGTTTCGCGCTGTGGCAAAACACCTACCAGCATTTATCTCGCCATGCAATTTGGCAAAAAAGCCGCTAACTACCCATTGATACCAGAAGACTTTGAACGAGGCGATCTACCAGCGGCACTACATAAGCATATTGATAAAATTTTTGGCCTGACCATCAAGCCAGAACGTCTGCATTCTGTTCGCAGTGAGCGCCGCCCTGATAGCCGTTATGCGTCTCTACAAAATTGCAAACAAGAAATCAAAACAGCCGAGCAACTCATGCGCAGGTTAAATATTCCTTGGGCAGACTCAACAAGTCGATCCATTGAAGAGTTGTCCGCTATTATCATGCAACATGTCAAACGTGCTGGTGGATAACAATAACAATTACTATTCCTGATTTAATACTGCTTTTATGCGCCCTAAAATCTGATTAGAAGTTGGCTTCACAGTACTACTAAACACATACACTTCAGACGCATTTGGCAAAATTAAATATTTATAAAAATTCCACATCGGTGCCTGGCTAGTCTGTGTAATCAAGTCCTGATAAAACGGATTCGCCTTGCTGCCTGTCACATGACTTTTTGCCATCATTGGAAATTTCACGCCATACGTCATTTTGCAAAAATCACCAATTTTGCTATTTTCGTTCAACTCTTGCTTAAAGTCATTGGATGGAAACCCAATGACCAAGAGGCCTTTATCCTGATAGGCCTCATAGATTTCCTCCAGCGCTTCAAATTGTGGTGTAAAGCCACACTTGCTGGCGGTATTAACCACCAGAACTGGCTGAGACTGATAATCGCACAAATCAAAAGTCTTTCCTTGCAAGGTCTTGAATTGGTGGTTGTATATGCCTTCACACGCCGCATAAGTGACACACGCTTGCAAGAAAAATATCAGAAAGATGAATCTCAACAACATACTGACAACCTTAACACTAAAATGAAAACCATTACCACAAAGACTTAGATTAGTTACCCAAGTTCCCACTGCGAGTTCCCACTGCGAGTTACCTCTCATCAGAATAGTAACAATCGACTAAATGCCTACACTCGCCATTAACAGTTTAAGCACAGCCACACCCATTAACATCTCACTTACAATCCTGTAATATTTTATCGCAAAATCAAAGACATAGGCTATTGCATTTCACATGCACATCCTTATAATCAGGATGATTTCCTGAGTATTTTAATCAAGTTTTTTTATTACTTTCCGTAATACCTCTTGTAAATCAAATAAGTACACCAGCCTAAATCCTGCTGGTGCTAACAGTAAACCTAATACCGATTAAATTGTATTATGTCGACAAAAAATATTGTGCGCCATTACCCGCACCCTGCTGCAGGTTGGGGAGCCTTAAAAAATGTTGCTTATCAACTAGGCCATCAAAAAATACCTGTTAAAGGTGTGATCACCCTCCTCGCTCAAAACCAGCCAGAGGGGTTTGACTGCCCTGGCTGTGCCTGGCCTGATAAAGAGCATGCGTCTACTTTTGAGTTCTGTGAAAATGGTGTCAAAGCCGTCGCGGCAGAAGCCACTTCTAAAAAGGTAACACGCAATTTTTTCAGCAAGCACTCTGTTACCACGCTAATGTCCTGGAGTGACTATGCGCTGGAGAACGAAGGCCGCCTAACCGAGCCAATGCTCTATGACGCTAAAACTGACCACTACCAACCCATTAGCTGGGATGATGCGTTTAACACCATTGGTCAAGCACTGAATGCGCTTAACAGCCCCAATGAAGCTGTTTTTTACACCTCTGGCCGCGCGAGCAATGAAGCGGCTTTTTTATACCAGTTATTTGGTCGCGAATTTGGCACCAATAATTTCCCAGATTGCTCAAACATGT
>SPJK01048438.1_pt1 | contig 15914 bp, 16 predicted proteins | sample 3741771 | NCBI WGS metagenome assembly SPJK01 (sample SAMN10925997, study PRJNA522277) | cold seep metagenome | isolation source: Elba SIP-enriched marine methane seep metagenome, extraction at timepoint T2 | place: Italy: coast of Elba, Mediterranean Sea | reverse complement strand
CACCACAGGTTGATGTTCGGGGTCAGAGTCACCCAAAATAGAAAGGCAACTGCAAAAAGTATGGTAAATGCTTTTTGCAGGACAACTGGTTGGATGTAAATCTAAACTATCCGGCTTTGATGTGATATTGGTTAAGTTGTTAGTTGTTGCTCTATTGATTTCAGCTTTTCCCAGCGATTGATGATGGTACAAAATATTTCCGCAGTTTGTTTAGCGTCATAAAGCGCTGAATGTGCCTGTTCTGAATCCCAACTCATGCCTGCCGAATCGGCGATTTTCGCTAATACAGTCTGACCATAAACCAATCCACCCAAAGTTGCGGTATCAAAAGTGCTGAATGGGTGGAATGGGCTACGTTTATGTCGGGTGCGCTCAATAGCGGCATTTAGGAAGCTGATGTCAAATGCCGGATTATGTCCGACCAGAATGGCACGGTTGCATAAGTTTCGTTTAACTGCCTGCTTCACGGGTTTGAATATTTTATTCAGAGCTTCCAGTTCATCAACAGCCATTCTAAACGGGTGATAAGGGTCGATACCGTTGAACTTTAAGGCCGCTTCATCCAGGGTAGACTTTGCAAACGGCACTATATGAGAAGAATAGGATTCGGTAGTCTCTAAATTGCCGTCCGAATTATATTCAACAATGACAGCTGCAATTTCTAATAATGGGTTTTTTTTGGGGTTAAATCCTGCGGTTTCTATATCAATAATGACGGGTAGGTAACCTCGGAATCGGTTACCTAAAGGTCTGAACTCTGGCTGCATGAAGTTTGGATGGGCCTTGCTAAAAGTGGTTTTGATTATAACGTTTCTTCAATTGAAATGTGTAAATATTAGTGGAATGATACAAAATATGTTATTTTTACAAGTTTTGTGTTGTATCTTTGCTTCTGGTTTGACAGTTAGCTTCCAGATTCGTCTTGAATCGGCAGCGTGAAAGATTGAATTTGTCGGCGATCTATTTGGAAATGACAATGAATGAGTTAAATTTCATAAAAATAATTAAATTAATAACGCTTTCTATTACCGTATCAATATTGATTAGCGGTTGTGCAACCATCAACGAGCCGGACCCAAGAGACCCCTGGGAAAGCATGAATCGGGGGACGCAGGTGTTTAATGATGGTCTGGATGATTATCTGATAGCCCCTGTAGCTCGGGGTTATGTTTGGCTGATGCCTTCTTTTGCCAGTACCGGGGTTACCAATTTCTTTAACAATATCAGAGACATTCGAGTTACCATCAATGATGTTTTGCAATTGAAGTTCAAACAGGGCGGAATGGATGCCGGACGTTTTTTAATTAATAGTACTGCCGGTATTGGTGGCTTTATCGATGTGGCGACCATGGTGGATTTGCCGCGTCACGATGAAGACTTTGATCAGACTTTAGGGTATTGGGGGGTTCCACAGGGGCCTTATCTGGTGTTGCCGCTTTTTGGTCCGAGTTCGGTGCGTGGTTTAACCGGCTTAGTGGGTGATGCCGCAATGAACCCATTGACATATTCTTTTTTCCTGGGGGATTCGCTGGCGATCAGTCTTGGTTCACTGGGTTTATATACGGTGGATGTTATAGATCGCCGCGCCAACGTGCTGGGTTTAGAGCAGGTTGCCGTGGAATCAGGCGACCCTTATGAATTTTACCGTGACTCTTATATTCAACAACGTGAGTCCCTGGTCAAAGACGGCGAAGTGCCCGATATCGCGGATGAATTTGATTTTGAGGAAGAGGAGATCGGTGATCTGCCTGCTCCTTAATGGATTAGCTTCCAGCTGATATCTTGGCCGGCTTGTAACGGTATCAGTTTCTCCGAGTCAACATCATAGGCTGAAGGAACCAGCCAGTGCTGTTTTTTTAGGGTGATAGTATCACTGTTTCTGGGTAAGCGATAGAAATCCGCTCCGAAGTATGCGGCGAAAGCGTTTAATTTATCCAATGCGCCTGCCTGCTCAAACACTTCGGCATAAAGTTCTATTGCAGCATGAGCGCTGAAACAACCAGCACACCCGCAGGCTGATTCTTTTGCATGCTGCAAATGGGGGGCGCTGTCGGTACCAAGGAAAAACTTTGGGTTGCCGCTGGTGGCAGCAGCAAGCAAGGCTAAGCGATGTGTTTCGCGCTTGATAACGGGTAAACAATAATGATGCGGTTTAATACCTCCAACTAAGATGGCGTTGCGGTTAAACATCAGATGTTGCGGGGTAATGGTTGCGGCTATGAAGTCGTTGCCAGCAGTCACAAACTCAACACCATCTCGGGTAGTGATATGTTCAAGCACAATTCGAAGTTCGGGAAATGCCGCTGTAATTTGGCTGAGGTGAGTATCGATAAAGACCTTTTCACGGTCAAAGATATCGATTTCGGGAGAGGTTACTTCACCATGTATTAACAGTGGCATGTCGAGGTTTTGCATTTGCTCTAATAAAGGGAAAATTGTAGCGATATTATTAACGCCGGATGCGGAATTAGTCGTTGCACCGGCTGGATATAATTTAAAGGCAAACACATGATCGCAGGCTGCCGCTTTGGCTATTTCAGAAAGTGTCGTGTTTTCCGTTAAATACAAAGTCATCAGTGGTTGAAAGCTGGTGTCGGGTTCTAAAGCCGACAAAATTTCGCGGCGATAGTTTAGTGCTTGATCTACTGTTGTGACCGGCGGTGTTAAATTTGGCATGATGATCGCTCGGGCAAATTGTGCTGCTGTGAAGCCGATAACGGATCTTAGCATTGAGCCGGTTCGGACATGTAAATGCCAGTCGTCAGGTTTTGTCAGGGTGATGTTTTGTTGCATTCACTGGATATAATGTGATTAAAATAAGCTTGGATTTTAACCAAAGGGCTTGAAAAAACCAAATTTGAGCCATATTTAATGTTTTTATTAGATCTGCCTACTGTTTTTTTGATGATAGGTTTGTTTATCATCCTTACAGTTAATCAGTCGAGCAGGTACACTATTTTTAATAGAAGAATTTTTGGAGTGGGCAAAATGCCGATATATGAATATCAATGCCAGGCGTGTGGTCATGAGTACGAAGCTTTGCAGAAAATGAGCGATAGTCCATTAGTTGATTGTCCTGCTTGTGCCAAACCGGAATTAAAGAAAAAAGTTTCTGCAGCCGGATTTCGATTAAAAGGCGGTGGATGGTATGAAACTGATTTTAAAAGCGGAAACAAGCGTAACGTCAGCAGCGATAATAAAAGTTCAACCAAATCTGATACTAAAAAAGCTTCCAGTTGCTGTGCCGGAGGTGGATGTAGCACACATTAAAAATTGTAGCTTGCAATCATGATTGCTTAAACGTAACATCGACACCTTTTTTTGGATTATTTAGAGAAATAGACTTATGCGTAGCCACAAATGTGGAGAATTGAACACCGCCCATTTAACAGAAATAGTAGACTTATGTGGTTGGGTTCACCGGCGCCGTGATCACGGTGGGGTTATTTTTATAGATCTGAGGGACCGTTCAGGTCTGGTACAAATCGTTTTTGACCCTGATTCGCCCGAAACATTTTCGATTGCCGAAAGCGTTCGTAGCGAATATGTTTTGCAAATACAAGGTGTGGTGCGCAACAGGCCTGAAGGCACGATTAATCCGAATATGCCAACTGGCGAAGTTGAAGTGCTGGTTAAATCGGTGGAAGTATTAAATAAAGCGGAAACGCCTCCTTTTCCACTGGAAGGAGATATCGAAGTTAATGAAGAAACCCGGCTGCGTTATCGTTACATTGATTTAAGACGTAACGAAATGCAGGAAAAGATGAGATTCCGCAGGGATGTAACCCGGTGTTTAAGAAACTTCCTTGACGATCACGATTTCTTTGAAATTGAAACACCCTACTTAACTAAAGCGACACCGGAAGGCGCCCGGGATTATATCGTGCCTAGCCGTACCCATGACGATGCTTTTTTTGCATTGCCTCAATCACCACAGTTATATAAACAGCTGTTGATGATATCAGGCATGGACCGCTATTATCAGGTAGTACGCTGTTTTCGGGACGAAGACTTGAGGGCCGATCGCCAGCCAGAATTTACCCAGTTGGATATTGAAACTTCGTTTATGAACGAAGATCAGATCATGTTTCTGATGGAAGAAATGATCCGTCATGTGTTCAAGGATATCCTTGGTGAATCGTTACCCTCCGAATTCCCCAAAATGAGCTACCACGATGCGATGTCTCGATATGGCTCGGATCGACCGGATTTAAGGATTCCTCTACACTTGGTCGATATTGCGGAACAAATGAAAGACGTAGAATTCAAAGTATTTTCGGGCCCCGCCAATGATCCGGCTGGCCGAGTCGCTGCGATGCGTTTACCAAAAGGTGCCGATCTAAGCCGGAAAGTGATTGATGAATTGACCAAGTTTGTTGGGATCTACGGCGCTAAAGGCCTGGCTTATATAAAAGTCAATGATCGAGCAGCCGGTATGGATGGCTTGCAATCACCAATATTGAAGTTTATTCCCGATGATGTGGTTGAAAGCGTTTTGCAAAAGGTCGATGCGCAAACAGGTGATTTAGTATTTTTTGGCGCCGATAAAGCCAATATAGTGAATGAATCATTAGGTGCTTTACGGGTTAAATTAGGTGAAGATCTGGGGTTGATAGAAGGCAAATGGGCGCCATTATGGGTAGTTGACTTCCCAATGTTTGACCGGGATGATAAGCAACAGCGCTGGAATGCGATTCATCATCCTTTTACTGCGCCCAGCTGTGATCAGGAAACTTTAAAGGCTGATCCGGGAGCGGCTTTATCCCGAGCTTATGATATGGTTTTAAATGGTTCCGAGATCGGCGGCGGCTCCATCCGTATACATAAAACGGATATGCAACAAGCTGTGTTTGAATTATTAGGGATTGGTGAGCAGGAAAGCCGCGATAAATTCGGATTTTTACTGGATGCATTAAAGTATGGCTGTCCACCGCATGGCGGAATTGCTTTTGGTATGGATCGTTTGGTTATGTTAATGACCGATTCAGCTTCTATTCGTGATGTCATTGCATTTCCTAAAACCCAATCTGCGGCTTGCCCATTAATCGATGCGCCTGCGATTGTTAATGATGCGCAGCTACGTGAACTGGGCATACAGTTACGAAAACGTAAGCAGGAAAAATCACCATCATCTCAATAACATTAAGTTATTGTAGATAACAATATTGCGGTTTATAAACCGGACCGCTTTTTAATTAAGCTTGTTCTAGGGAAGAAAGGCTAATCATCACGCCTCCTTATCATTATAGGGAGGCGCTGATACAGGAAGTCTTAATTGAAGTATTTATCATGAGTAAAACTGCATTAGCAATTCAAGATTATGCCTTATTGGATGACGGGGACTGTGATGCCAGGATCATTGCTGCAAAGCAAAAATTAGGTGATGATTGTGTCATTTTAGGTCATCATTATCAGCGCGACGAGGTTTTCAAACATGCCGATTTCTATGGTGATTCTTTGAAATTATCCAGGCAGGCGGCAGCTTCTAAAGCGAAGTACATCGTATTTTGTGGTGTACATTTTATGGCTGAAGTGGCGGATATCTTGTCTCGTCCTGAGCAAATTGCGATTTTACCCGATTTGGCAGCCGGTTGTTCGATGGCCGATATGGCTAACTATGGCAATGTGCAAAAATGCTGGGATGAATTAAACCAGGTTTTGGATGCCGAAGCAAACATAACTCCGGTTACCTACATCAATTCAGCGGCCGATTTAAAAGCTTTTTGTGGTCGTCATGACGGAATAGTCTGTACTTCGTCCAATGCTAAAAAAATCCTGGAATGGGGTTTTGCTAAAAAACCAAAAGTGTTGTTTTTTCCGGATCAGCATCTGGGACGAAATACCGGTTACCGTATGGGTATCCCATTGGAAGATATGGTCATATGGGACTTTGCTCAACCGATGGGCGGTTTAACAGAAGCACAGATACGCCAGGCAAAGGTCATCTTGTGGAAGGGATATTGCTCGGTTCATCAAATGTTCCAACCTGAGCAGATAGACCGGTTTAAAGAACGTTATCCTGAAACAAAGGTCATTTCACATCCTGAGGCGAGCTTTGAAGTTTGTGAAAAGTCTGATTATATCGGTTCCACGGAAAGTATACTTAAAATCGTACGGGATGCCGAACCCAACACCCGTTGGTTGGTGGCGACCGAATTGAATCTGGTAAATCGCTTGCATGAGGAATGCAAAGATCAGGGCAAAAACGTACATTTTATGTCGCCAACTGTGTGTATGTGTTCAACCATGTTTAGAACTGATCCGCAACATTTAGCCTGGGTGTTGGAGAATTTGGCGGCTGGCAATGTGGTGAACCGAATTCAGGTGCAACAACAGGATGCTGATTTTGCAAAAAAAGCTTTAGATAATATGCTTTCTGTGAATCTTTAATCATAATTCTGAATTCCTGTCCTGATAATCAGCCTTGCACTATACTTGCAGCATTATTAATATTAATTTTCGGTTTTGAATAGATCATACTTTTTCAGGTAAATTATGGATAACATAAAAACCATTTTAGTAACAGGCGGCGCTGGATTCATTGGGGCAAATTTTGTACATAGTTGTTTCGAGCGTGGCAATTTTCGGGTTATAAATGTAGATAAGCTGACTTATGCAGGAAATCTCGAAAATTTAAAGGCCCTGGCAGACAACCCAGATTATATCTTTCAACGTGCAGATATCGGTGATCGTGAAGTTTTAGATCAACTGTTAGCTAAATATCAGCCCGATGCGGTGATCAATTTTGCGGCTGAAAGTCATGTCGACCGGTCCATACACGGACCTGAAGATTTTATTATGACCAACGTACTGGGGACATTTCATTTGTTGGAGTCGGTGCGGGCTTATTGGATGGAAAATCAACAAACTAAAGCCGATTTTAGGTTTTTACATGTTTCTACCGATGAAGTTTACGGGTCGCTAAATAAACAGGACCCGGCGTTTACCGAGCTTAACCGTTATGAACCTAATAGTCCATATTCCGCATCAAAAGCATCTTCCGATCATTTGGTCAGAGCGTATCATCATACTTATGAATTACCAACTCTAACCACTAATTGTTCGAACAATTACGGTCCCTATCAATTTCCGGAAAAGCTTATTCCGTTAATTATTCAAAATGCTTTATCAGGCAAGCCTATACCCATTTACGGCGATGGAAAAAATATCCGGGATTGGTTGTATGTCGGGGATCATTGTTCGGCTATCCATGCGGTGTTGGAGCAAGGAGCTTTAGGCGAAGTCTATAATATAGGTGGAAATTACGAAAAAACCAATCTGGAAATTGTACATACCGTTTGTTCGATTCTGGATGAGCTGGCACCGGATTCACCTCATAAGCCGCATGAATCGTTAGTTACTTTTGTCACTGACCGTCCGGGTCATGATCGCCGCTATGCCATAGATCCGGCAAAAATCGAGCATCAGATCGGCTGGAGTCCCGCAGAAACCTTTGACAGTGGAATCCGGAAAACAGTTGCCTGGTATTTGCAAAACCGGCAATGGGTGGAAAATGTGACCAGCGGTGAATATCAAAACTGGATTGATGATAATTACGGAGACCGGCAATGAATCGTAAAGGTATTATTTTAGCAGGTGGCTCCGGTACCCGGTTATTCCCTGTTACTCAAGTAACTTCCAAGCAATTATTGCCGGTATTTGATAAACCGATGATTTATTATCCCCTGTCGACGTTGTTGTTGGCCGGTATTAAGGATATTCTGATCATATCGACACCGGAAGATACGCCCCGGTTCGAACAATTGTTAGGCGATGGAAGCCAATTGGGAATTAATATTCAATATGCGGTGCAACCTTCACCGGACGGACTGGCCCAGGCATTTTTGATTGGTGAACAGTTTATTGCATCCGATCCCTGTGTACTGGTTTTAGGCGATAATATTTTTTATGGGCATGAGTTCGCTAATCTATTGTTGGATGCTGCAGCGCAGCAGGAAGGGGCAACGGTTTTCGCTTATCAGGTGCAAGACCCTGAACGCTATGGTGTTGTTGAGTATGATAGCGATGGTAAAGCAATCAGCATAGAAGAAAAACCTGAACAACCCAAATCAGATTATGCTGTAACCGGCCTGTATTTTTATGATGAACAGGTGGTGGATATCGCTAAAGATATCAAACCCTCATGGCGTGGGGAATTGGAAATTACTGATGTTAACAAGCATTATCTTGAATTAGGGCAATTGCATGCAACCTTAATGGGACGTGGCTATGCTTGGCTGGACACTGGCACACATGAATCCATGTTAGAAGCTTCGCAATTTGTTGAGACCCTGGAACGTAGACAGGGTTTAAAAATTGCCTGTCTTGAAGAAATTGCCTGGCGCCAAGGCTATATCAGTGATGAACAGCTGGAAACGCTGGCGCAGCCAATGAAAAAGAATGGTTATGGGCGGTATCTGATAAAAATTTTGCAAAAGGGGAGCAAGTTTTGAAGGTAACACAAACAGCCATACCTGATGTATTGGTATTTGAACCTAAAGTGTTCGGTGATGATCGCGGGTTTTTTTTTGAAAGCTACAATCGATCGATATTTGAACAAAATGTAAGTGAGCCTTATCAATTCGTGCAGGACAATCATTCCCGGTCGGCAAAAAATGTGCTTCGAGGTTTGCATTATCAAATTCAGCAACCTCAAGGTAAACTGGTTCGGGTTATTGAAGGTGAGGTGTTTGACGTGGCGGTTGATATCCGTCGACAATCGGCTACCTTTGGTCAGTGGATTGGTGAATATTTATCAGCTGAAAATAAAAAACAGCTTTGGGTGCCGCCCGGCTTTGCACATGGTTTTGTGGTGACCAGTGAATCGGCCGAGTTCCTCTATAAAACTACAGATTTTTATGCGCCTCAGTATGAGCGAAGCATCATCTGGAATGATGATCAAATCGGTATCGTCTGGCCAGACGGCATTGAGCCCATGTTGTCGGAAAAGGATAAGCAGGGTGTGTCATTATCTGAAGCCGAGGTGTTTGCATGAAAATTCTTTTGCTAGGTAGCAATGGCCAGGTTGGATGGGAGTTGCAGCGTGTTTTATGGCCGTTAGGTGAAATCATATGTCCTGGCAGAGATCAGCTGGATTTAGCCCGGAGCGGTAGCCTGGAAAACTTTTTGCAGACCCTGAATGTTGATGTAATCGTTAATGCAGCGGCATATACAGCGGTAGACAAAGCCGAATCCGAATCGGAAATAGCGCAACGAATTAATCATGTCGTTCCCGGTTTGTTGGCCGAGAAAGCCAAGGCAATTAAAGCCTTGCTGATCCATTATTCGACCGATTATGTATTTGACGGCAACAAATCCTCTCCATATCACGAGGCCGATGATACTGCTCCATTAGGCGTTTACGGGAAAACCAAATTGGATGGTGAAAACATTATTCGTGATATGGGGTGCGATCATCTGATTTTTAGAACATCCTGGGTGTATGCGGCCCGGGGACATAATTTTTTATTGACCATACTTAAGCTGGCTCAACAGCGTCAGGAACTTAATATTGTTGATGATCAGATTGGCACGCCTACCTGGGCAAGGTTAATTGCCCAAACTACAGCTTATTGTTTACATCAAGCCGTTCATGAAAGAAAATCTGAGGTGTTTAGTTCAGGGTTATTCCATTTGACTGCATCCGGGAGTACTTCATGGCATGGTTTTGCCCTGACGATCACACGATTTGCCCGTCATTCAGGGGCTATTGATCTGGCCTTAAAGCAATTAAACCCTATTCCCACGAGTGCTTATCCTACACCGGCTAAGCGCCCTGCAACCTCCAGGTTGGATGTTAGCCATTTGGAAAATCATTTTGAACTTGTCATGCCCGATTGGTATCAGACTTTGCAACTGTGTATGGATGAATTTAAATGGAACAATCTTCAGAGCTAAGTTTAGATATTTATCAGCCTTTCATTGACCAGCTGCTGTCTGACCAGAAACTGGATGAAACTGACTTGAACCGAGCCAAAAAACTGCAAGGTCAGGTTAGCACTGGCAGTTTTCCCGCTTTATTGTCCAAATTAGGTTTATGTGCGGAACGGGATGTCGCACAGGCGATAGCCAAAGTGACCGATCTGGAACTCGTGGAAGCCAAGGACCTTCCGGAACAAAGCCCATTATTGAGTGAAATTTCTCTGAGGTTTCTGAAAGAATATCATATTGCCGGACTGGCAGAAGATGATGACTGTATGGAGATAGCTGTTGTTGATCCTTTTGATGCGTTTGTTACTGAGTCATTACAAATGGCCAGCGGCAAACAGATACAATTAAAAATCGGGCTTGGCTCCGAGATTGATAGCGCCCTAGAAACCCAATATGGTGAGGGGAAAACCGAAATGGGACAAATCGTTGGTGATATCGGCGGCAACGGTGAATATGATGAAGACGACATCGAACATTTGAAAGACCTTGCCAGTGAAGCGCCGGTTATCCGGATGGTGAACCTGGTTTTTCAACGTGCCTTGGAAACCCGGGCATCGGATATTCACATTGAGCCTTTTGAGCGCAGTTTAAAAATACGCTTGCGCATCGATGGCGTTTTGCAAAATATTGAAGCGCCGCCGGTGTCTTCGACTGCTGCGGTGATTTCACGGATTAAATTGATGGCTCAGCTGAATATCTCAGAGCGTCGTTTACCCCAGGATGGAAGGATCAAAATTCAGATGCATGGTAAAGAAATAGATTTACGTGTATCAACAACGCCAACAATGTATGGCGAAAGCGTGGTTATTCGGCTTTTAGATAAAGAAAGCACGGTATTGGATTTTGATACTCTGGGTTTCGATGAAAACAATGCAGGCAGTTTTTTTGAAGTACTGCAACAACCGCACGGTATTATTCTAATTACCGGACCGACCGGTAGTGGTAAATCAACTTCTTTGTATACCGCTTTAAGCCAGCTAAATATTCCTGACCGCAAGATCATCACCGCTGAAGATCCAGTTGAATACCAATTAGAAGGTGTTAACCAAATACAGGTTAAACCGCAAATTGGCCTTACGTTCGCCAGTACCTTAAGATCTATAGTGCGGCAAGATCCGGATGTGATCATGATTGGGGAAATGCGTGATTTGGAAACCGCTAAAATTGCCGTGCAATCCGCATTAACGGGCCATTTGGTGTTATCAACCTTGCATACTAATGATGCTGCAGGCGGGGTTACCCGCTTGTTGGATATGGGCCTGGAAGATTATTTATTAACCTCCACCGTTAACGGAATTCTGGCGCAACGACTGGTGCGCCGTTTATGTCCGCATTGTCGCAAGGCACATTCGGTGTTGCCGGAAATGGTGACGGAAATGAGCTTACGCCGCTTTGTGCCGGAGGGTACAGTGTATTTTTATCGCCCGGTCGGATGTGAACAGTGCGGCGGCATTGGTTATCGTGGACGGGTGGCGATTTTTGAGTTTTTGGTGATGACCGATGCGATACGCAAAATGGTTATTCTGCATAAAGAGGCGGGTGAAATCAATGACCAGGCCATCCAGGACGGTATGTTGACCATGTATGATGATGGTCTGTCGAAAGCAACCCAAGGAGTGACAACTCTGGAAGAGGTGTTGCGTGTAACCACCGGGGCCTGATATGGCTTTATATGTCTATAAGGCAATTGATAATGCCGGTAATGTGATCGAAGATATTCGCGATGTGCAGGATGAACAGACCTTGATCAAGTTACTTCAGGCGGAAGGCTATATTCCTGTAGAAGTCAATTTACAGACCAGTCGACCGTTTTACTGGCTTAGAGCTGCTAATAAAGGTAATGGTTTAAGTCAGAAAGAGATCGCATTATTTACCAAAGAAATGGCGACCTTATTGGAGTCTGGATTGCCCTTGGACCGTTCCTTAGTAGTTTTAATGGAGTCGATGGATGACAATACCAATATCGTGCATTTGATCGAACAGGTTTTGGAGAAAATCAAGTCGGGTTCAACACTCGCCGACGCCCTGGAAAGCCAAACCAATACTTTCTCGAAGTTTTATTTGAATATGCTGCGTGCTGGTGAGGCAGGCGGTAATATTGAAGATATTTTAAAACGTTTGTCGGAATATCTTGATCGTTCCAAAGAGCTGAAGGACACTGTGACTACAGCGTTGATATATCCGGCTATCTTACTGGTTATGTCGTTAGCATCAGTGTTTTTATTATTGACGTTTGTAGTGCCGCAATTTACCGAAATGTTTGCTAGTGCGGATAAAGAATTACCAATATCGACTCAGATAGTTGTCGGGGTTGCAGAGTGGTTGCAAAGTTACTGGTGGTTATTAATCATTCTTGGGGCTGCTGCTTTTAGTTTCGTTAAAAATCAACTTGCCGACACTCAAAAGAGAGCAGCCTGGGACCGGTCATTTTTAAAAATACCGATAGTGGGTGACATTATTGCTAATATGACGGTTGCGGCATTTAGTCGAACTTTAGGAACTTTGTTAATGAATGGTGTTCCTATACTTACAGCACTTACAATTGCAAAGGAAACGGTTTCAAATCAGGTGTTTGTTGAGGTTTTAGAGAATGCAGAGCATGATTTGAAACAAGGCAAAACCATGTCAGGGGTGTTTCTGCAAAGTGGCTGTTTTCCTAAAATGGCTGTTCAGATGATGAAAATCGGTGAAGAAACCGGGAAACTTGAACAAATGCTGGAACGGACTGCGAATGTTTATGACAAACAGCTTAAAATTACCGTAGAGCGTATGTTAACGCTGATGGAACCTATTCTAATTGTTTCGTTGGGCCTGGTGATTGCTGGGATCATTATTTCGATATTATCCGCGATACTCAGTGTTAACGATTTAGCCTTTTAATTCAATTTAAGTAAGTATAAGAGACTGTAATGACTAAGTATTATAATGATTTACCCATTGCCAAAAGGCAGGTTGGTTTTACCTTGATCGAACTGTTGGTGGTATTAGCTATTATCGGTTTATTAGCTGGATTGGTTGGGCCTCAGGTAATGAAGCATCTGGGCGGAGCCAAAACGAGTACCGCCCAGGTTCAGATTGAAGATTTATCCGGGGCGTTGGATATGTATCGCCTGGATGTCGGACGTTACCCAACAACTGAGCAAGGGTTGATTGCATTAGTTGAAAAACCGTCTGATGTAAAGCGCTGGAACGGACCTTATCTGCGTAAAGAGGCTGTTCCCCAAGACCCTTGGTACAACGATTATAAATATCGTTCTCCCGGAGAGCATGGTAAGTTTGACGTATATACCTTGGGTGCTGATGAAAAAGAAGGCGGCGAAGGTGAAGATCAGGATGTAGTAAGCTGGAAATAAGCGATTATGTTATGGCCTCCCTTTAGTGATGAAAAATTTAGGTCAAGCTCAACATTCGGTACGTAACGGTTTTACCTTAATTGAACTGTTATTGGTTTTAGTAATTATTGCCATTGCAAGTGCAATAGCTATCCCGAATATTACTTCCGGCCAAAGCAGTGCTAAGCTAAAAAGCGCGGCTCGTGATGTGGCCTCGGCTTTACGTTTTATTCGGGGGCAGGCTTTGGTTACTCAGCAGGAAAAGATTTTTACCCTGAATCTTGAAAAAAACCGTTATCAGGTCAGCGATCGTAATAAATCCTACAAGATTGCCGAGCAGTTGGAGATTAAACTGGATACGGCACAATCGGAAATTATCAGTGAAGGGGTTGGACGGATTCGGTTTTATCCGGACGGCTCATCAACCGGTGGGCGAGTCACATTAACAGCGGGTGAAATGATCACTCAAGTTGATGTTAATTGGTTGACTGGTGAAATAAAAATTGCCGATAAAGAATAATCCTCAATATGTTGTCTAGCTGTTACTAAAGGATTGACATTATCATCTTAAATTCGTGATTTTACTATGAACCGTTTTAAACGGCCCGGCATAGCTCAGCAAGGTTTTTCCTTATTGGAAATTTTGGTGGCGTTTTCCATTCTGGCTATTTCAATAGGCATCATACTCAATATTTTTTCCAGTGGTTTGCGTACGGCTATGCTCTCGGAAGACTATATTCATGCGATTGCTTTGTCAGAATCTTTGTTGGCGAGAACTGGAACCGAATTTGCTCTGGAGCCCGGTACGCAGTCCGGCGATTATGATGAAAAATACAGTTGGGAAGTGAATGTAGAGCCGTTTTTCATTGAACAATTACCTGAACAGGAAGAAGCGCCTCAACATCAACTGTATAAAATTCATGTGGCTGTGTATTGGGGAGCGCAAAATCAGCAACGAGCGATGGAACTAAATACCTTGCGCTTAGCCAAACTGGAAGACCTATGAGCAACAGGCGGGTTATAGCTACTAACGTTTCGGGGTTTACGCTCATCGAAGTGTTAATCGGCATGAGTCTGTTATCAGTGATGATGGTTTTACTACTGTCCAGTTTACGAATTTGTATACAAAACTGGGATGCTGGTGAAAAAAAAATTGCCGATGTGAATCAATTGGCGGTTTTGCAAAAATTTTTTACCGGATACTTACAAGGCATTCGTCCCTTACAGGATAACTTCAGTCTGGATGAGCCGGTATTTTCCTTCCAAGGCGATAACGGTAACTTACAATTTGTGGCTTCAATGCCTGCAAGTGCCGGACGCATGGGGTTACAATTTTTCAGGATTGGTTTGCAACCAGCAAAAGAAACTGAAGGCAATCTGATCATGGTTTCGATTGCTCCGTTTTTCCCTTTGATGGAAGGTGAGGAATGGAAGCTGGAAGAAGTTGTGGTTTTGGAACAAGTTAAAAAGCTGGAGTTTAATTATTTTGGTTCTCTTGAAATCGGCGAACCAGGCGCTTGGGAAACGGAATGGGTGGGAATTGATCATTTACCTGAATTGGTTCAAGTGGTTATAGAGCTGGAAAATGGTGAAGTTTGGCCTCCTTTTATTGTGGCTCCAAGAAACGAAGTGAACTTACAGTCAGCTGCGGGTGCGGGACAATCGGATGGTAATGATGATACCAATGATAGGGAGTCATCAAGCAACCGCAGCAATAGAAACAAACGGGAACGAAACGATGACGAGATGGAAAACAATATCTAAGCCCCGTGTTCATCAAGGCGTCGCATTGATCCTGGTATTATGGATGTTGGTGTTAGCGACAATTATGGCGGGTAGTTTTGCTTTGACCATGCGCCGTGAACTGAGCATTGTTAATAACGCCAGGGATTTAGCCGAAGCTTCGGCATTGACAGAGGCAGCCATTACTTTCGCTATGCAGATGATTTTACTTGAAGATGAGGAACAGCGATGGGAAACCGGCGGCAAAATTTATGAAGTGGAATTCGAAGGCACCCAAATCAGGATTAAAATAAATGATGAATCCGGGAAAATCAATATAAATAATCCTGACGAAGCGCTTTTGGACAGCGCATTGGAACGGGTCGGGTTGGAAGAAGAACCGCGCAAGACTTTAATTGACAGAATTTTGGATTGGCAGGATAGCGATGATGAAGTGAAACCTCTGGGTGCGGAATTGTCTGAATATGAAAGTGAAGGCATGAAATATGGGCCAGCCAATAGAACCTTTCAGGTTCTGGAAGAATTGCAATTAGTAATGGGAATGGATCCGGCATTGTTCAAAGCGCTTCAACCCTTATTAACGGTTTACTCAAACAATAGAAAAGTCAATGCGATGAAAGCAAGCAAAGAAGTTTTAATGGCTTTGCCTGATGTTGATGAAGAATTAATTGATGATTTTATTCGGTCTCGCGAACAATATAAACAGAATGACGAGGACGAACCGGTGTTTCCATACCCGGATAAAGTGTCCACAAGTGAATCGGGGGTTTACACTTTAGTGGCTGAGGCAAAATTGACCAGCGGCAATACCGGTAAAACCAAGGCAGTGATTTCTAAAAGAAAATCGATAAAAGGACTGCCATATACTATCCTTGAATGGCATAATGCGCCGCTAAACGAAAAATCTTT
>SPJK01049309.1_pt1 | contig 15916 bp, 14 predicted proteins | sample 3741771 | NCBI WGS metagenome assembly SPJK01 (sample SAMN10925997, study PRJNA522277) | cold seep metagenome | isolation source: Elba SIP-enriched marine methane seep metagenome, extraction at timepoint T2 | place: Italy: coast of Elba, Mediterranean Sea | reverse complement strand
GGCGCATGAATACTTGTGTGATATGTTTGTTCCTACGATTTTTTTAAGGAAAAAACATGTTGCGACTTCTTGTGATTAACACTTGTTTATTAGCATTATTGAGTAGCTGCGGTGGTACCTTTTCTTATAAACGCGGTGCAAGACCAGAGGCTTTGAACACTGCGCAAACCGGCTGTAACTCTGCTGGCAAGCAGGACAAAAAAGCTATGGAGCAATGCCTGGAAGCACAAGGCTGGAGTGTGTATCAATTTGATGACGTGGACTTGTTCGCAGAAGCCAGTGAAAGTACTGAGGCCAATGGCGGCCGCAAAGTTGACTCTGCATTTGTCACAGTAGAAGAAAACAATAAAACAGAAATAGTACAGGCTAAAACAGCACCCGAACCTGCAGCAGCACATCCGAATAAAACAGCAACGAAAACCAAACCAAATTCAGAGAAAACGAGCAGTGTTTCCACAAAAGAGATCGCTACAAAAACCAGCGAGCCGAAACCTAGCCTTTATAAGGTTTATAAAGTCAGTTCTTGGTGGCAATGGGGCGCTGGCCAACAGACACTAGCGCGTGATTTAGCCGCCTGTGAGAGCAGTTTGGGTGAAAAACATAAACCCGATTTTAGTAAACAACTTGTGACCCGCGGATTTGTAGTTTGCATGTACAAAAAAGGCTGGAAAGCACTGAAATCTAAGTAACTTTGGCAGCAAACAAACTTGGCTGATCAAGCCGTTACTTACACTAAAGTTCGGCAATCTCTGACAAAAAGTTCAATTTTTTACTTTTTTAGTTGACTCACAACCTGTAAGTAGTGGTAAAGTAGCGCCTTCGCAAAAGTATGGCGACATGCTTCACTACTACATCAATAAATGCTGAAGGAGTCAAAATGGCAGAAGCAAAAGGTTTAGCAAAACCAGTTAAATTAAAAAGCGAATTAGCGGCTTTATTAGGCGAAACCGCACTCCCAAGAACAGAAGTGACAAAAAAAATCTGGGATTACATCAAAGCAAACGGTTTACAAACAAAAACTGTTAACGGCGCCCCAGAGAATGCTGGTCGTTACATCGTAACAGACGATAAATTACTACCCATTTTCAAAAACACTGTGTCAACCAGCAAATCAGGTAAAAAAACTGACTTGTCTAATATCAAGGCTGGTGAAACAATTGACATGATGCAAATGGCTGCAATCGTTGGTTGTAACGTAGAAGCTTAAGTTTCGGCTTATATGCTTCGAAAAGGTGTTTGTCCGCAGTGACAAACACCTTTTTTTATGTCCAAATACTGATGCTATGAAAACCAACCAGAAGAAAATCTCAGCTATTGTCTTTGACATCGGCGGGGTGCTCATTGAGTTAGATGGTTTACCTTCTATTGCCAAACTACTCGACAGTGATTTATCTCACGATGTGTTGTACAGTCGCTGGATGTCAGCACCATCTGTAATCGCGCATGAGACAGGCAAGATAACACCCGAAGCGTTTAGCCATGCTGTGGTACAAGAAATGGACTTTCCTCTTTCACCCTCAGCGTTTATGGAAAACTTCGTTAGCTGGATTGTCGATGTGTTTCCCAATGCTATTCAACTGGTGAAAGACCTGTCTGAGCATTACACCGTTGCTGCCTTAAGCAATACCAGCCCACCACACTGGGAACGTGTCGTAGAGACTGGCCTTGCGCAACATTTTGACCACCTGTTTTTATCACATGAAATTGGCCATCTCAAACCACATCCACCCTCTTTTCAAGCGGTATTAGATCAACTAGACTGCCTCGCATCGGAGGTGATCTTTTTTGACGATAACCTAGAAAATGTACACGCTGCCATTGATTTTGGCTTTTATGCGCATCAAGTTTTTAACCCAGATCAAGCCAAAGTCATCTTAAGCGACTATTCGCTTTAATCGTGATCAAAATTAGGCTAGGATATTAGCCGTCTGGTTAGGGGAGTATCAAATGGTTTGGAATCCGACAGAAGTACTCAATGCGCTGTATGGCGGGCTACTGATTGGCTTGGCTGCGACAATGTTTATTTTAATCAATGGACGCATTGCTGGCATTAGTGGAGTGTTTGCAGGCTTGTTTCGCACTTCCAGCTATCAGCAAGCATGGCGCTGGGCATTTATTGGAGGCTTATTACTTGCGCCCTGGGTTTATTCTCGGTTCGCTCCCTTACCAAACATCACCTTACAGGCTGGCTCATGGATGACAATCCTCGCAGGGCTCTTGGTTGGCACTGGCACCCGACTTGGCAATGGCTGCACCAGTGGTCATGGCGTCTGTGGCATCGCGCGTTTATCCAAGCGCTCTATCTATGCAACATTGACGTTTATAGGCACTGGTATTTTGACTGTCTTTATCCTATCAGTTTTGCGAGGTTAAGCCATGAATATTGTCACTGCATTGATTGCGGGTTTACTCTTTGGACTCGGTTTAATCCTCTCTGGCATGACAGACCCTGCCAAAGTCATTGGCTTTTTAGACCTGTTTGGTCAGTGGAATCCCGCGCTAGCTTTTGTGATGATTGGCGCAATTAGCGTTAGTGCAATCGGGTTTGCTATGGCAAAAAAACACCCCAAAACGCTATTAGGTAACCCCATCAGCTTACCCAGTTCTACTAAGATTGATGCACGCCTCCTCATTGGTGCGAGCCTGTTCGGCATCGGCTGGGGAGTCGCAGGTTTTTGTCCAGGGCCTGCATTGGTGTCATTAACAACAATTATAGAATCCGCAGGACCGTTTGTAGCCGCAATGGTACTCGGTAGCTGGCTAGTTGATCGGTTTTTATAAGGTTTTTAGTGCTGCTACACCTGAGGTAAGGCCGCTTTGTTAGTTTAATCAACGCTTTTGGGCGCTTTCAGGTTGTTGATAATACCAGTCAGTCTATTCTTAAAAGATTAAAGAAAAACCTGAATGTCGATCACCAGAAAAAATAAAAGAAGAAACAGAGGCAATGCAAGCCCTACCTGGCATGTGTTATTAATTGAAGACCAAGTCTCTCTAGCAAAAATGACTGCCAGCATGCTCAAAACGCGCTGGCACTGTCATGTCACCATTGCAAATACTTATCAGCAGGCCCAAAAACTCCTACAGACCAAAGCCGAGGCGTTTTTCTTAACGGTCACCGACCTCAACCTGCCTGATGCACCGAATGGTGAAATCATTAACCTGCTGGCTGAGTTTAAACAACCCACCATTGCGATTACCGGCCACTTTGATCAAACCGCTCATCAAGACCTGAGAAAAAAAGGCGTGATTGATTATGTGCTCAAAAAAAATATTAATGCATATGAGTATCTAGCCGACTTTGTAGGACGCATGTATTACAACCAGCAAATTAAAGTGTTGGTCATCGACGACTCCGAAGCCATGCGCAAAATGGCTGGACACTATTTACAGCAGCAGTTTTTAAACGTGATTTATGCTGAGAACGGTGAAGAAGGCTTATCTCAACTCGATGCACGCCCTGACATTAAACTTGTATTAGTCGATGCAGAAATGCCTAAAATGAATGGCTTGACGTTTACTGCCAAAGCCAGACAAATCAAAGCCAATAACGATTTAACTATTATTGGTATTTCTAGTGCAGGCACGGCAGATTTGAGCACTCAATTCTTAAAACATGGTGCGAATGACTTTATCTCTAAGCCATTTACCTATGAAGAGCTCACCTGTCGTGTGAATCAAAACCTGAATCTGCTCGACTACATCACTAAGATTAACAAGATTGCACATATCGACTATTTAACTGAGCTACCGAATCGCCGCTACTTTTTTGAAAAAGGTCAGGCGAAGTTTACCCAGGCGTTTGAGTCAAATGCAGCCTGCATTGTCGGTATTTTAGACATTGACCACTTTAAGCGTATCAACGATGACTACGGACATGATTGCGGCGACGTGGTCTTGCAATCTGTCAGTTCACTATTAAAAACCCACCTAAAAGATCAACACTTTGCCAGTATCGGTGGTGAAGAGTTTGGCTTTATTCTGCAATCAGAAAACCTGCAAGATTGCGCAAGCTTGTTAAGCACCTTGCACAAAAAAATTGCACAGCAAACCATTGATTATAAAGGTGAACTATTGACTGTCACCGCAAGTATCGGCTACACCAGCCGTCTGCAAACAAACCTGGATGACACACTTATTGAAGCAGATAGCTATCTGTATACGGCCAAAGCCAATGGTCGAAATCAAATTGTGTCTCAGGAAACCACAGCCAGCACAGTTTTTTAATACACACTCATTACATTAGCATTACAATTTATAAACAATTTAATTAACTACCATATTCGGCTTTATTTAAGCCCTTATTCCAAAGACTGTACACGTATCCTTTAAGGATCGATTCAAATGACTAATCTCTGGTAGAAATAGTTTGGTAGCTTCAAAACATTCTAAAAATTTAGACTTGTATGACAACTTTCTCGCGCACAGCGCACAAGAAAGTATGATCAGCACTGGTGAGCTGCAGTTAACCAAGCAGCTGATGGACAGCTTGCAAGGGGTTGCCATTGTCACCACGGATACCAAACTGAATGTGCAATATGCCAATGAGTATGCTGCTAACATCTTCGGGTTGACAACAAACGCCGCTACAAAACTACCACGCACAGTACAAAATCAGTTAAAAAAACAATTACCACAGGCAGACAGCCCTATTCTACTAACGTATCAATTCGAGGGTACGGTCAGATCTCTGCAGGTTTTTCATCAGCAATTGAATGTAAATACTGATAATGCGCAATATGTGCTGCACATGCATGACATTACTGCACGCATTGGTGTTGAAACCAAGCTACGCCAGACAGAACAGCTGTTACGCAATGTCATTAACACCAGTCCTGACTTCATTACGGTTAAAGACGAACGCAACCATTGGTTATTGAGCAATAACAGTGCCTTGTCATTGTTTAAAATACCTAAAAACCAATATCAGTTTCAGACAGATGCGCAGATTCTGACGCAAATTGACCCTGTATTTAAAGAGGCTTTTCGTCAGCTTAAAGAACTAGATGCGCAAGCGTGGCAGTCTGATTACAGCGTACAACAACAAGTCACGATTCAAATGCCAACTGGCGGTGAAAAAGTCTTTGAAGTCTTCAAAGTTGCCTTGTACAACGAAGATCGGTCACGACAAGGTATCCTGACGCTTGGTCGAGATATTACCGAAAACAAACTTGCAGAGCATCACCTCAAAGACCGTAGTGCAATTTTGGATGCCTTAATTCATGCTGACTGGCTGCTAAACAGCGAAGCCAACTGGCATACGGTTACGCCTAAAGTATTAGCGCAAATTGGTGAAGCTGCGCGATTTAGTCAGGTATCAATCTTTCAAAACCGTCTCCAAGGAGAACAAGTTAAGTCCAGTGATCGCACCCTGATGTGGCGCTCGAGTGTATTGGCACCCCACAAGCGTACGTTTAAAGCGATCAACTATAATACTGATGCTTTTCAAGACTGGCATAAACAGTTGCTACAAGGGCAAGCCGTGTATGGCACTGTGCAATCTTTGCCAAAAGCAACGGCTAACAGTCTTAAACGCTATGGCATCAAGGCTGTGCTGGTTGTTCCAATTTTTTGCAATAGTCAGTGGTGGGGCGAAGTCATTGTTGAGCGTCACCATGAGCAATCTCCTTTTAGTAAGCAAGAAGTTGGCGCATTGATGGCGATGGCGCGCTCATTGGGCGGCGCCATCGAAAAAGAAAGTACTGGCGAGCACATTGCACAAGCACAGATTGCGTTTGACAGTGCTTCCGAAGGCATTGTCATCACAGATGCAGATACTAACATTACTGCGGTCAATCAAGGCTTTACCAACATCACAGGATTCACTGAAGCTGAAGTGCTGGGTAAAAACCCACATTTTTTCACCACTGGCTCACATCAATTGTGGGATGCGATTAATAAAAAAGGTAAATGGCGCGGCGAAACCAAAAGCATCCGTAAATCAGGTGAAGAGTATCAGGAACTGCTGACACTGACTGCAGTAAAAAACAAGCAAGGCAATGTAATCAATTATGTTGCCGTCTTTTCTGATATCAGTGAGATCAAAGCATCTCAGAACAAACTGAATAAACTGGTGAATCATGATGCCTTAACAGGCCTGCCTAATCGCCGCTTGTTAAATGAACTGTTAGACCATGCACTAAAACGCGGTCTGCGTGAACAGCACCAAATTGCAACTTTGTTTATCGATCTTGATCGTTTTAAGAGTGTGAATGATAGTCTAGGCCACCAGGTAGGTGACGAATTATTAATCCAAGTCTCAGCGCGCATTAATGAATGTATCCGCGAAAGTGACGTGGTCGCTAGATTAGGCGGTGATGAGTTTTTAGTCATGATGAATACGATTAATCAGCAGGAAGATGCTGCACTGGTCGCACAAAAAATCATTCAGACACTACAACGTGAATTCATTATCTCTGGGAAAGAAATCTATATCGGTGCCAGTATCGGCATTGCGATTTCGGATCAACAAAGTCAGGAGGCTGATGAGTTGATCAAAGCGGCTGATACAGCGATGTACCATGTCAAAAATAATGGTAAAAACCACTATTGCATTTACACCCCTGATCTGGATACGCATGCCATTGAGCAATTTAATCTTGAAACGCAACTCCGCCATGCCATTACCGCAGACAGCTTTTCGCTGCTGTATCAACCACAATATTCAATCGTGGATGGCAAAATCATCGGCGCTGAAGCTTTGTTGCGCTGGGAACATGAAGAATTAGGCTTATTATCACCAGATGCATTTATACACCTTGCAGAAGAAACTGGCTTAATCATCCCCATTGGACAATGGGTAATCAAAGAAGTGATGCACGCCATGGTTGGCTGGCAGGAAGCTGGGCTTTCACTAGAGACTGTTGCGATTAATGTGTCTACCGCGCAAGTGATTCAGGGTAATTTTGTCGACACGATTTATGGTTCCATCGTCGAAACAGACTGTGATCCAAGCATGATTGAGCTGGAGATTACTGAAAGTACCGTCATGCAAAACACAGAATATGTCATTGACACCTTAAAGCAGATCAAAAAATTGGGCATTGGTTTAGCCATTGATGACTTTGGCATTGGTTACTCGTCATTAATCAATTTAAAACGCCTGCCTTTAGACAAGATTAAAATTGACCAGTCTTTTGTTCAAAACTTGCCCAACGACCTAGATGATGCTGTGATTGCCACAACCATCAATGGCATGGCTAAAAGCCTGGGGCTTGAGGTCATTGCAGAAGGCGTAGAAAGCCAAGAACAAGCAGAATTTTTAACCAATATTGGTTGCCAGCATGCACAAGGCTACCACTTTAGCAGACCCTTAAACTTTAAAGACTTTACGGCATTACTCACTCATGAACAATTGAATAGAAAGCACGATCACTAAGCATGTCACTCGTCATGGAGAAAAAACAAAGCAACCATTACATCTCACCGACGCAATTACGCGTTGGCCTGTATGTACACTTGGATGTTGGCTGGATGGATCATCCTTTTACCTTTAGCAACTTCAAAATTCAAGACGCTGAACAAATTGAAAAAATTAAAGCCATCGGCTTAAAAAGACTGCGCTTTGATCCTAAGCGCAGCGATGTTGCGCCCCTCTCATTAACAGCAGAACAAACTGAGACGCCTGCACCCCAGACAAAAGCCGTGGAGCCTCAAGTCAAGGAAAAACCAAAACAAACAGATGTTAAGACTGCACGTTTGATCCAACTGCATCAAAGCATTGAAGAAAACAAAGAAAAGTTCAACACGGCAAAGTATATTGCTAAAGAAGCGACAGATCACTTTATCGAAAACCCAGAGGCTTCAATAGCCATGGCAGATGAAGTTGTCTCAGATATGGTAGGCATTGCGCTGACTGAAAGCGACATTGCCATCCATGCAATGGGGCAGGAGGACGAGTCAGACTACCAACATAACCTGAATACCATGGTATTGTCTTTGATGTTGTCTAAAACGCTGGACTTGTCTAAAGAAGATGCACATACGCTAGGTGTTGCTGCCTTATTCCATGACATTGGCAAACTTAAAATTCAGCCAGATATTCTCAAGAAAACCACCCTGACCGAAAGTGAGCAGGAAATGTATCAAGCTCACTCAGTGATCGGGGCACAGCTGGCTTTGGATGCAGGGCTGTCTGAACACACTGCAGAGATCATTTTGTCGCATCACGAGCTTGTCGATGGCTCAGGCTACCCAAAACAGTTAAAAGGCGACAATATCGACCTGCTGGCACGCATTGTCTGCCTGGTGAATGCGTATGACAACTTGTGCAATCCGCTAGACATTAACCAAGCACAAACACCGTACGAAGCGCTGGCACACTTATTTGCTCACCAACGCAATCAATACGACGAAGTAATTTTAAAACGTATGATTAAAACGCTGGGCATTTACCCGCCTGGCAGTATGGTGCAATTGTCTACTGGGATGTATGCCAATGTCATTTCTGGTAATGTCAGCCACCCGTTAAGGCCCTTTGTCATGCTCCACGAAACTAACAAGGCCAATGGTGAACCAACCATTATTGACTTGCGTGAAGAACCAACCATGAATATCAGCATCTGCTTGCGTCCCAACCAGTTGCCACCTGAAATATTAGACTTTTTCAACCCCAGCAAGCGCATGCAATTCTTTTTAGATAAGGCCTTGCCTGAGTTCTTTGGCGACACCTCTGTGTCATTAGACGCGGCACAAACGCAGCAAAATTAGGGCTGATCCATCACAATACAACGATCCAGCTGTGGCTTGTTGTGCTCCACCATCTGCTGCAAAACATCTTGCATTGGTAACTGCATAAGCGCTGACTGCTTGGCCGCCTGACTTTCCAATGCAGCATAATTATACTTTTCCCCGTCAGGGTGAAAAGCAAATACGACCACATTGCCAGATCCAGCAACAGGGACCAACAACACGCGCCAGCCAAAGACTTTACCAATCTGCTGCAAGACGGATTTAAAGTTAGTCTCGTTGTCCGCCCATAAGTTAATCACCAGCAAACTCTTCACTGCCATCAGGCCGAGGCAGTGCTCCCAAAAACTGCATGAATATTGATAAGTCGTCTGCTGCGCGGCATCAAATAAATCAACCAACAAAAGATCATAAGGTGCCTGCTCAAGCCTAGCGGGTTGTGCAAGCAGTGAAAAAGCATCTTCAACCAATACCGTCAGATGACGACTTTTTGGCAAAGCGAAATATTCATAAGTAACAGCTGCCAACTGTTCTGAATACTCTACAGCCATAACCTCCCACTCAGGGAAATAATGACACACATGTTTAACCGCACTCCCGCCACCCAATCCCAGCGCTAATGCCTGACCTGTTTTGAGTTCGTCAGACAAAAAAATTGACCAACTTGCCATCACTTGTTCATAGGGTGTGATTAACTGCGTAGGATTAGCCAACAGCATCTGACTTTGCGCTGTGTCATTAAGCCATAGCGTGCGCACGTCTTCTGTATCCGTCACACGGATGAATAGTTCTTCGTGCTGTTTTTCAAACACCGTTATTTGACACACACAATGCTCCAAGATGGATTAAAGTTAACATTCTAATCAAGACCGTTAGAAAAAAATATTTTATACTCTACGCTTTTGCATTCGCAATCAAAGACTTCACTTTCAAGCTAGGAAAACACATGGCCATTGGTAGTTTACTCACTTTATTCGACGATATTGCAACCACGCTAGACGATGTCTCAGTCATGACCAAAGTGGCCGCAAAAAAAACCGCTGGCTTATTAGGTGACGACCTTGCACTCAATGCGGAACAAGTCACCGGTGTAGCCGCTGCAAGAGAGCTTCCCGTTGTCTGGGCAGTCACCAAAGGTTCATTTTTGAACAAGCTGATTTTAGTACCGATTGCTCTACTCATCAGCTATTTTGCACCCTGGCTGATTAGCCCGCTGCTAATGGTTGGCGGCGCGTATTTGTGTTTTGAAGGGTTTGAAAAGGTATTTCACAAGCTCTGGCCCGGCGAGCACCACCACGCCAACAACATACAAACAGCACTAGACAACCCGGACATCGACTGGGAAAGCTACGAAGCTGATAAAATTAAGGGGGCTATCCGCACTGATTTTATTCTCTCTGCAGAGATTATTGTAGTAGCGCTAGGCAGTGTTACGGGTGCCAGTTTTAGCCAACAAATACTAGTCGTGTCTACCATTGCGCTACTAATGACAGTGGGTGTTTACGGGCTGGTAGCAGGCATCGTTAAGTTAGATGATCTAGGACTATACCTCCTGAGACAAAAAGATAAGTCGCTTAGTGCTATTAAGCAACTGTTTGGACGCCTTATTCTTAGCTTTGCTCCCTTTTTGATGCATGTACTATCTATTCTGGGTACTGCTGCAATGTTTCTAGTCGGAGGCGGCATTTTCTCACATAGTGGCTTGACATTCTTGCATGACTGGCAGCATGCATTTACACACTATTTTGCAGGGTCAAGTCATTGGGCATCCGTTATATTGCCAATCGTGTTTCATGGCTTGCTTGGTATTGCCATAGGCTTGATTTGCTTTTTAATTTTTCAATTAGTCTCGCCATTTTTTGATAAAACTAAAAACAGATGAAAATTGATAGTGAAATTATTGAAGCGGAACGCGTTGATGCACTCAAAAAACTTGGCATCCTCGACACCCCTCCACACAAAAACTTTGACAATATCACCTCGCTCGCTGCGACAATCCTGAACACACCCATTGCATTAATCTCATTAGTTGATGAATCAAGACAATGGTTTAAAAGCGCCTATGGTCTGGATGCTACCGAAACTTGTAGAAAAATCTCTTTTTGCCAATATACAATACAACAATCGTCTATTTTTGAAGTCTGCGACACGCACCTTGATACTATGTTTATCGATAACCCATTAGTCACGGGTGACCCTAATATCCGTTTTTACGCAGGTGCACCACTTACGACAAAACAAGGCCACAGACTTGGGTCATTGTGCGTAATAGACCATCATCCAAGAAGCCTGAATGAAAAAGAACGCGAAACACTGCTACTGCTCGCGGAGCAAGCTGTCTCGATGATTGAGTTATACGAACAAAAAAATACTAACTCATCGCTTAATCAGTCGCTGAATGAAAAAATACATATTCTTGATGAAATATCCAATGACATGCCTGCAATGGTTATTTATTGGGATAAAAATCAGGTTTGCCGCTTTGTAAGTCGTAGTTATTGCCGACAAATTGACAAACCCATGGATCAGGTCATCGGCCATCACTATGATAGTGTCGTCCCCGAAAAGCTTGCTACAACCGTCAAGCCTTGCTTCCTTAAAGCCCTTAATGGCGAATTTTGCGAAACAGATGCTAGCGATGCTGCCTATACAAACAGTGATGCTGTCAGGCATGGTCAGTACATTCCGGACTTTGATGAAGATGGGCAGGTACAAGGTGTATTGGTACTCATTACTGACATCACCTATCAGGTCAAAGCCGAAAAAAATGTGGCCTTGTTTAGCAAAGTGATCGGTCATTCGAGTGATTGTATCTTGATCACTGATGAGCATTTTGAAATCGAATACGTCAACAAAAGCTTTACCACACTCACACAATACACGTTGGATGAGATTACGGGTCAAACACCCGATTTCTTATTTTTCGGTCATCAAAATACATCACTGGAAGCGATTAAAAAAACCCTAAAAAAAGATGACCACTGGCATGGAGATTTGTGGCACTCCAATAAAATTGGGGCTGTCTTTTTTGCACTGGTGTCTATTGACGTGATTAAAGATGCTAATGACAATATCACACAGTATATTTTGTCCTTACGCGATCAAACCGAAAACGAAAAAATGCGATCTGATCTATTTATCATGTCTGACATGCTAAACCGTACAGGCAAAATGGCAAAAGTTGGGGGCTGGGAATATAACTTAATCTCCAAAAACCTGCTATGGACAGAAGAGGTTTTTCGCATTCATGAACTGCAAAGAACCTCAGAACCCAATATCGAAGCAGCCATGGACTTTTATCCAGCTGAAGCAAAACAAGCACTGGCACGTGCGATGGAAATTGCCGCTGAAGCAGGCACGCCATGGGATCTGGAGCTTCCCTTTATCACTGCGCAAAAGAATTATCGCTGGGTACGTGCTACAGGTGAATGCATTCAGTTTAATAACAAACCATTAAAGTTGACTGGCACATTCCAGGACATTACTGATCGCAAAGTCGCTGAATTGCAAAAGGAGCAAGATGGAATCAAACACCGCAACACCCTAGTCAAAGAAGTGCACCACCGTATTAAAAACAACTTACAAGGTGTGAGCGGTATTCTAAGCAACTTTGCTGAGCAACACCCAACGCAAGCAGTACTTTTTAATGAAGCCAACGCGCAATTACAAAGTGTTGCCGTGATTTATGGCTTACAAAGCAACAGGCCTGATGCATTTATCGAAATCAGCGAATTAACATCTGCCATTAAAAACAATATTGAACGGCTCTGGCAAACCAATATTGGTTTTGATATTGATCATCAGTGGATCAAAGCTTATGCAAGTAAAAATGAATCGGTACCATTGGCTTTGATTATCAATGAGCTGATTACCAACGCAGTCAAGCACCAGATTGTTGAAAATTCTGCTGTGGTCTCTCTTAAGCATTTACCTAGCACCTTAACAGCCAATACAAACATTAAAAACAAAATATTGATTTCAGTCAGCAATAAAGGTGATTACCTTGCTGAAACAAACACTAACGATATCCTTATTCAGGACAAAACGCAGTCTGGGCTAGCGCTGATGAGCACACTGATGCCCAAAAGAGGAGCCTATATTCAATGGGATATTAAAGACAAAATGATTCAAGTTTCATTGGAATTAAGCTATCCTGTGATTAGCTTTGAAAAAGAAGATTTTACACAAAGGGGAACGCAATATGAGTAAACAAGCACCACTAATAAAAACCTCAATTCTCTTGGTTGATGATGATCGTTTAATCTTATCTACATTAACTACCGGCCTAGAAGCAGCTGGATATACCGTCAGTACCGCAGAATCTGTTGATGAAGCAGAGCAGTGGTTAGATAATAATCCTAGGCCAAACTTAGTCTTATTGGACTACTCAATGCCACAAAAATCTGGCACCGAGTTAGCGCCCAAGCTTAAAGCGCTTAACAACATTCCATTTATCATGCTGACTGCATATAGTGAAAAAGAAACAGTTGAGGAAGCAACAAAGGCTGGAGCACTTAGCTATTTGGTAAAACCGGTCAATATTACGCAAGTAGTACCAGCGATTAATACAGCACTTGGGCGTGATGCAGATTTAAAACACTTAAAGAAATCCTCAGAAATGCTGCAAACAGCACTGGATGGTGACCGTTCTGTCAGTGTCGCAATCGGTATTGTGATGGAGCAACACAAACTCTCAAACACTGAAGCTTTTGAATCAATCAGGCGTCATGCCCGTAGCAACCACCTCAAACTTATCGATGTTGCTCATGAAATCATTGATGCGAGTGAAACGCTGACAAAAATCCTCTCCCGCAAAAAAGCAAACGCGAGATAAGCGCAGACAGCAACTTATTCATCGTCGGTAAAGCGTTGTTCCTCAAACGGAAACGCCTCGTTATGATACCCTCTGACCTCCCAGAACCCGGGTCGGTCGTACCGATGAAGCTCAATTCCTTTTAGCCACTTAGCTCCCTTCCAGGCATACCTTTTGGGCACGACCATGCGTACTGGCCCACCATGCTCACGCGTCAACGGCTTCCCCAACACTTGATGTGCGACTAAAACATCATCATCCATTAATGCTGACAAAGGTAAGTTGGTAGTATAACCATCATAACCATGAATCGTGACATAGTGCGCGTCTGACTGAGGGTGGGCCAAGGCTAAAATCTCACTGACTAAAACACCATGCCAATCCATGTCCAGCTGGCTCCAGCGAGTGACACAGTGAAAATCTGACACACGCTCTATTTGTGGCATGTCCATTAAGGCAGCCCAGTCTAATGTGAGTTCGTTATCCACCATGCCAAAGACTGTTAATGTCCAGTCTTCTGGCGTGATGTTAGGCTGGATGCCCATGTCCAGTACTGGGAAGTTTTTAACCAAGGTCTGGCCTGGTGGCGTGCGCGATTGGATAGAGTTTTTGTCAGTTTTTTTAACTAACCTCGGCGAACGTAGTTTAGCGCCTTGTTTTGCCAGTGCGGTTTTTGCTGCGATGAGTTTTTTCCAATCTGGCATAACGACTCCATTTTAAAGCGGGTTAAGTACTAGACTGTTCAGGTTTCGCCTGTATTTTGGGGTTAAACAAACTCTCCCAAATCAGCAAGGCAACACCCACGAAAATTGCACTGTCTGCAACATTAAACGCAGGCCAAGCCCAACCCAGATAGTGAAACAATAAAAAGTCAACCACATAGCCAAGCGTCACACGATCATATAAATTACCCAATGCTCCGCCCAACACCAAGGCAAGGCCAAAGGCAAAAAGCTTTTGATGGCTGTGCTGGCGCAGTAAATAAATAATATAAACACTGGCGATCACCGAGATGGCAGTAAAAAACCACTTTTGCCAACCTCCAGCGTTCGCCAACAAGCTAAAAGCTGCACCTGTATTATGGTAACGCACCAGATCAAAAAAGCTAGTCACCGTCAGATGTTCTCCATAGGAAAAAGACTGCTGCACCCAGTATTTAGTGAATAAATCCAGTGCGACCACCAAAGCACTGATACATAACCATTTACGCATTGAATGTGCTCTCAGCTTTTATGCAAATCTGCGCGACTCACCATCGCCAAACAAGTTACTTACGCAACGACCACAGATTGTAGGGTGTGCTGGATCCGCGCCAACATTTTCGCAATAATGCCAACAACGCTCACACTTGGTATGTGCACTTGGTGTCACAACCACTTTCACCTTTGAAGCGTCGTCTACAACATTCACACTCACCGTTGAGGTCAACATCACAAAGCGTAAGTCAGCTTGTAGGCTGTTTAACGCTTCTGCATCCGCTTGCGTCACATAAAAGGCCAACTCAGCCTGCAATGAAGAACCCACTTGGTTAGCTTCACGCACGAGCTCTATTTCTTTGGCTGCTTTTGCGCGCCAGTCCAAAATGGTTGCCCAGTGACTCAGTTGAACTTCGTCCAGCCCATGTGCAGGCAAGTCATACCAGACAGACTCAAACACTGTCGCAGTCTCGTCTACGCCTAATGTCTGCCAAATCTCATCTGCAGTAAAACTCAGCACAGGTGCCATCAAGCGCATCAATGCATGGGTGATATGATACAACGCACTTTGCGCTGCACGTCTGGCATGTGAGCCTTCGGCACAGGTATACAAACGGTCTTTTAAAATATCCAGATAGAAACTGCCTAAGTCTTCTGCACAAAAGCTCACAAATTTTTGCATGGCTGCATGAAACTCAAACTGTTCATAATCTGCCAGGATTTTGGCTTGCAAACCCTTAATTCTATAGAGCGCATAACGGTCTAAATCCAGCCACTCTTCAACGGGTAATAAATCTTTTTCTTGGTCAAAATCTGCCAGGTTAGAGAGCAAAAAGCGCAAGGTATTGCGAATACGGCGATAACTGTCAGCCACACGCTTGAGAATCTCATCCGAGATCGTCAACTCAGCAGAGTAGTCAGTACTCGCTACCCATAGACGCAAAATGTCGGCACCATACGTATCCATCACTTTTTGTGGTACAACCACATTACCGACAGACTTACTCATTTTTTTGCCTTTACCATCCACGACAAATCCATGCGTCAACAATGCATTGTAAGGCGCACGACCATCAATCGCACAACCAGTCAGCAAAGAGCTTTGGAACCAACCACGATGTTGGTCAGAACCTTCCAAGTATAAGTCTGCAGGCTTATGTAGTTCCTCGCGAGTCTGCAGCACTGAAGCATGCGTGACACCAGAATCAAACCAGACATCCAG
>SPJK01026521.1_pt1 | contig 15916 bp, 12 predicted proteins | sample 3741771 | NCBI WGS metagenome assembly SPJK01 (sample SAMN10925997, study PRJNA522277) | cold seep metagenome | isolation source: Elba SIP-enriched marine methane seep metagenome, extraction at timepoint T2 | place: Italy: coast of Elba, Mediterranean Sea | reverse complement strand
GTCTGCCATTACTCGCTCTCTTCGGTATCGTGTTCCGTTTCATGGACGAAATAGAGCCAGTCACCATCCTGAGCAATAGCCGTGCGAACCCCGGGATAGCCCTGGCCATCGCGGATACGTTCCAGACCAATGTCTCCAACCAGGTCCTGCAATCGCGCCCGATCGGTAAAGCCCAGCTTCTCAGGCAGCAGGTCCTCCGCGTTCAGAGCGGCAAAATCTGGCCAGATATACCATGTCTGATCACCGAGCTGCCGGGTCGCATACGGGCCATCCAGCAGCCCGCCAAGCTTGTTCAATGGATCGAACCCCGTCCGGCGTAGCAGATCCCAGTGGACCCGGTGACCTTCGCCTGCAAAGTTGGAGACAAAGTTCGTCTCTGCATTGGCAAGACGCACCAGTCGAGACAGTGAGTCGCGCTCAACCACATCGCGAATGGCCGCGATCTTGGCGTCAACTTCCGGAGTAAGCGCGATGATTTCAGGAGCCACCTCGACCGGCGTGGTCACCGCCGGCGCGGCGTCCACGTCGAGGCGCACCGTTGGTGACCCGTCCTCACTGCCGCAGGCGGTCAGGATCAGGACTGTGCTGAGCCCTAAGGCGCGTTTGATCATATCCCCTCAAAACCTGTTGCGTCACGAAGATCCTGCAAGAGCTGATCTTCGTTCAAGACTTTGATCGTATGCATGCCCATTGCGCGCGCCGGTTTCAAATTAATTCCGAGATCGTCAAGATAGATGCATCGGGCCGGATCGACATCGAGCGCTTCGCACATCAATGCGTAAATGCGCGGATCCGGCTTGCGAATGCCAAGTTTGGAGCTCTCGATGACGTGGTCAAATACGGACAGGATTTCTGCGACCTGGGCCGCTTTCGATGCATCCGAACTCATTCCGGCGCCCTTTCCGACCGGAGCGTTATTGGTGATGCAGCCAACCTTCACTCTCGATTTGCAGGTCTTGAGCGCCTCCACCACGGCCGGGCGAACATGGCCAGACAGGAGGCCGAGAATATCCTTACCCGGAACCTCATGACCCAGCGCCTTGCTCTCGTCTCGGAACAAGCCGTCAAACTCATCGGCCGTGACTTCGGAGCGCTCCAGCTTGGCCCACGCATTGTCGTGAATATTGCGCGCGTTAACAGAGCGGACAAAGTCCGTTGGCAAGCCCTTATCGACCTCGTAGCGGGTGAACGCTTCGAACGGCGACGAGGTCAGAACCCCGCCAAAATCCCAGATGACAGCTTGCAGGTCTGTGCTCATATAATCGCTCCTAGCGCGCATCGATCAGGGTTTGCTCGCGCCCTGATTCCATTGTTTCGTGGCTGGCCGCTTCGAATCCAACCGCATCCAGCAAGGCCTGGTCCCGATCATCGCCAGGATTGTCGGTGGTCAGCAAGCGGTCGCCGATGAAAATCGAGTTCGCACCAGCGAGCAGCAATAATGCCTGCTCGCCCTCGGTCATGCCTTCTCGCCCAGCCGACAATCGGACCCAGCTTTTCGGAAAGACAATCCGGCAGGTCGCAATCGCGCGCGCCATTTCGGTGACACTCACAGACGGGCTTTCACCCAGCGGCGTACCCTTGATCGGCACCAGCATATTGATCGGGACACTTTCCGGATGCGGTGTGAGTTTTGAGAGTTCGTGGATGAGGCCGATACGGTCTTCGCGCCCCTCACCCATGCCGAGAATACCACCCACGCAGAGTTTCACGCCAGCCTGGCGCGCCTTGGCCAGTGTGTTGAGGCGATCATCATAGGTCCGCGTCGTGACCACGGTGGTGTAATATTCCGGAGATGTATCGAGGTTGTGATTGTAATAATCGAGCCCGGCCTCCTTCAATGCTTCGGCCTGGCCCTCTTCGAGCATGCCAAGCGTGACGCAGGTTTCGAGACCTTCCGCTTTGACCGCTGAAATCATCGCGGCGACTTTCGGCACATCGCGGTCTTTCAAGGATCGCCAGCCTGCGCCCATGCAAAACCGGTCGGCACCGCCCGCCTTGGCCCGCTTGGCCGCCGCAACGACCTCGTCCAATGGCATCAGTTTCTCAGCGCCAAGCCCGGTATCGAAATGAGACGATTGGCTGCAATAGCCGCAATCTTCAGGACACCCGCCGGTTTTGATTGAGAGCAATTGGCTTTTTTGCAGCTGACCATCGGCCCAGTTTGTGCGTTTGATCTCGAGCGCCTGGCCAATCAGCGTGTCGAGCGGTTGTTGATAAATGTCCCGGATTTCGTCTTTCGCCCAATTATGGCGTGGCAGATCAAATGGCATGGAGTCCTTATCCGATTATTCTACAGCGTCTCCGCAGAGACAGTTCAGGTTCGGCCTGCCTTGTCTCTCAGCTGACACGGGCTGGCAAGTGTCAATTCGGCCAATCTTGAACCTCTCCTTTGGTCAATCGACGCAGCGCCGTCCTCGACAAGGAAGCGAAGCGATCTAGCTGTTCGACTATGACCAGCAGATTGTTTCTGGCGCTCACGGCGCTGATGTTTTTCGCGTTCGGCCTATGGTCGATCACGGATCCGATTGGCATGATGGCACGGCTCGGCGTTGAGCCCGGCGGCGTGTCGGGTATCTTTGAACTGCGGGGCGTGTTTGGCGGCGTCAGCCTGGGCGCAGCCTTGCTGTGCACGCTAGGTGTCCTTCGCTCGCGATTTGAATTTGCTGCTTTGTGCTTTGTCGCCGCGTATATGGGCGGTTACGTCCTGGGCCGTCTCGCATCCTTCGCTTACGGCGATACAGCCCTGTCTTCAAACTGGTTTTTCGCCGGGTTCGAAACTCTGCTATTCGTGATCTCCGTGATTTTGATCGCCCGCAAGACATAAAAAAGCCCCACCGTTTGGCGGGGCTTTTCCAAGATCAAATTCCGTGACGCTTAGAAGCGCTTACGAACTGTCACACCGTAGGTGCGTGGTTGGCTAGGATAACCCGAAAGCGAACCAGCCTGGGCAACGGAAGGGAAGGCCGTGGTGATACGCTCCTCATCAAACAGGTTGCGGGCCCAGACAGCGACGCTCAGGCCATTGTCTCTTTCGAATCCAGCCGCAGCGTTCACTTCGTTGACTTCACGAGAATAACCGACCGAGTCGAGCAATGCCTGATTGCCGGGATCATCGAAGAAGTCAGTATCAGCAGAATACTGCCAGTCAGCGCGGACGTAGCTGTCCCAATTGCCGAGTGCAAAGTCGTAATTGAAGCCCATGCTGGTCGCGACATCCGGAATGCCCGATGGTGTCTGACCACTGAGATCACCAGACGCGGAGCCCACGAAACTGTCATAGACCGGATCCAGGAATGTCCCGGCGAAGTTCAGCGTCAGCGCGTCTGTTGGGCTCCAAGTAAAATCGATCTCGGCACCGGTGGTCGACTGCTCACCCGCATTTGCCAGGGCAAAACCCGTTCCGGTAAAGGCGTTCGACTGGAACCCCTCAATCGTCTGATCGAAGATGGCGAGGTTGAACGCGAAATTCGCAAACGCGCCTTTCACACCAATCTCGAACACTTCAGAGTCTTCCGGTCCCGCGAAGCGCGTACCAGACGTCAGGTTAGTGACGGCAAGGCCCGCATCACGAATTGGCGATGACGGCACTGGCAGGATCGCCGCAGAACCGGCGACAAAATCGGACGCAAACGGACGGCTGTCGCGGGACAAGTTCCACGATGTCGCCTTGAAACCTGTTGCCCAAGACCCGTAGAGGTTGATATTGTCGGTCAGGTCATACGCAACCCGCAACGTATGCGTGGTTGAATTGTCAGAACTGGAACCGTCTTCCACCGAATTCGGGAAGTCCAGGAAGGGTGGCAGGAATTGCAGGGCTTGCAAACCGAGCAGCGGGTTTTGCGCCGGGTCCTGTGCGCCAGCTTGGATTGCGGCGAATAGGGCTGGATTTGCTTGAGCGAACGCTGCGATGGCAGCGGGATCCGTTGGATTCACGCCAGCACCCGCAAGCGCCTGACCGAAGCCGAGTTGCACAAGATCAATACCCGAGAAAATGTCCGTATTTGTCTGACGATAGAACGCGTCTTTTTCGTCCTCAGTATAATTGAGACCGAGCGTGGCCGTCAGACGATCCGTCAGGTGGAAATCAAGTGTACCGAAAACGGACCAAGCCTGGTTGTCCTGACCAAATTCTGCCGTAGGGCCTTGACCTTCTTGGCCAAATGTCAGCCCGATGGGCAATGACAGCGCTGCTTCGACGCCGCTCAGTGCACCAGGCGCTCCGAGAGCAGCTACGAGACCATCAGCATAACCACGGAAGTCTGCTCCATAGCGGAAATCAGATGATACTTCGACGCTCTCATCAAAGAAGAAGCCGCCGACCATCCAGTCGATGTTTGAGTCGAGATTATTCGAAGTAAATCGGACTTCTTGGGTGAACGTGTCGATTTCGCCGTCATTTGCGTTGAGACCAATCAGGTCTGCCGACGTGAAATCAGAGTCCTGGTTGGTGTAAGACTCAACCTTACGCAGCGCCGTGATAGACGTCACGTCGAAACCGGAGAATTCTTTGTCGACCTGCAAAGACAGGCCTGAATTTTCGATTTCGTTTTCAGATGGGAAATTGCCAAACACGTCGTACGAGAACGGATCTTGGCCATTGATTTGCCCGCCGAGCAGACCGATCAACGCGCCGGTCGGCCCGTCAACAAGGTTACCCGCAACACAGCAGATTTCGTCAATCTTATCGAAATCACCAATGAGGCGCAGTTCCAGAGTTTCGCTTGGTGCAAACAGAAGTTCTCCGCGGACTCCCCAGCGATTTCGTTCATTGGTATCATCACCTGTCGCGAGATCTTCAGCATAGCCATCGCGCTGATTGATGTTTGCGGCGAGGCTGTAAGCGACAGTATCCGAAAGTGGGCCAGTAATGTCGCCCTTGGCACGGAACGCATTAAAATTACCGGCGGTGGCTTCTACGGAGCCTTGGGTCTCAAACTGCGGCTTGCGCGTCACGATCGAGATAACACCTGCCGACGCGTTCTTACCAAACAGAGTCGATTGCGGGCCGCGCAGGACCTCAACCCGCTGCAAGTTCGGAAGGTCAGAGATTTGTGCAGCAGAGCGGGAGCGATAAACGCCGTCTACGAAGACACCCACTGAAGGCTCGATACCGACATTGTTAGCGCCGTTTCCGAAACCACGGATGATAAAGTTCGTATTGGCTGAGGATTGAAGCTGACCGACCCGTAGCGATGGAACAACCGATTGCAGATCATTCAAATCCTGGATCTCTGCTTTTTCGATCGTGGCATCATCAACTACTGATACGGCAACGGGTACATCTTGCAGCGTCTGCTCACGCTTGGTCGCCGTAATCGTGACGGTGGTCAGGCGGCGCGCGCCTTCTTCGGCATCGTCTTGTGCCATAGCGGTCAAGCCGTTTCCGGCGGCCAGGGCCGTCAGACCAACGCTCAATGACAACGCGGCCTTCAGGCCAAATTTATTCTTGAAGGATGAACTCATTCATCGTCTCCCGGTAGGTTTTGAAAATTGATTCTAGGGGGGTCGTTCTTGTCGCGACGTTTCATAAAGGAGTAGTCCACGACGGCGTCTTGGCAAGTTCACAATCGCATGATCAGGAAACCGTTGGTCCTATTGCGGCAATTGCGCCACACGTCGCCCTTGGGCTCGCTTGAACGGTCCTTGTTGCAAACAGAATTGACGGTAGTCCCAACGTCTCAAAGTCTGTTCTGTTGGCGAGCCATCCATAAATCTGTTCCGAGTTGATACGCTCAGCAACGCGGTCAAATTCTACTCGCCTAGGAAGACGCTAGGTTTCGCCAGAGTTTCCCGTAGTGCGGGAACCCGGGCTCATAATGGGTCGACTTTCGCGCCTCACGCGAAACCTGCGAACTGGCGCAAACATTGCGATACTAGCCTCACTGTATTGGACGAGCTGTTCTGCGAAACGGCTTAAGTGAGAGTGAGAATAGAATAATATGAAGTCGACGACTCATCATCCGAACACAGAGACCTTGTTGTCTGCGTGGGAGCGCATGACGCAATCGCCAAGCCCTGAACCGACAAAAACCAGGGCTGCCGATCACCCAGATCTGTTGGAGTGTCTGTTTGTAATAGAACGTTCCGAGGAAGGACGCTGGCTTTTTCGAAATGCTGGCGATCGCCTCGGCAAACTGCTTGGCCGCGAGCTGAGCTCGCACGACTGTCTCGACTTTTGGACCGGTCATGATCGCGCCATGGTGAGCTCGCTCATCGATTCAGTTCGCGAGAGCCGCAAGCCAGGCATTCTACAAGCCACGGGCGAGACGCTGACCGGCACGCATGTGAATATTGAACTGACCTTTGCACCGCTGCCGACGCCGCGTCCGAAACAAGATCAGTCCCGCCTGCTCGGATTATATCAGATCATTGAGCCACAACCGATCCTGAAAGGTCGTCCTGTATGGCGTCATCGGATCACAGCGGTGTTTCCGCCAAAGGTCGACCGTCAGCAAGCCGGACTGCGACTGGTCGCGAATAACGACTAAGCGGCTTCCTGGGCGCGGGCGATCAGTTCCGCTTTCACGCGCTCAGCCAGTTGTTTCACGGTGAACGGTTTCGACATGAAGCCGACCTCTTGGTCGTCGTCCAGTTTAGCCGCGACATCGCGCTCGGCATAGCCTGACATGAACAATACTTTCGCGGTGCCAAGCAAATCTTTGGCTTCCTTGATCAGCGTTGGCCCATCCATCCCCGGCATAACGACGTCTGAAACCACCAGATCAAACGCACCCGGATTCTCCTGGAGGATTTCGAGTGCCTCTTCACCGTCACAGGCTTCTTCGACATCATAGCCGCGAGACTTGAGCTGAGAGGCTGCAATTGAACGCACGCCATCCTCGTCCTCGACCAGCAGGATGCGGCCGCGGCCGGAAATATCGACAGGCACAGAAACGGCGTTGGCTGGTTGCGATTCGATGATCTCGGCGACCGGGATTTCATCGGCCTTCAAGGCCGGCAGGTAGATCTGGAATGTCGTGCCTTTGCCGACTTCACTGATCGGACAAATATAGCCCTCAGACTGTTTGATGATGCCGTAAACGGTCGACAATCCGAGCCCGGTACCGAGCCCCTTTGGTTTGGTTGTGAAGAACGGGTTGAAAATGTTGGCAAGATTGTCCGGCGTGATGCCATGCCCGGTATCTTCAACTTCGATCAGCAAATATTCGCCAGTCTCGACATAGCGGAAGCCATGCTCGTGCGCGTCTTTTTCGGTTGCACGTGATGTCTTGATGGTCAGCTTGCCGCCGGTGCCACCATCCATAAGCAGCGCATCTCGCGCATTGGTCGCGAGGTTGATGATCGCTGTTTCAAGTTGGTTCTTGTCTGCTTTGACCATTGGCAGGTCGCGGCCATGGACGACATTGAAGTCAATGCGTTCATCAATCAGCTGTCCAAGCAGAATAGCAAATTCAGACAGGAAGTCGCCCGGCTCAAACACTTCGCGTCGGAACGTTTGCTGGCGCGCATAAGCGAGCAGCATCTGCACCAGGTCTTTGGCCCGAACCGAAAACTCGTGGATCTTTTTGAGATGATCAAATGACGGATCTCCAACCGGGTGCTTCGACAAGAGCTCATCATTATTAAGCATGATGCCGGTCAGAACATTATTGAAATCGTGCGCCACGCCGCCGGCGAGTTTCCCGATGGCCTGCATCTTCTCGCCTTGCGCGAGCCGTAATTCGAGTTCTTTCTGTTCCGACATATCGATCACGTAAGCGACCGCCGGCTGTCCGCGTCCGTCCAGCGTTACGAAGACGTTGACGTGTTTTTGGTCTTCATCGGCAAGGCGCAGGCCAACCGGCTTGTCGATGGAATCGAGTAATTTCTCGCGCAGTTTATTCTCACCTTCTTCGGCAACGAACAGGTCGATAAAGCGTGTCCCAGGTGAACCGCCGCCACCGGCGAGGCCCATTAGAGCCCGATTGCTATCGGTAATAATCGCCCCCTCGAGCGAATGACCTTCAAGGCGAACGGCCCCGAAAGGCGCATCGTCAAACATCGGGTCGCCATCCGGGCGCGGCGGACGGCTGGCAGATGCTGCGAGCATCCGGCTTTCGCCTTCCAGCAGATTCTGCGCATTGGCGAGGACGATCGTACGACCGGTCGCATCTGCGCCTTTGCCGTTCCAGGTCGTGATCGTCTGCACCGGCATTTCAACCCCGTCGCGCGACCGGATCATGATGTCGGCGCGGCCAGGTACGCCGGATTTCCGGTCCCGGCGCAGCATTTTCACGAATTCGGGCCGCATAATGTCATCCAGGCGCACGTTCTTGGCGCTCTCTGGCAGGCCGAGCATCTCACGCAGCCATGAGTTTGCATATGTAATCGTGCCGTCAGGGCCCGACGAGAAGAAGCCCATGGGCGCATCTTCGACATAGAGGGCGCGCATATCTGCAGCGCCTGTGACGTGTTCCGTGCCCGTGATCCGGCGCAGGCGCCAAATCACACGATCGCCTTTCAGGGGCGAGACGGATGCTTCGTACTGAACCGGTAGCGACTCTGCACCAAGCGTCATCGCAGGCAGCGTCTCGCGCCGCGTCTCGCCGCCTTTTGCAGCCTTTGACAGGCGGAAGATTGGGGCGGCAAGGCCCGGCGCAGCACTGAAAATGCGATCAACCGAGACAGGGCCCATAACGTCGGACTGCCCCATCAATGCCATATGCGTCAGATCGGCATAAGCCTTGTTGGCCGTGAGCGGGGCACCACCTCGATCACTGATCAGGACCGCTTCATCAAGCGCATCAACCCAGGAAAACCTCGGCGTGACTGGCTGCATCGCATCGGCCATGGCGCCGCGTTCCGGAAACAGTCCCATTCGGCGACCAGCGCCGCGTAGGATCCAAAGCAGGAAAACCATCCCGCCGGCAGCCATGGAAATCAGCAGGATCAGACCTGTTGGTCCACCGGCATTCGGCCAGGCCAGCGTCGCGCTGGCGGCGCCAACGGCAAGCAGCAGGCACGACCAAAACCCCATTTGCAACCAGTCCAGCTGGCGTGCCGGGCTTGGTGTTTTTTCTTCTGGGGCTTCTGGCATGTCTTCGGCCATAACGCGTTTACTCCGGCTCGGGTCTTTGGGTTATCCCGATGATTCGCACTCACTTATAACAGGACTTCGTGGCATGTCGCACCGCGCCTGCTCCAATTTATCCTTTTGCACCCGGAATGGTTAATCAAACGAGAAGGCTGGTTAATCTCATCTGACAAATTATAGAGGAAACATTACAGTTTACGAAAGGTTCGCTATGCGACTCGCATCCTCAGCACTCGCCCTCGTTTTGCTCAGCGGCGTTGCCGCTTGTGGCGGCGAAACAACCGCCCCTGGATCGACACAGGTCGAACTGCCAGCCACGGCGGCATCGGAGACCGATCGCGAAGCCGAAACGGAGCGGCTGAACGCCTTTTTCGAAACGAAGTTTAATGACGCCATCTCGCGCAGCCCGATGAGCGCAACCTTTCTCGGCAGCCGTGAAAACTATGATAAGTGGGACGACGTCTCTGACGCGGCGCAAGACACGGAAATGGAAATCCAGCGGGCGGACGTCGCAGAAATGCGCGAACTGTTCGATCCCGCAGCTTTGACCAGCCAAGGGCAATTGTCGTTTCGGCTCGCGGAATACGAACTTGAACTCGCGGAAAAAGCCGACAAGTGGCGCGGTTATAATTACACTTTCAGCCAGATGCGCGGCGCTCATGCAGGTATTGCGTCTTTTCTGATTGGTCAGCACAAGGTGACCAGCAAATCCGACGCAGAGGCCTATATTGCGCGCCTGCAGGGGATTGAGACCTACCTTGGCCAGCATCTCGCAAACGCTAAAGCCGCAGCAGAACGCGGAATCCGTCCGCCGCTTTTTGTCTACGACTTCGTCATCAATGGCTCCGCCAATGTCATCGACGGGTATCCGTTCGAAGGCGTTGGTCCGGACCGGCCGTCCCCGCTTTACGGAGATTTCAGCAACAAGGTCGACGCTCTCGTGACCAACGAGACAATCACCGAAGATGAAGCCGATGCGTTGAAATTCGAGGCGCGCGGCGCGCTTCTCGATCACGTCTATCCCACCTATTTCGAGTTGATTTCCTGGGTCAGCGAAGATCAGGCGAATGCCAGCACCGAAGACGGCGCCTGGAAACTGCCTGACGGAGAGGCCTATTACCGTGATCGTCTCGCGCAAATGACCACAACCGAGATGACAGCTGACGAAATCCACCAGCTCGGCCTGTCGGAAGTCGCTCGCATCCACACCGAGATGGAAGCCATCATGCAGCAGGTCGGCTACGACGGCACGCTACAGGACTTTTTCGAATTCACGCGCACAGACGAGCAATTCTTCAAACCCAACACAGATGAAGGCAAAGCCGAATACCTGACCGAGGCCACGGCGATGATCGACATCATGCGCGAGGCTTTGCCGACGGTCTTCAACACGTTCCCTCAGGCCGAGCTTGAAGTGAAAGCGGTCGAAGCGTTCCGCGAGAAGGCCGCGGGCAAGGCCTTCTATCAGCGTCCGGCGCCAGATGGTTCACGCCCGGGTGTGTACTATGCCAACCTTTATCGCATGGAGGATATGCCGCTCTATCAAATGGAGGCGCTCGCCTATCATGAAGGCATCCCGGGTCACCATATGCAGCTCGCGATCTCGCAGGAGCTGACGGGTATTCCGAAGTTCCGTAAATATGGCGGCTACACTGCTTATACTGAAGGCTGGGGGCTCTACTCGGAGTATTTGCCGAAAGATATGGGATTTTATGAAGACCCGTATTCCGACTTCGGGCGCCTCGCCATGGAGCTCTGGCGCGCAGCACGCCTGGTCGTCGATACCGGCCTTCACGAAAAGAAATGGACGCGCGAGGAGGCGATTGACTACCTGCTGATCAACACGCCCAATCCGGAAGGCGACGCGCGCAAAGCGATTGAGCGCTATATTGTCATGCCGGGCCAAGCAACGGCGTACAAAATCGGCATGATCAAGATTCTCGAACTGCGCGAGGACGCCCGAACCAGACTAGGGGACGCTTTTGATATCCGGGATTTCCATGACGTCGTACTCCGGGACGGCCCGGTTCCACTTCAAATCCTAGAGGAGAATGTCGAGGCCTGGATCACAAGTCAGTGAGATTCAGCAATAACCTTCCCGCAGAGGCACACTTTTAGAAATCTGATTCCAACGTTTAGGTTTTTTTGTTGCGCTGCGGCAATTCCATACCCTAATGGAGCATTATGAAACTTTCAGTCTTAAAAGAAGTGGCCGCGGGCGACCATCGTGTTGCAGCCACCCCAGAAACCGTGAAGAAGTATATTGGCCTCGGCCATGAGGTCACCATCGAGGCCGAAGCCGGCCTGGATGCTGGCTATACTGATGAGGCCTATACAGAAGCAGGCGCCAAGGTCGTGAAGACCGCGGCCAGTGTCGTCAAAGACGCTGACGTTTTGCTCAGTGTGCGCACCCCGGATATTTCTAAATTGCCCGATGGCCTGACCGTGATCGGCTTGCTCGATCCGTTTAAGTTTGATGCCGCGGCGTTCAATTCCAAGGAAGCGACAACGCTCGCAATGGAGTTCACGCCGCGGATCACCCGGGCGCAGAGCATGGACGCGCTGTCGTCGCAATCGAACCTCGCCGGCTATCGCGCCGTCATCGAGGGGGCGACGCTCTACGGGCGCGCCATGCCAATGATGATGACCGCTGCCGGAACCGTTGCCCCAGCCAAAGTCTTCGTCATGGGGGCGGGGGTTGCCGGGCTTCAAGCCATTGCTACCGCACGCCGCCTCGGCGCCGTGGTCACCGCGACCGATGTGCGCCCCGCCGCAAAGGAACAAGTTGCCTCACTGGGCGCCAAGTTCGTCGCGGTTGAGGACGAAGAGTTTAAAGCGGCTGAAACAGCTGGCGGATACGCCAAGCAAATGTCGGACGAATACCAGAAGAAACAAGCTGAATTGGTGGCATCTCACATCGCCAAACAGGACATTGTCGTTACCACGGCTTTGATCCCCGGCCGCCCCGCTCCGGTTCTGGTCAGTGAGGAGTTGGTGAAAACCATGCGCCCCGGATCTGTGATCGTCGATATGGCCGTGAGCCAGGGCGGCAACTGCCCGCTCTCCGAGCCGGATCAGATCGTGAATTCCGATGGCGTCAAAGTCGCGGGCTTCACCAATCTGCCCGCCCACCTGCCTGCCGATGCCAGCGCGCTTTACGCCAAGAACCTGATTGCCTTCCTGCCGCTGATTACAGCCGAGGATGGCAGCCTGAACCTTGATACTGATGATGAAATCGTCACCGCAATGATGCTCACGCGCGGCGGCGAGACTGTGAATGAGAGGCTGAAATCGTGACCCCTCTTCCGACCCTCCCGGACTTGATCCGGGATCTCCCGCTTTTCGTCCCGACCAAGACGCACGAGACCCCGGATCAAGTCCGGGGCGATCGGAGTAACTGAAATGAAAAAACTATTCCTAACTGCAGCGCTCGCCGCCTCGGCGACCCTGCCCGCCTACGCCGCTGAAACCAGCACAATCAGCCCGACCGTCTATCTCGCCGCGATCTTCGCGATGGCCTGTTTCGTCGGCTATTATGTGGTCTGGTCGGTAACCCCGGCCCTGCACACGCCTTTGATGGCGGTGACCAATGCGATTTCATCCGTCATCGTTGTTGGCGCGATTGTCGCCGCGACGGCCTCAGGCGCCGTTGAAGGCGGCTGGATCGCCAAAGCGTTGGGCGGTGTCGCCGTTGCGCTCGCGAGTGTGAACATATTTGGCGGATTCCTCGTCACCCAGCGCATGCTGGCCATGTACAAGAAGAAGGGAGACTAGTCCGATGGAACAGTTCCAATCGACCTGGGCCCCGCTGCTCTATCTTGCAGCCGGTATCCTCTTCATCCTGGCCCTGCGTGGCCTCTCGAGCCCTGCGACCAGTCGCGCTGGTAACCGCAATGGCATGATCGGCATGGCGATCGCCGTCGGCACCACAATCGCTCTGTTCTGGAACGCGCTCGACGCCACCACCTGGGGCATCCTGGCTGCAGGTGTCGTCGTCGGCGGCGGCATTGGCGCTTACATTGCGCGCAAGATCCCGATGACCGACATGCCGCAGCTCGTGGCTGCGTTTCACTCGCTGGTCGGTCTCGCCGCCGTGCTGGTGGCCGCTGCGGCACTATACGCACCCGTCAGCTTCGGCATTGGCAATGTCGGTGACCTCGCTACGGCATCGCTCATCGAGCTTGCGCTCGGGTCTGCCATTGGTGCCCTCACGTTCACAGGCTCTGTCATCGCGTTTGCCAAGCTGAACGGCAACATGTCCGGCGCACCCATTCTGTTGCCCGCCCGTCACCTGCTCAACATCCTGATTGGCGCCGGTATTGTCGGCATGATCGTGATGCTGGTGATCAGCGGCGGCAGCGCCACTTGGGCCTTCTGGGGCCTGACGGGACTAGCGCTGATCCTCGGTATCACGCTGATCATTCCAATCGGCGGCGCCGACATGCCTGTCGTGGTGTCGATGCTGAACTCCTATTCGGGTTGGGCCGCAGCGGCGCTGGGCTTCACCCTCGGTAATTTCGCGCTGATCATTACCGGCGCGCTGGTTGGCTCGTCCGGTGCGATCCTGTCCTACATCATGTGTAAGGGCATGAACCGAAGCTTCATCTCGGTCATCCTTGGCGGCTTTGGCGGCGAAGATGCTGCTGCCGCTTCAGGCGATCAGGAAGAGCGTCCGTTCAAACGCGGCTCAGCTGAAGACGCGGCCTTCATAATGAAGAACGCCTCGAAAGTGATCATCGTGCCGGGCTATGGCATGGCGGTCGCTCAGGCGCAGCACGCGCTGAAGGAAATGTGCGATAAGCTGAAAGAAGAAGGCGTCGACGTGACTTATGCCATCCACCCGGTTGCGGGCCGGATGCCAGGCCACATGAACGTCCTGCTCGCAGAAGCTCAGGTGCCGTATGACGAGGTCTTCGAACTTGAAGACATCAACTCCGACTTCCGCAATTCCGAAGTCGCATTCGTCATCGGGGCCAATGACGTGACCAATCCGGCGGCCAAAACCGACAAGACCAGCCCGATTTACGGCATGCCTGTTCTAGATGTCGAAAACGCCGGAACGGTCCTGTTCATCAAACGCTCGATGGGCTCTGGCTATGCCGGAATCCAGAACGAGCTGTTCTTCCGTGACAATACAATGATGTTGCTCTCGGACGCCAAGAAGATGGTCGAGGATATCGTCAAGTCGCTGTAAGGGCGGCTTGGCATTTTTGAAGTCCGTCAAAGACCTGGGGAGGTATAGCAATGGCGATCAAAACGCGGTTCACAGAGATGTTTGGTGTCGACCATCCGGTTGTCCAGGGCGGCATGCAATGGGTCGGCTATGCCGAGATGGTTGCGCCAGTGGCAAATGCCGGGGGTCTAGGATTTCTAACCGCGCTCACGCAGCCGACGCCGGAAGACCTGTTCAACGAAATCAAGCGCACGCGCGAGATGACGGACAAGCCATTTGGGGTAAATCTCACCATCCTGCCTGCGATCAAACCCCCGCCTTACGCAGAGTATCGACAGGCGATTATCGAAGGCGGCATCAAGATCGTCGAAACCGCCGGTTACAAGCCGAAAGAGCATATCGATCATTTCAAGGAACACGGCATCAAGGTGATCCACAAATGCACCGCTGTGCGCCACGCATTGTCAGCCGAGCGAATGGGCGCCGACGCGATATCAATTGACGGGTTTGAGTGTGCGGGTCACCCGGGCGAATATGACATTCCGGGCCTGATTCTGATCCCGGCTGCGGCTAACAAGGTCAGCATTCCGATGCTCGCTTCCGGCGGCTTCGGCGATGGCCGGGGGCTGGCCGCAGCGCTGGCCCTGGGCGCTGACGGGATCAATATGGGAACACGTTTCTGCGTCACCCAGGAAGCACCGATCCATGACAACTTTAAACAACAAATGCTCGAAAACGATGAGCGCGATACGAAACTGATTTTCCGCACATTGCACAATACGGCGCGGGTGATGAAAAACTCTGTCAGCTCTGAAGTCGTCGAGATTGAACGCAAAGGCGGTGCTCAATTCCAGGACGTCCAACATCTCGTTGCCGGGGCGCGCGGGCGCAACGCCATGGAACTCGGTGATCCGGATGGCGGCATTTGGTCAGCTGGCCAGGTGCAAGGTCTGATCGACGACATTCCAACCGTCAAAGAGTTGATAGACCGGATCGTTGCAGACGCTGAATCGATCATCAAGGATCGGATGAACGGGATGCTTTCTTAACCCCTTCCGCGACCACAGACTCAGGCTAAGATCTTCCATCAGACAACCATCTCAAGGGGTTTACGATGGCCGAGATCTTTGCCGAACTGTTTTCCGTCAGCGGCCTGTTTACGCTGCTCATGCTGCTTTTGTTGCAAGCCGTACTGGGCTTCGACAACCTGCTCTACATCTCGATTGAATCAAAGCGGGTCGGTCCCAAGCATGCACCTATGGTACGGCGCTGGGGGATTGGCCTTGCGGTGGCGCTCAGGATCATCTTGCTAGTCATTATCGTCAATCTGTTCACGCTCTTGGCAGAACCCTTGTTCGATGTCGGGATGAAAGGATTCTTTGAAGGCGAGTTCACGCTGCAAGCGCTGGTCACGTTGGCCGGTGGCGGATTCATCATCTACACCGCGATCAAGGAGATTCATCACCTGCTGGCGGTCGACCACATTGAGCACACCGAGGGCTCAGCCGGAAAATCGGTCGCTCAAGCGATTGCCATGATTGTCGCGATGAACCTGGTCTTCTCATTCGACTCGATCCTCTCGGCGATGGCGATCGCAAACGTAGAGGTCGCCAACGTGGTGAATGCCTCGGGAGATATCCTCAACACATTCACCGGAACCGTGGTGCAGTGTAAATCCGATCTGATCGCCAACCCGATTGCCGGTGCTG
>SPJK01044459.1_pt1 | contig 15942 bp, 11 predicted proteins | sample 3741771 | NCBI WGS metagenome assembly SPJK01 (sample SAMN10925997, study PRJNA522277) | cold seep metagenome | isolation source: Elba SIP-enriched marine methane seep metagenome, extraction at timepoint T2 | place: Italy: coast of Elba, Mediterranean Sea | reverse complement strand
TACTGAGTTTTTAGATAAGCTGCATGAGCACAATGGCTATCAAAAAATGTACGAGATATTGGAATCCTAATGAATCAACAATTTTTTGCGACTTGTCCACGTGGTTTAGAGGCTTTACTGGTTAAAGAACTGAAAGTCAGTGGCGCTAAAAGTATTAAGCAAACCGACGGCGGCGTGGCATTCCTAGGCAATACGGCTGTGTGTTATCACATTAACTTGCACTCACGCATTGCGACGCGCGTACTTTGGCAAGTGACTAAGGGTCAATATGCATCAGAGGAAGATTTATTTAATGCTACGTATAAAGTAAATTGGCCTAATTGGTTTAACGTGAGGCATGACTTTATGGTCAAGGTGACGGGAGTGAAATGTCCGCTCAAGAGCTTAGAGTTTGCGACGCTAAAAATTAAAGATGCCATTTGTGATAAGTTTAGACAGGCAGTCGGCTCGCGTCCGTATATTGATACCAAAAAACCTGCTGTGCGCATTCATGCTTACTTAACGGCAGAACATTATATTTTGTATGTTGACACCTCTGGTGATGCGCTTTATCAACGTGGTAATCGTAAAGGCAGTATTGAGGCGCCGTTGCGTGAAAACTTAGCGGCAGGTGTTTTGCAGCTGACAGGTTGGCGGCCAGGAGAACCGTTGCTTGACCCGATGTGTGGAAGTGGTACGTTCTTGTTAGAAGCGGTGATGATGGCGTTGAATATTGCGCCGGGTTTAAACCGTAGCTTTGGTTTCGAACGTTTGAAAAACTATGAGTCTGACACTTGGAAAAAGGTTAAAAATGCAGCGCAAAAAGCAGTGAAACCAGTTAGCTTTCAAAAAATATATGGGAGTGATGTTGATTTGCGTGCAGTACGGATTGCAAAGCGCAACTTAGACGAAGCAGGCTTTTTAGATGCCGTACAATTATCACAGTTCGATATTTTAGAAGTACCGCCTGCTGCTGATCACGGTGTATTGGTGGCGAATCCGCCATACGGTGTGCGGATTGGTGAGGATGAAGACTTAACGGCGCTGTATCCGAAGCTGGGTGAGGCATTGAAGAAAAAATTTGCGGGTTGGAATACTTACTTTTTAACCAGCGATTTACGCATGCCTAAACTGATGCGCTTGTCGCCCAGTAAAAAAACGCCTTTGTTTAACGGCCCTTTGGAATGTCGCCTATTTGAAATTAAAATGGTGGCAGGTAGCAACCGCAAAGTGAAAAAACCTGCGCAAGCGAGTGATAAGCCAAAACAGCGGGTAGATAAGAAATTAACATTTAAGGATGTGAAAGACTTTGAGCCATGAGTAAAGCCAATGAACATGCATCGGATTCGATTGACCAGCTTAGAGCACGGGTGAATCAGTTTGTTGAAGCGCGCGATTGGGCACAATTTCATTCACCTAAAAACTTGGCGATGGCAATGATTGTTGAGGCGGGTGAGGTGGTTGAGCATTTTCAATGGATGACGGAAGAAGGTAGTCGAAACCTTAGCGCGGAACAAAGAGAGCTAGTTGGGCAAGAGTTGTCAGACACTTTGGTTTATCTGTTACGGATTGCAGAAGTTTGCGACATTGATCTGCTAGAAGCAGCGAATAAAAAAATTAATTTAAATGCGAAAAAATACCCAGTGGACAAAGCGAAAGGTAGTAATGCAAAGTACACTGAATATGAGTAACTTTATTAATCATAATTATCAATTAAGGAAATCGTATGGCCGAAGAGCAAAGTGCATCAGCACAAGCAGCAGAAAATGAAATGGATATTTTGGTGATGGCAGACCAGTTTATTAATGTTGCCAATGCTTTAGTACAAGATAGTAAGCAAGATGCTGGGCGTGTTGGTGCAGCAATGCGTTATGCCGTTGCCCGTTTTAATGCGTATGAAGCATCGATGAAGTCGAATGACTTGGCGGCGTCGAAAGAGGAGGCGGTTGAATGGTTTTCTGGTCAATTTAAAGAAATGTTAAGTGATAACATTGATCAGTATATTGCGATGATTAAACAGCAAGCTGAAAACAAATAAATAAGCGATCGTGAAATCAGTATTAAGGAGCGGGTGAGCATGACGATTCAATCAGCGGTTACAGACTTATTAACATCCAAAAACATTGCTTTTGATGTTATTCAAATTCCATTAAGCGAAGACAAGAAGCCTATTCGCAATTTAGAAGAGTTGCTAACGAGTAATGGCTTGGATCCAAAATCTGTTGTACGTAGTGTACTTTTTCGTGGTGGATCCGAACAGTTTTATATGCTCGCCTTAGCTGGAGGTGGCCGTGCTGACTGGGGAGTGCTGCGTAAACAGTTAGAAGAGCGAAAGTTACGGATGGCGGAATTTGATGAAGTGCCAGCAGTCACGGGTTATGTCGTGGGAGCAGTGCCGCCAGTGGCTTTGCCTGAACAGATTCCTGTATTAGTTGACAATAGCGTTAATGATTACGAGACCGTTGTGATTGGTAGTGGCGTGCTCGGTTATGCATTGGCGCTTAAAGGCGCCGATTTGCTTTCATTGTTCGATGGTGCGATACAAGGCGCATTTGTCAAAGCATAAGCCAGTAGGTAAACAGCGGACATAAAAAAGCCCTGCATTGCAGGGCTTTTTTATGATTAGTGGTGGTTAAGCTAATGCATCCACAGCTGCATCATAGTTTGGCTCTTGCGTAATTTCTGGTACAAGTTCAATGTACTTCACAACATCATTTTCATCTAAGATGATGACTGAACGTGCAGCTAAGCCAGCTAGCTTGCTGCTAAATAATAGTACGCCATAGTTCATTAAGAAGTCGCGGCCTCGCATCGTTGATAAGTTCACTACATTTTCAACGCCTTCAGCCGCACAAAAGCGTTTTTGTGCAAATGGTAAATCAGCAGAAATATTGATGACGACAGTATTGTCCATACTACTTGCACGTTTGTTGAATTCGCGTACGGAACTGGCACAGGTCGGCGTGTCGACACTTGGAAATAAGTTAAGGACTTTGCGCTTACCTGCGTAGGCATCTAATGTGACATCTTGCAGTGCTGCATCAACTAAAGTGAAATTAGGTGCGGTACTACCAATTTGCGGTAGATTGCCTGCAACATCAACAGGGTTTCCTTTGAGGGTAACTGAACTAGACATAATTCCTCCTTTAATTTTCGTTTGTTCGTTAGAGTTAGCATCATAAAACAAAAAGCACCTGCTGTGCAGGTGCTTTTTGAAAATGCCGTGAAGACTGCTTAAAGTTTTTCGCTTAAGTAGCCTATTGTCATGGTTTGGTTATGTAGGACGCTGTCTGTTGTATTCGGCCTTGGGGCAATCTCACCATAGGAGTAGAAGCCGGTTACGCTAGTTTGCGGCCCTAAGATTTGTTGGACTAACTTCACCTCGTCAACGACTTGTTCTGTCATTACGCCTTTACGGCCAACACAACTGACGCAAAGCGCCAAACCTGGGCTGTTGGTTTTTTGTGCATCCAAGCCATCGATCACTAAATTTGCTGCTGCACCAGCACCTTCAACCAGTCGATCATGGTTCGTTTGGCATAAACGTACGGTTTCGCCTTCTTCAACGTTACCCGCAAATGTTAGGCTATTATCATCTGGATTAACCGCTAGCAGAGTGCGGATTTTTTCTACTTCTCTTTTGCCTTCCTCGATCACAGCTAATGGGAACTTAAGACCACTACCTGGTAGACCTTTTGAGAAAGCTGCACCAATATACATTTGGTATAGTGACAGCGCAGGTTTTCCATCAAGCTCATAAACAACGTTTTTCTCTGAGCGTGTCACTTTGCGAGGTGGGCCATAGGGTCTCCAACCGCCCAGTGCGCCACTAGAAGTGACTAATGCGTCACCATATAAGCCCACTGCAATGACCATATGGTCTGATACTGTTTCATTAAACATTTGTAATGTTTTGACGAATGCGCCACCATCGCCAGCTAGGCCGCCAATGATTGGTGTATCTCCCAGCACGGATTGAAAACCGCTGATAAGTTCAGAGCCATTAATGTTTAAGCCGTCAGAAATAACCAGCACAGTGCGTAAGTTATCTGCTTTTAATTGGTTAGCTAAATTAACCGCAGTTTCAAAAGAGTCTTGCATTGTAGAAGACTTGCTTTGCGCAACACGCTGCATGACTTTTTGCCATTGAATAGCCGTGATTTGCACGCTGTCATCAAATACACCATTTGGGCTGATCTCCCCTGAGGTGCTGCAGCCAACAACTTGTGCAGTTGGGTAACGCTTTTTAAGTGCGCCTTGTAACTTCCCCTCATTAAACCGCTTTACAGAACTAAACACCAAGACTAAATTTGCAGCTACTAATGGGGATGCGCTGGGTAAATCTTTTACCGATGATTTCGCATCAATTGCTTCTTGAACAATAATCATTTTTTATAATCCTTCATTCATAAGGTGTTGCGTTGAATAGTCAATTTTTTCGCAAGCTTACTTGCCAATTTTGCTTAAATCACCCTCAAATTCCAAAACTGTCGTTTTTATGCATTAATCTTACATTATTTAATGTGTCTTGTTATAAATATCAGCTAAGGTGTTGCAATTTATAAAAAATTATCACAAGATGAGCGAACATAGTAAAGCGTTTTATCGGTGTTTTAGTTAAATTGCACTAGCGGTAACGAGTGAAATTCAACAAAAATGACACACTTTGGTAATTAAGGAGGAGTAAAAATTGGCGCAAGCAGATATTGCTGGTACTAAAGTCATGGTGATTGATGACAGTAACACGATCCGTCGCAGTGCAGAGCTGTTCCTTAAATCAGCTGGATGTGAAGTGATTTTGGCGGAAGATGGCTTTGATGCACTAGGCAAAATTGCAGACCAGCACCCGCAAGTAATTTTTGTCGATATTATGATGCCAAGGTTAGATGGCTATCAGACATGTACGCTAATAAAACGCAATGATCGGTTTAATTCGACACCAGTCATTATGCTGTCGAGCAAGGATGGCTTGTTTGATCGAGCAAGAGGTCGTATGGCTGGTTCTGACCAGTATTTAACAAAGCCTTTTACGCAAGAGAGTTTAGTAGAAGCAGTTAGCACCTATGCTAAATAATATTAAAGGTAGTTAGGAGAAATAATGGCGATAGAAAAAGTATTGATTGTAGATGACTCGACAACAGATCGATTTTATTTGACGGAGTTGCTTGAGAATGAAGGTTTTCAAGTGGTCGCGCTAGAAAGCGGTGAAGCTTGCGTCGAAAAAGCGCCAGAGATTATGCCTGACCTAATCATTATGGACATTATCATGACTGGCTTGAGCGGTTTTCAAGCCACAAGATCATTAAGTAAGGATCCGAAAACGGCTGACATTCCGGTGATTTTATGCTCAGGGAAGTTGCAAGTGACTGATCATACTTGGGCTGCAAAGATGGGTGCGAAAGACTGCATCCAGAAGCCAATTGAATTGGCTGAACTAAAAGCAATTATTGAAAAACTATAAACTAACGCATCAATACAATGGCGACTGAAAAAGTAAAATTAAGAGATTACCAGCAAAGCATTCTAGATAAGCTGGAAATGATTAGGGAGGATGCATCTAATGTCCCTTCCAATTATTTAGGTGTTGAAATCAGTGGCAGAAATGTCTTGATTAATTTGCTTGATATTACTGAAACGCTTGTGATGACAGAGGTCGAGCCAGTTCCTTTGGTTAAGCCTTGGTTCATGGGTGTGACGAATGTGCGTGGTGTGTTGTATGCGATTAATGATTTGGGGCAGTTGCTTGATGAGCAAGCAACTGAAATATCATCTAATACTAGAATGTTATTAATTAGCGATGATATTTCTTCAAACATCGGATTTTTAGTCGACCGCTTAGTTGGTTTGAGAAACTTTGAGAAACTGAAGAAAAAGAAGAAAACAGAAAAAACAGTTTGTTTTCAGCCTGAGCGCTATGAAGATGAGGAAGGCAATCTTTGGTATGTCCTAGATTGCGAACGATTGGTAAGTTCTAAAGAATTTGAAGTGCCTTACGCAGTGTAAGGCGTTATTTTATTGATGATGTATTTTTAAGCTTGTTAGCAATTAGATAATTAGGCTAAAGGAAAGAACATGGCAGGGATAAAAGACTTTTTTGGTAGGTTGAAAGGTAAATTTTCGCGAAAACCGGCAGGGGGTGCTGGCGGTGAAAGTAGTGTTAGACAAATTATTACACCGATCCTATTGCTCTTTATTTTCGTAGCGGTTGCTTATTACGCGATTACACAAGTGCAGGTTAATGGTCCAATTTTCAACCAAATTAAAACGGTGGATGATTTGCGTAGTGACTTGTCACCACCGCCATTGTTTATTGTTGAGCCTTATGCGTTAGCGCAAAATATGCATTTGGCGTTAGTGGATGGTAATAATGATCGACTGCAATCGCTTAAAGCACAATTTGAGTTGAACAAACAACGTTATGCGGATAGTGTAGGCCGTTGGAATAAAACACCATTGCCTAAAAGTTTGATTGCATCATACCAATCTGTTGTAGCCTCTGGTGAGGACTTCTTTACGGTTTATGAGGATCAATTGTTACCAGCGTTGGCGTCGGGCTTCGTGGGGACTTCATCGCGTGCTTTGGTTGAGTTGGAAAAAGCTTATGTGGTGAATAATGAGCTGGTGCAATCATTCGTGCAAGGTTTGGAGAAAGAAAGTAAGCAGACAGCGTCTAACGCGAATAACTTGTTACGTAACTTCTTGATTGGTTTGGGTTTGTTTTCATTGCTGATTGCGTTATTGATGTTCGTGATTGGTAGAAAACAGCAGGCGGCGACTGATTCAGCGATGAAGTTGCTGGAAGATGATGGGCAAAATAACCAATTAGCCGTTTTAGAGTTGTTGGACGAGATGGGCGATTTGTCTGAAGGTGATTTGACGGTACGTGCGCAAGTGAAAGAGAATATTACTGGTGCGATTGCCGATTCTGTTAACTATACGATTGATAGCTTGCGTGATGTGGTGACGGAGATTAACCGTGCGACAGAGCAGGTGAACTCGGCAACAGGTGCTGCGCAAGGTACATCTACTGCGTTGCTTGAAGCGGCGGAAATGCAATCAGAGCAGATTCAGGATACAACAAAAGCGGTTAACGGGATGACGACTTCTATTTTGCAAGTGTCGACCAACGCGAACCAAGCTGCTGAGGTGGCGCAGCGTTCTTTGCAAGCGGCATCACAAGGTTCACAAGCGGTACAAAATACGATTGCTGGTATGAATGGTATTCGAGAGCAGATTCAAGAAACATCAAAACGAATTAAACGGTTGGGTGAGAGTTCACAAGAGATTGGTGAGATTGTTGAATTGATTTCTGACATTACTGAGCAAACTAATATTCTAGCGTTGAACGCTGCGATTCAGGCGGCATCTGCTGGTGAAGCGGGTCGAGGCTTTACGGTGGTTGCGGAGGAGGTTCAGCGACTTGCGGAACGTTCATCTGAAGCGACAAAACAAATTGGTGCGATTGTGAAAACGATTCAAACCGATACCAATAGTGCGGTGGCTGCGATGGAGAAAAGTACCGAGGGTGTGGTTGAAGGTGCGAAGCTTTCAGATGCTGCGGGTCAAGCACTGACAGAAATTGAAACCGTTACCAACAACTTGGCGCGATTGATTCAATCGATTTCAACAGCAACCGAAGCACAAACAGAGGCTGCGTCTCAAGTGACGCAGAATATGCAGCAAATTCAAGAGATTACGACACTAACAACTGATGGTACTAAGCAAACAACCGAGTCTATTGTGCAACTGACGGCACTGGCGGATGACTTACGTAAATCAGTTGCTGGCTTTAAGTTGTCATAATTTTCATCAGGAAAACTGGAGTATAACTAGGTGTCTGACAGCTTTGATATAGGCCCATTAACGTGGGTTCAAGACGATATTAACCAGTCCCTTGACGCTGTTTTAGAAAGCGTTGAGAAATTAGGTGCGAATCCAAGTGAAACGGCTGATATGCGTTTTGCGCAAACGCATTTATATCAAGCGTCTGGTGCATTGGATATGGTTGGCCTAGAAGGCTGCAAACTTTTCTGTAGCTATTTAGAGAAGCTCGCGGACAAGCTTGAAAAGCAAGAAGTGGACGTGACCACTGAGTTGTTAGAGCATTTTACTAAAGCGCTGAAAACGCTCAAATACTATATTCAAGAATTATTAAACGGTTCTGCCGATATCCCTTTACGTTTATACCCAGTATTACAACCTATTACACAAGCATTAGATGAAGCGGTAGAAGAGAGTGCCTTCTTTTTCCCTGATACGAGTCATACTGTGCCAAAAGACTTAGCTAGTCAGGAGTTTAGCGAAGAGGAATATGCGAGCTTTATCGCCAAGCAACGAACACAATTTCAGAAATCTTTGCTTACTTGGATGCAAGGAAAAGACGAGAATGCAGTCAACAATATGGTTGAAGCCTTATCAGAGGTGATGTCAGCCCAGCATAAACCGAATGTCAAAACATTGTGGTGGGGTGCGAGTGCATTTGGTGAAACACTGGCGCAACCTGATGCCGTCGAAAGCATTTCTGCTAAAAAGCTTTGCCGTAAGCTCGACCAAGAGTTGAAACTATTAAGTGCTGGTGAAAATAAAGCGAACCCAGAGCTGCTACGTAGTTTATTGTATTTTGTTGCAATTAGTGATGTTGATAACGAACGTGTTAACCAAGTTAAGAAGACGTTCTCGCTCAATGATTTAGTCGAAACATCAGCGGCTAGCACGGGTGCTGGACTTTCCGATGAAAAAGAGTTGGGCACCGTAGGTGAGCTAAAAACTGCGATAGCTGCATTACGTGAAATTTGGGAAGAAGTTTCTAACAAAATCAATTTTGATAACCTTGATGCCAATGAAGATGCTGCCCTGGTTGATTTAGACAATGTATTAATTACTAAATTTGCTGATCAGTTGAGTGCGCGTTTGGATGATGCCAATTCATTGAGTCAAGCAGCTGTATCTGATTTATTTGTTGCGTTATCTGAAGCAGCGGTTGTCTTACGTGATGACAAAACCAAAACGACGCAGTATGCATTGATTGAAGTGGCAGCAGCGTTACATCTACTAGATGATGCATTAGTGCATTATCAGAATTTAGATGGAGACATAGTTCAACATATGCAGTCTGAGGTTGAGCGCTTGAATGCAGTAGCAAAAGGAGAGACCTTAGATACTGTAGAAACAAAAGCGTCAGGTAGTTTAGATCGCGATACCGTTGAAGCAGTGACGAAAGATATTGATGAGTCACTCAAAGTGATTGAGCAAGCTTTAGATACTTACTTTAGAAACACTGAAGATAAGACGACATTAACGTTGACGCCAACACCGGTTAAACAAATAGCCGCTATTTTCGACATGTTGAGTTTGGAAACGCCAGCTGAAATCGTAAAAGCTTGTGGTCATTATATTCAGTATTTCCAACAGGACGATTACCAAGAGAATCAGGACGATTTTGAATTGGTTGCTGAAAGCCTCAGTATGATTGGCCTGTATACGAACGAGATGCCTAATGTAAGGCCTGAGTCAGATAAAGCGCTTGAGGGTGCATTAGAACGACTCAATGAAGCACTCGCAGCTACTGGCATCAGTTTTGAAGAGGATGAGGAACCAGCAGAGGACCCTGTCACCGTTATTACTCAAAAAGTTGAGAAAAAAGCGGAAGGTCGCAAAGTGCCAGAGGGGGATGTTGGCGAGAAAATACTGGATAAAGCATTTGATGATGAATTGGCTGATATTTATCTCACCGAGGCAGAAGAAGTGCTGGCACAGATTGCACAGCATTTACAAGCATTACGTGTTGATGCAGAGCAGCATGAACCTGTTGTAGAAGTTAGACGTAGTTACCACACGTTAAAAGGTAGTGGTCGTACAGTAGGGCTCACCGGGCAAGCTGAGGTAGCGGCAAAAGTAGAGACTTTCTTAAATGGTGTGTTAGATAAACAAGAGCACTTGAAGCCTTTCCAGTTGACTAAATTGGAAGAGATCACTGCCGCATTTGCCAGCTGGGCTGCTGCATTAAGAGCTAATGGTGAAGTACGTGTAGATCAAGCTTTTTGGCTGGATCAGGCAGGTATTCTATATCGCTCAGAACCGGCAGCAGAATCTAAGCCAGTAAGTGAAGCTACTGATGAGCAAGCGCCTGTTGCCACAGCTGTCTTAATTGACGGCAAGCGCGAGCTGAGCCGTCAGTTCTACGAGATTTTTCTGAATGAGAGCATGCAAAACCTTTCTATCTTAGAACAAGATGTTGCTAAGCTAACAGACAATACAGTCCATGCGCCAGAAACAAAAGCACGTCATGCGGTACATACCTTAGCGAGTAACGCACTTGCTGCAGGTTTTACGCCCATGGGTGAGTTAGGCCGTGCATTAGAAAACTGGCTAGATGAAGTGGCGGATATTTGGGTGTCTGATGAACACTTGCCACTGTATACCAAGGCGACTAAGGCCATTGCGAAAATGTGGCAATCAGTTTCGGAGTTGAAAACACCACGTGCAGCAAGAGCCATTATCAAATCATTAGATGCTGCGTCAGAGAAAGCCAGCCAACATAAAGAACAAGAAGTCATTGACACGGTGCTTTATGATGGCGAACAGGCAGAAGCAGAAGAAGCCGTCTCTACTGAAGTTGCTGAGGATTTAAATGAAATCCTTGAAGAAATCACACTGGACGTGACGGATATTGATGGTGAGGCACCACCAGTAGAAGACAATGTGCAAGCAGTGCAGCCAGAAGAGGTAGAAGCTGAGGAAGAACAGCCTGAAGAAGTGGTTGTAGAAGCTGCTGACGACTCAACATTAATAGCAGACACATCTAAAGGCGAAACCAACCCTGAATTGCTAGCGCTATTTACAGAGGAAGCTAACGAGATATTGCCACAAATTGGTAGTGATTTACGTGCTTGGAAATCAAAACCAAAAACAAAAGAGCACTCGGATTCCTTACAACGGTCATTGCATACTTTAAAAGGTAGTGCGCGCATGGCGGCGCAGACGGAAATTGGTAATATTGCACACGGGTTAGAAGAATATATTCTTAAAGTGAGTAAGAAAGTACCAACGGATGATGACTTTGAGAACATGTTCGTTGAGCTAGATAAGATTGCGAGTGTGTTTGAAGGTAAGCCTGTAGAGGTTGATAATGCAGCATCGGCAGTGAGTGTGGAAATGGAAGTCTCTACGCCCGAGGAAGATGCTGAGCATATTGCTAGGGCCACAGACAGAAAAGCACAGTTCTTGCGGATGAAGGCTGAAGTGCTTGATCGGTTGATTAATGAGGCGGGTGAGGTGTCTATTATTCGTTCGCGTATTGACCGAGAAATGCTTGGGTTCAAAAAGTCATCCCATGATTTGACCGACAGTTTGGTGCGTTTACGTAATTACCTACGTGAGTTAGAAATTGAAGCGGAAACGCAAATGCAATCACGCATGAATATTCTGCAAGAGTCTGACGAGTCATTTGACCCATTGGAGTTTGACCGTTTTACCAGATTACAAGAGTTAACACGGATGATCGCGGAAAGCGTGAATGACGTGGGTACTATTCAAACTAACTTGTTAGACAATTTGGACCAAACTGAATCAGCGTTACAAGCTCAAAACCGCATGAGCCGTGATTTGCAACAAGGATTGATTGGCATTCGTATGTTGCCATTCCAGCAAATTTCAGAGCGGATGCAACGTATTGTTAGGCAAACTTCACGCGAGTTGAAAAAGTCCGTTGATCTTGTTATTGAAGGTGAGTCAACAGGTGTGGACCGTAGCGTGCTAGACCGCATTAGTGCGCCTTTAGAGCATTTACTGCGTAACTCTGTTGCACATGGTATTGAGAGTAAAACAGCGCGTAAAGCGAGTGGCAAGCCGCAAAATGGTACGATTCATATTAAAGTACAGACGGTCAATGATGAAATTCATATTACCGTCAACGATGATGGTGCCGGTGTTGATCTCGAAAAAGTCAAGACCAAAGCGATTAATAACAATCTGCTAGATGCAAACGCCGATATCAATGAGGATGCACTGCTATCTGTTATTTTTGAACCTGGCTTTTCTACTGCAGAAGATGTTTCACAGATTGCAGGCCGTGGTGTGGGTTTAGATGTGGTGCGTAATGATATTAGTAGCCTTGGTGGCCGTATTGATATGTCTAGTGAGGCGGGTAAAGGTGCAACATTTAATATCTTCTTACCAGTGACACAATCGGTTGCACAAGTATTGGTTGTGCGTACTGGTGAGGATGTCTTTGCGTTGCCAGTGGCCATGATTGAGCAAGCACAAAAAGTGAAGCGTAACGATTTACTAGGCGCATACGCTGACGGCAAGGTTGAATGGAATGGTGTAAATTATGCATTTCATCATTTAGCTAAGCTGCTAGATCACCAAGACCATGAAGTCGAAGATTTACCTTATGCTTCTGTGCTGTTACTAAGAAGTGGTGCACATACGATTGCCTTACACATTGACGAAGTCATCGGTAACCAAGAGGTTGTGATGAAAGAAATTGGCCCGCAATTGTCACGTGTACCTGGTATTGTTGGTGCAACTGTAACGGGTAACGGTGAAGTTGTATTGATTATTAACCCTGTACAAATTGCGAACAGGGAAGTGCTTTCAGTTGGTAGCGTGGGCGTTAAGAACGTTAAATCTAAAGCGAAGAAGGCAGCTAATAAATCGAGAGCATTGGTGGTTGATGATTCACTCACGATGCGTAAAGTGTTGGGACGCTTGCTTGAACGTGAAGGCTTTGAAGTGCAAGTTGCTAATGATGGTATGGATGCGATGGAGTTATTGCAAATTAGCACGCCAGATATTATCTTGACCGATATTGAGATGCCAAGAATGGATGGTTTTGGTTTGGCACGTAATATTCGTGATGATGAAAGAACGAAACATACGCCATTAATTATGATTAGCTCGCGTACAGCAGACAAACATCAAAACTTAGCGACAGAAATTGGGGTAGATGCTTTCTTTGGTAAACCTGTACAAGATGAAGAGTTAGTTGCAAAAATGAAAGAGCTACTCAACCAATAAATATCGCATGATAAAAAAAGCCACTATTTTTATAGTGGCTTTTTTTTATTTATTGTTAGAAAAAGACGGCAAGCGGGGTTAAAATATCCGGATGCAAGAGCCGAGTAATTTGCCTTCATTTGTCCATTTGCGCTGTCATAGTGAGTATTCCATTGTTGATGGGATTGTAAGGATTAATGACTATGTTAAAGCCGCCAGCGCGGATGATATGCCTGCTTTGGCCTTGACCGACATTAGTAATTTGTTTGGTGCAGTCAAGTTCTACAAAGCTGCCAGAAAGCAAGGGATTAAGGCAATTATCGGGGCAGATGTTTGGTTGGAAAATAGCAAAAAACCTCAGCAACCAACCCGTGTATTGTTATTGGCGCAGAATGATGCAGGCTATCAATTACTTTGCGAGCTATTGAGCAAGGCTTACTTAGAAAACCAGTCGAGAGAACGACCTGAGCTTAAGCCAGAGTGGTTTGAGGAAAGCACCGATGGACTTATTTTAGTGACGGGTGCTGGTGAAAGCGATATCGGTCAATCGCTAGCACTGAATAATTTTGATCTGGCAAGAGAGCAAATTGCTTATTGGTCATCATTATTTCCCAACCGTTTTTATTTGGAAATCCAGCGCTACGCAAAGCCAGATAATCAACAAAAACAAGAAGTACGTATCCAGAAAACATTAGCGCTTGCTAGTGAGTTAGCGGTACCTGTGGTCGCTACGCAACCTATCCAGTTTATTGAGCAAGATGATTTTCAAGCACATGAAGCACGTACTTGTATTGCTGAAGGGTATATGCTGGCGGATAGTCGCCGACCCAAGAAATTTACCGATGAGCAATACTTTAAAACGCAGGCGCAGATGGCTGCGTTATTTGCGGATATCCCAGAAGCGCTTGCAAACACTGTCCAAATCGCTAAGCGGTGTAATTTAACCTTAACACTTGGCGAAAACTATCTGCCGGACTTCCCAACACCTGATGGTCAAGACTTGCCGACTTATATGGCGGCATTATCGATGGAGGGCTTGCAAAAACGCTTGGCGCATTTATATCCGGATGAGGCTGTACGGTCTGAGCAGTTTCCTAAATACGAAGCGCGGCTGAAGTTCGAATGTGAAATTATTAATCAGATGGGTTTCCCTGGCTACTTCTTGATTGTTGCTGACTTTATTAACTGGGCTAAAAATAATGGCGTACCTGTTGGCCCAGGTCGTGGATCTGGCGCTGGCTCTTTGGTGGCATATAGTTTGGGCATTACAGACCTTGACCCACTTGAATACAACTTGCTATTCGAACGTTTCTTAAACCCAGAGCGGGTATCAATGCCTGACTTTGATATTGATTTCTGCCAAGAAGGGCGGGATCGTGTCATTGATTATGTGAAAAATAAATATGGCTTAGATTCAGTTTCTCAGATTGCGACCTTCGGTACCATGGCGGCAAAAGCGGTTATTCGTGATGTTGGTCGTGTGCTCGACCTGCCATTTAACTTTGTCGACAGCGTTGCCAAACTGATTCCGTTAGAGTTGGGTATTACCTTAACCGATGCACTTGAAAAAGAGCCACAACTACAAGAGCGCCGTGAAAAAGAAGAGGAGGTAGCACAACTACTTGAACTCGCTTTGCGGCTAGAAGGGCTTGTGCGTAATGTCGGTATGCATGCTGGTGGTGTGCTGATTGCGCCGGGTAAGATTTCTGACTTTTCGCCTATTTATTGTCAAGCGAATGGCGATAGCTTGGTTAGCCAGTACGATAAAGATGATGTGGAAGCGGTTGGTCTTGTGAAGTTTGACTTCTTGGGCCTGCGGACCTTAACCATCTTAGATATGGCCATTGAGAATGCGAATGCGCAGCGTGCGGCTGAAAACTTAGCGCCTTTAGTATTAGAAGCATTGCCTTTGGATGATAAAGCCTCGTTTGATTTGCTGAAACGCTCGAATACAACGGCGGTCTTTCAGTTGGAGTCTAAGGGAATGAAAGACATGCTCAAACAGGCGAAACCAGACTGTTTTGAGGATATTATTGCCCTAGTAGCACTTTACCGACCTGGGCCAATGGATTTGATTCCAGATTTTTGTCGCCGGAAACATGGACAACAGCGTGTTGAATATCCTCATCCTTCAACGGAAAGTATCCTAAAAGAAACTTATGGGATTGCGGTTTATCAAGAACAGGTGATGCAAATCGCGCAGGTGGTTGCCGGATATAGTCTTGGTGCTGCGGATATGTTGCGTCGTGCGATGGGTAAGAAAAAACCGGAAGAAATGGTCAAGCAGCGCGAAGTATTTAATGAAGGCGCGCAAAAAAATGGCTTGAGCTTGCAACAGTCCAATGATTTATTTGATTTGTTAGAGAAGTTTGCTGGTTATGGCTTTAACAAATCGCACGCGGCAGCATATGCATTGATTGCCTGTCAAACCGCTTTCTTAAAGGCACATTATCCAGCCGCCTTTTTAGCTGCCACGATGTCTGCAGATATGAATAGCACGGATAGCGTTCGTATCTTTTTTGATGATTGCGCTGCTAATGAAGTGGAAGTCTTGCCGCCGGATGTGAATAAAAGTGCGTATCGCTTTAAGCCGCTTAATCATAAGCAGATCCTTTATGGCTTAGGTGCAGTAAAAGGCTCAGGTGCTGCGGCAATCGATTTAATGATAGCGGCGCGGGAAAAAGATGGTCCATTTAAAGATTTATTTGATTTTTGTAGTCGCTTAGATTTACGTAAAGTGAATCGGAGAGTGATTGAATCGCTGATTCGTGCTGGTGCATTTGATCAATTAGAGCCTAATCGAGCAGCTTTATTAGCAGGCGTTAGTGCCGCGATTGGTGCCGCAGAGCATGCTAACAATCATGTTGGTCAGGATAGCTTGTTTGGTGAGGAGTTGAGTATTCAGCATCAATTGCCAACAATCCTTCCATGGGAACCAGAACAAGCATTCATCGAAGAGAAAAC
>SPJK01019829.1_pt1 | contig 15943 bp, 8 predicted proteins | sample 3741771 | NCBI WGS metagenome assembly SPJK01 (sample SAMN10925997, study PRJNA522277) | cold seep metagenome | isolation source: Elba SIP-enriched marine methane seep metagenome, extraction at timepoint T2 | place: Italy: coast of Elba, Mediterranean Sea | reverse complement strand
GGTGGATTGCCGGCTTCACCTCAGACCGTTGGGGCGAACAATATCCCGGAGCCGGAAATATTAGCGTTAATGACTTTCGGTCTGGTGGGTTGGTCAGCAGCCCGAAAAAAAAGAAAGACTGATAATTAGTTATGTTAAGGAACGGAAACTTTGTTTCCGTTCCTAATCGCTTACTTCCGAAATAAACTCTTCAAACTTCCCACTTTTACTGCGCATTATTTCCTTCGAATAATGAAAGCGAATGTCATAAGCATGATGATAATTTTGATGCATTAGATCAATAATCAACAGTTGTTGGGCTGCGGACAGCGGTTTTTCAACAACCACCTGAATATCCAAGCGGTTTACTGATTTCTGAATAATTTGGATTTGCTGAATATCTGCGCCGGTCAGGTCGCGGAAATTTTGACTGCCGAGTCTCGGCCACATTGTGTCGCCGTTTGGCAATACCAACATGTTCCGGGTTCTGCCTAGTATCTTCTTTAGAACAGGTAAGCCTCTGCCGCAAGAGCAGGGTTTACCGACTTCGGCTAAATCGCCAATTTCATAGCGAATTAACGGCGTTGCAAAATTATGCAGCGTTGATAATACTACTCTGCCGGTTTGTCCGGGTTTACAGGGTTTTCCTTTCTGATCCAGGATTTCAACATAAAGTGATTCTGATTGAATATGATAATGCGGGTGATCCGGGCATTGGATTGCAATAGCTCCGGCTTCTTGAGCGCTGTATATATCTATTAAATCAACGCCGAGGGTGTTTTTAGTTAATGATCTGAGTTCCGGTGTGACCGTTTCGCCGATAGTCTGGATGTGTTGTATGCCTGAAACTGGATGTCCTTGACTTTCAATTTTATGCAACAAAGCGTTTAAATTGGATGGATAGGTGAGCAAATAGCGTGGCTTATGTTCCAGTATCCACTTTAATTGCTTTGGTAGAGGCGTATGGACGTTCAAGCCAACGGCGGCTTGGGTTTGAAAAATATTGTCGAAAACCGGACTTAGCCCCTTTGCTTTATGGCTGCTCTCTACGCCGGGAGTGTGCTTAATAGAACCAAATAACGCTGTCATATCGCGTTGATGCCAGATATTTTCCCGTAATGAAAGCGCCTGGAAAAAAATCTGGGTAAGTTCGCTACTTAATGTTTTTATGGGTCTTCCAGTTGAACCGCTGGTGCTGATGACGCTGACGCCGCCATGTGATTTTGGCAAGCTGTTGCTGGCCAGTTGTTTTTCAGCCAGCTGAACGTCGCGGCGACTAAGGATGGGGATTTTACGGAAAATTTCCGGCGTCAGCTTTCGTTTGGGCTTAAATCTTGATTGTTCGAGTCTCTTACGGTAATACGGTATGGTTTCCCAGGCATGCTTTAGGACTAAGTGCAATTGTTCTAACTGTTGGGCGCGTAGCTGTTCTGCGCTCGACCATTGGCTTTGCTCCAGTTGCTGGGTTAAGGCCATGACTTGGGCGGCGACGCCATCCATCATGGTTGGGGTATTGATGCCATGCAAGGGTGGTTTAAGGCTGTTTAAAAATGTTAAATTAAGATTGTTAATTGTATTTACCTTTTCATGATTAAAGATAATAATCGGCCGATTAAATTAATTGACTTCAGGACTATATCAACTCCGGATAATTCAGATTATATTTTTTTCGTGAGCAGAACATTTTGTGACAAGATTGGCAAAATTGATAATTTTGACATGTCATAAAGGTCTTGTTCAGCTTTTAATAAACGGCATTCTTAAAATAAAATTTCTTCGCTAAAAACAACTTTCTTAATCAGCTCTAATATTTATAAATCAATGATTTATTTCCTATACGGTGCGGCGTTGTTGGCTAGTCTTTTGTTCAGAAGCGGAATGATTTGTGCTGTTTAGCTATAAAATCAAGAGATCATTATTAATGTTAATTTAAAAATCAATAGCGATACTGGGTTTAGATAGTGCAACTATCGGACGCGAAGAGCGTCGAATTTTAATTATATATCTTTAGGTATTTGATTCAATGAAAACCACGGCTTTTCTTCTAAAAGTATTTATAGCTGTTTTGGGTTTGTTTTATGTATTACCCATTAAAGCGCAATCCTTACAAACAGATAATGTTGAGGTTATTCGGAAAAACGCCTTTAAATCCAATCTGATCCAGGGAAAAATAACAGAGCATCAGTTAGGAATCCTCTCAAACCAAGTGAGTTCCGGGCAATCAGCAAAAATTATTATTGAGCTGAAATCTGACCAAATCGGCAAGCCGGGGGTCAGACCGCTATCGGCAATCAATGGTCAAGCCGTACTAATACAGCAATTGCAAGATGCATTTCTCAATGCAAAAGGTATTGGACCCACTCAAAAGGTCAAGCGTTTTAAACATATGCCATTTTTGGCTCTAGAAGCGGATGAAACGATATTGCAAGAGCTGATGCAATCAGACGATGTACTCAGTATTAATATTGATAAATTGAACCAACTCAATTTGGATCAAAGCATACCGTATATTAACGCCGATAGCGTTTGGAGCGAAGGTTATACGGGGGATGGGCAAGTAGTTGCAGTTTTGGATACCGGTGTTGATGCCGCTCATGAATTTCTCGCCGACCCGGTTACCGGCAGTAAAGTTATTTCCGAGGCGTGTTTTTCAACGACATATGCGCCCTTTAGCTCGGTTTCATTGTGTGCGGACGGTTCAACTACAGTGGGTTCCGGCGCTAATTGCAGCGGGTATACTGGTTGCGGTCACGGTACTCATGTGGCGGGAATTGCCGCAGGCAACGGAGCTGTTTTTTCAGGCGTTGCTAAAGATGCTCGCATTATCGCCATACAAGTCTTTTCAGGTTTTCATGATTCGGAAATTTGTGGAAGCAACTCATGTATTTTGGCATATGATTCGGACATTATTCGGGGTCTGGAGAGAGTCTATAGTTTAGCGAACGATGGGGTTTATTCAGTTGCATCTGTTAACTTGAGTCTTGGCGGCGGCGGCTTTACCTCGGCTTCTGATTGTGATATTGAAAATGTTGCGGTCAAACAGGCTATTGATAATTTACTTTCGGTGGGCGTACCTACCGTAATTGCTTCCGGTAATGACGGTTTTCCGGATAAGATTTCCACACCCGGTTGTATTTCCAGCGCAGTCAGCGTAGGCGCAAGCAGTATTAACGATGGTATTGTTAGTTTTAGTAATGGCGCAAGTTGGTTGTCTTTAGTTGCGCCGGGTCAATCCATCAATTCATCTACGCCGAATGACGGATATTCCAGTTGGAACGGCACTTCAATGGCGACGCCGCATGTCGCTGGCGCTTTTGCATTGTTAAAATCTAAATTGCCTAGCGCATCGGTGGGTCAATTGTTTGCCGCGCTGGTGAATACCGGTTATCCCTTGACTGATTCAGGCAGCGGATTTAGTACGCCCAGAATACAGTTGGGTAGAGCTTCGGATGCATTGGGTTTAAATAATCTGCCGGTCAATATAGTGTTGGATAATGATTTTCACGGCGTGACTGTGCAAGGAACTTTTGACCGGGTCGGCAATACTGAAGGATATAAAGGTAGTGTTTTGGAAGGCGTCGGCGCGGGAACAAATAGTTATCGATTTACGCCGACAATTACTCAGTCCGGCAATTACCGGGTCTTGGGATGGTGGTCCGATGCTGCGGCAAATGCTAATAATGTAGTCTTTACCATTCGACACGATGGCGGAGATGAGCAAGTTCTAGTTAATCAACAACTTAACGGGTCTCAATGGAATGAATTCGGTGTTTTTTATTTTACCGCTGGCAGTAGTGCTTATGTTGAAGTTTCCGATGTCAATGGCGCAGTGGCGATTGCTGATGCGGTCAGATTTGAGTTTATTCCAGTCACAATCGATACCAATGTTTTACCCGGCGGCGTAACTGGGACACAGTATTCATATAGTTTAAGCGCTAACGGCGGATTAGCGCCTTATCAATGGATTATCAGCAGCGGCGCGTTGGCTGACGGGTTAAGCTTGCAATCCAATGGAAGCATTATCGGTACGCCGACACAAAGCGGTAGTTTTGACTTTGTCGTTCAGGTAACGGACGGTTTAGGCTATTCATTAAGCAAATTATTATCTATCAACATTAGCGGAGGGAGCACAGTTTTAGCGATTGAGACGTCAACGCTCGCCGACGCCAACGTAGGTGTAGCTTATGGCGTTAATTTGATTGCTAGCGGCGGCGTTGAGCCATATAACTGGTCACTGTTTAGCGGTAATTTACCCGATGGCTTGACATTGCAAGCCAATGGCTTAATTTCCGGTACGCCGACAGTTGAGGGAAATGCTGGGTTCACTGTGCAAGTGACGGATGATTCAGGTAATTCGGTAGAACAAGCTTTGACGCTAACGGTAAACTCAACAACGAATATTGTGTTTGATAATAATTTTAATAACGGAGATGTGACGAATTGGAGTCAGTTATTATCCGGTTTTGTTGAATTATATAACGATCCGCTTGATGGTTATGTGTTGCGCAAAACAGGCAATAATGATCCTAATGGCGGATGGTCGTCATTATCAAACGCGATTTCTGATTTTGAGTTGACCTTTTACTTACGTAAGGTCAATGAAAGTGGCGGCAATTCAATGCGCTACAGTATGACTAACGGCAATGGAGAAGGTTACGGCATTAAGCTCAAATTTACTGACGGCGCTTTAAATATCGAAAGAAGAAGTGGATGGAGCGGCTCATCGATTTCCAGTACGGTTAAATTGACGGGGGGCCTTGCCTTAAATCAATGGTATACATTACGTTTTACCAAACAAGGTGAGAATTTTAATGCGGAAGTTTATATCGGTAAAACGGCGCCTGAAACCGCTGTACCGGATTTACAAATCAGCGCCTCAAACAGCACCTATTCAACATTCAGTCAAATCAATATTCATGGCGGCTATGATTATGATACGGATGATATACGGATCAAAGATTTAGCTATTAGCGCTCCGTTAACGATTGAAACGGTTAACTTGACAAACGGTGTGGTCGGGTCTCCATACTCTGTTAATTTGACGGCTAATGGAGGGGTTTCGCCTTATACGTGGTCAATAACATCAGGTAGTTTGCCCAGTGGTTTATCCTTGCAGTCGAATGGAGCGATTAGCGGCACGCCTGATTCCTATGGCGTTAGCAATTTTACCGTTATGGTGACAGACGGCGAGAATGCGACAACGACTCAAAATTTACAATTAACAGTTGAAAACTCTCCGCTGGGTATTTTGACGACGACATTGCCGAATGGTCAAGTCGGAGCGGCGTATACTGTAAATTTACAGGCTGACGGAGGGGAGGCGCCTTATAGTTGGTCGGTAACAGGGAGTTTGCCCAGCGGACTGGCGTTAAATTCTAGCGGGCTGATTTCTGGAACGCCGGATTCTGTCGGTAGTGTAAATTTCACCGTACAAGTAACCGATAATAATAGCGACACCGCTACGCAAGCGCTGACCATTACAGTTAACTCGTCAGGCTCTGTTATTTTTGAAGATGATTTTGAAAACGGCGTATTAGCGCCTTGGAATCAATTGTTATCAGGTTCTGTTGAATTATTCGATGACCCGACTTACGGAGGGGTCATGCGCAAGGTTGGAAATAATGATCCTGACGGAGGTTGGGCGGCATTTGGGCAGGAGATATCAGATTTTGATTTAGTATTATTTGTTCGTAAACCGAATGAAAACGGCGGTAGATATATCCGTTACAGTTTAACGGATGTCGATGGTAACGGTTACGGAGTCAAATTAAAATATAGCGACGGTACTTTAAATATAGAAAGGCGAAATGGCTGGAGCGGTTCGGTTATTTCCAATTCGTTGAAATTACCCGGCGGCATGGCGCTTAATGATTGGTATACCTTGCGTTTAGTGCGGCAGGGAGAAACTTTGACAGCATATGCTTATATTGGTAGAGCTGACCCTTATACAGCAGCGCCGACGGTTCAAGTTAATGCTTCACATAGCGCTTATTCGTCTTTTTCTCAGATAAATATAAATGGCGGGTACGAGTTCGATACTGATAACTTACGGATCTCTAATTAACGTATTCTAAGTAAATTCCCGATTCAATGCGTGCAGAGGCGTAAATATTTGCTTAATCAGGCTTAGGAACGTGAATTTTATAACATCGGAAACTGACTGGTCTTTCTGTCCATCTTCGGCGTTGCGGAAACAGTTACATAGCTTGCTATGCGCCTGTTTCCACGCCTCGACAATTGCTCTACCTCCTGCATCCCTGCAGTCGTTGAATATGAACAGAAATCCTGCGCCAGTTTCCGATGTTATTTTATTCCCGTTCCTTACAGTAGCAGAGTTTGTTACAGACAAGGTGAAATGATAAGTCAAATGTTTACGCCGGGCGCCGCTGAAACGATCAGCTATCTTATCTTCTTTCCATTGTTCTAAATCGCGTTTCTATTGCGCTGATATCTTCAATTTTAATTAAGGCGTCAAAAAATTCTTTATTCTGAATTTTTTCAATATGTACCAAATCATCGTCAACTGCTTTGATATAACCGTTGATTTGATGACCGGAGTTTAAAAACAATGTTACTCTTTTTCCTTTTAAGGATTTAAGATTAAAGGCGACTGATTCATCGACGGCATAATTTACCCCTTCAACATTGATGATTTTGGGTTTGGCTTGAACAACTCCATTAAGTCCGGTTAAAAACAAACACAGCAATATGATGGCTACAGGCGATTTAGATCTGTTTAATGTCAGCATTTGGCGTCCCCAAATTTGATTTTTTTTACTAAAATAATCGTAACTACTCAGCGTCTTTTGACATTTAATATCAGTCACTTACTCCAGAAGACGCCGTATATACATCCATGTAGGCTTGAATGTGACATCCATGTCACATACACTTCTTACGTAAACGACTGATATTAAATTATTTTTGTTATTTGAATTACGCTGAGTAGTTACAAATAATCATATAATAAATGATAATCAAGGTTTCATTTTTCTTTGAAACAGAAGTTACCTTCCTTAATATATGATAAAAGTTTCCGGACGAATATAGCCCAGGATATCAATGGCTTGCCAGGTCGCGTCTTCAATGATTGGATTAATTTTATTTTCATCCAATTTTAAATGCTGAAAAACAGGCATATCATATTGTAGATTAATATCGTTTAAGTCTATATCTACTTTGGCGCAGGGTTCGATATGGTCGGCGATGATAATGGCGGCGTTGAGGATGCAAGATTCATCAATTTGGCCCGGAGCAGTCAAAGGGTCTAATTTGTGTTCAATTAAATACCATATGGATTCCGGTAATTGCCATTGTTTTAGTAAGGCTGCGCCGACTTCGGCATGAGTGAAACCGAATAGTTTTTTTTCATGATTGGCGATTTCAATATGGCAGCGGTTTTTTAAACTGAGTATTTCTGAACTCTGTTCCGGGTATTCAACGAATAAAATAAGCCTTCCGATTCCATGCAATAATCCGCTTAAAAAGAAACGCTCTCGATCAAGGCGCGCGCATTTGGTAGCCAGTAACTTTGCCAATACCCCACTGGTGACGCTATGAAACCAAAAAACATCCATGTCAATCAGCTCATCGGGTATGCCTTTAAAAGTTTCCGTAATTGAGGCGGCCATGACCAGGTTTTTCAGTTCTTGATGGCCTATCATGCTAATAGCGCGGGCGACTCGGTCAATTTTGCCCGGAAACCCGAAATAAGCGCTATTGACAATTTTAAGTAGTTTGCTTGTTAAAGACGGATCAAGCATGATCAGTTCTTCTAAATCAGCATTGGAAGATTTGGGGTCTTCTAGAAGTTCATTGATTCTTATGACGATTTGAGGAAGTGAAAACAAATCGTTAACTTTTTCGGCAAGTTGTTCAGGCGTTTTGGACATATCAGCAAACCAACATCATCAAAGGGTGTAATCAAAGCGTAACTGCTCGCCCGGTGTTGATTGCTTTGGCAAAAGGTATGAATTAATCAGGGCGCGTGAATACATCCCTGTTGCACCAGTCGGATTAATCAATACCCTTCACCCGCCTTTTAAGAGAGGCGGGGGGAGAAATTACTGTTTTGTTTTAATTATAGGTGATGTTGATAATTTTACTTGATTAAGCTGGATGCTGAATGTTCAAAAATGAAAACAAGCGTTTTAAGGTTTCAATCGCGGGTTCTGAAAATGCTGCGGTTACGACCGTTTTCTTTGGCTTGATATAAAGCTCGGTCGGCATCCATCAGCAATTCATCTAAAGACTTCGTATCGGGATATTTCTGTGAGATGCCGTTGCTGATGCTGCAGTAAAAATGCGTTTCACTATCGACGGTAATGCGTGTTTCAGCTACCGTAATCCTGATATGTTCGGCCAACTTCATGACTTGTTCGACGGAGTCCGCGGTTAAAATAATGGCGAATTCTTCCCCGCCGATGCGTCCAAAATATGCTTGAGGAGGTAAAAGTGAGGCGATGACTTGAGTGATTTGTTTAAGCGTTTCATCGCCGACAGCATGGCCGTATAAATCATTAATTTTCTTAAAATGATCAATGTCAATCATCATTGTGAAAATTGATTGATTTTCAACATTAAAAAGGTGATGAGCCATTTCAAAAAATTTGCGGCGATTGTAAATGCCGGTTAAGGTATCGTGATGGGCGATATACTCCAGTTCCTGGAAAATTTCTTGGTACTTAAGATGGAACTTGACCCGCACGAGTAGTTCTTTGGCCAGAAAAGGTTTAGTAACATAGTCAGAACCGCCCATCACATAGGCTTGTTCGATACTGTCTTCATCGTTTTTGGCGGTTAAAAAAATGATTGGAATTTCACTGGTTTGGGGGACGGACTTAATTTTTCGGCAGACTTCAAACCCGTCCATTTCCGGCATCATGATATCCAATAAAATCAAATCAATTTTTTCTTCTTGTAAAATCGCTAACCCTTCTTCGCCAGAGGTGGCGGGTATCACATCATATTCATGCAGTATGTTCAGTACGGTTTTAATATTGGCGACTGTATCGTCAATAATTAAAATGGTTTTGCCGACATTGACTTCATTTGTCATCAAAATAGTCCTCTAACAACGCTTGAGCTTCTTTATACCTAAATTTTTTTATAAGTGGCAGAGTTTTTTCAATAATTGTTTGTTCGGCATCAGCAAAACAGTTAGATTCCATTTTTTCTATAATCGGATCAATCAAGTGCGGGCGACGTTTTTTGACTGCTGAATATAATGCCTGAATTAAATGTCTGCTCGGCGTTCCTGCTAAGGGCGTTGTGTGAACGTGATCTTGTTCGGCGGTTAAATTACTTGAACGAATTTCTTCGATTACACAGTTCAGTTCTTGAAAAAATTGCTCAAATAAAATGTTACTTTTATCAGTTTCCAATGTTAGCGCCAAATCGGCCAGGCGCAGTGCGCCTAGTCCAGCAGCCAAGCCTTTAATGGTGTGGATCAGGCGTTTAATATCGGGATTATCTTGTTTGTCGTAAGCGGTTTTCATAATTTCAACATGATCCGTACAATCATCGGCAAATTCAGATAATAATTGCTTATAAAGCGAAATGTCTTGATTATGTCTTTTTAGTCCTAGTGCAGCGTCAATTGTTTTGAATTCCGGGAATTCCTGCACAGATTGGGCGAGAGGATAAGAGGGTATTCGTATCCTTGGTTTTGATTTAGGACCAATGTATTTTAGTAATAGATTAAATAATTGTTCCACATCAACCGGTTTATTGAGGTGTTCATTCATTCCATAACGTCTGGTTTTAAACGAATTACTGGTCATTACATCGGCGGTTAAGGCGATTATCGGCGTTTTGCTATCGATTTGACGAATTTTTTGAGTGGCTTCGTAGCCATCCATTTCCGGCATTTGAATGTCCATCAATATTAGATCGTATTTGCCGGGATTTTGTTTAAACATTTCAACTGCGATTTTGCCGTTTTCCGCATCATCGATCAAAATGCCGCTATCGGCCAACATACCATGGATGACTTCCGCGTTCATCTTATTATCATCCGTTAACAAGATATGGCTTCCTGTTAATGTCGTTAATGCTTCCCGGATAGCGTCAAAATGCAGGGTCATGCCGGATGCGTCCAAGTTAGCGTATCCAAGCGCTGATGAAATGACTTCATCAAGTTTGGCGGGGATAACTGGCTTATTTAACCGATAAATATTAGCATAGCGTTCCGATAAGTTTGTTAAGTCGCCAAAAAACTCATATGCCATTAATATAATAGGAATTGCCGGGCGGCAATTGGAAATTTCTTCAATAATTGATTCTAGTTTGTTTTTTTGATTGTAAGCTAATAGCAAAAAGTGATACTCATCCGGATGATCTTGTAACAATTCTAATCCCGTTGATAAGCTGGTTTTAGTATCAACCTCAGCGCCTCGATACTCTAGGTAGGCGACTAGATTTTGTTGCCAAAGCAGCGATTTTTCAATGATTAAGGTTTTGATTCCGGTTAAATCCAGCTCGATATTTTCGTTAATGCCTTCCGGCAAGGGCAATTCAAAAATAAATTGACTACCGCGGCCTAAACGGCTTTCTACCCATATTTTACCCCCCATTAATTCAAGCAATTGTTTAGAAATGACCAAGCCTAAACCGCTGCCGCCGTGTTTTCGAGTGGTGCTGGTATCGACCTGAGAAAAGGTTTGAAAGAGTTGTTCCTGCTGTTCGTGAGATAGACCAATGCCGGTATCCCAGACTTCAAATCTCATTTGATTGTGTTCGCCGCCGGTGATTGAAATACCGGCTTGACCTTCTTGCGTAAACTTGACTGCATTACTGAGTAAATTGACCAATACTTGACCTAAGCGTAAAGGGTCGCCGATATAGTTTTTTGCTAATTCGGGTTCTATATAAAGCACTAACTCCAGACCTTTTTCCAGCGCGCTTTGATTAATCAGCATGAAGCTTTTTTCCAATACTTCCTGTAAATCGAAATGAATTTTCTCAATTCGGACTTTACCGGCTTCTATTTTTGAAAAATCCAGAATATCGTTGATGATGTGTAACAGCGCATGTGAAGACTTTTCAATATTACCCGCATATTTTTGTTGTTCTTCATCTAATCCGGTTTGATTAATCAAATAGGTCATGCCGGTGATAGCGTTGATCGGCGTGCGGATTTCATGAGACATATTGGCTAGAAAATCGCTTTTCGCCTGAGTCGCCGCTTCGGCTTTTTCCTTGGCGATGAGTAATTTTTGATTGGAAACTTCCAGCTCCTGAGTTCTAAATTCAACTTTCGCTTCCAGTTGTTCGCTTAATTCCTGATAATTATTCAATAACGTTTGCGTTTCTTTGTTTTTGCTGCGAAAAACTTCAGCCGCCTGGGTTAAATCGCCTAGTTCATCATTTAAGGCATATTCGGGGATAGCGGCAATGTTGGAGCCATGAGATAAACGGTTAAAAGTTTTTGTTAATTTGGAAATCGGCAAGGCGATGCTGCGACCGATTAAATAGGATAAACAAAAAATGACCAGTAAAAAGATGAATCCGGCAATCGAAACAATCTGTATCACGTTGTTGATGACAGTGCCGATTTCGCTTTCAATTTGCTGCATTTCTTGTTTGATCTGGTCGGATAATGTTTTTGATTGATAGAGGATTTCATAAGCTTCCGCCGCCATCACAACATTGACCAGATAATGATAAGCTCTGGCTCTTTGAACGGCTTGGATGAAGGTTTGTTCGTAGATCGAAAGTTTATCGGCAATATGTTGATAAGTTTGCCGGGCGAATTGATTTTGGGTTTGCTCCGTTAAGACGCTTAATGATTGACGAGTTTTTTTGATATGCTGTTGGGTTAATTGCGCATGACTGGATTCGTGGGTGTTGAAATATTGCGCTGCATGTTTCTGCACATTCAAAAATTCGATGGATAAGAGCGTTAATTGTAGTTTACTTGCTATATTTCCCGATGGGTTGCCGCTAATTAATCGTTGAATAAGTTGCTCGACATTATTTTCATTGCGCTGGATTGTGGTTCCGATTAATTCAGTTTGTAAATCGCGATGTTCCTGCACCTGTTTAAAGGTAGAAAAATAATTTTCCAAATGTTTAATGATGACATCAATTCGATAAATTTTATCTTCAGGCAATGTCATTTTATAGTCATCTAAATGCCTGTGTATTTTTTGATATTTATAGGCGACTTGTTCTGAGGCTGATTGATGACCTTCATAAGTATAGATTTGCGCAGTTCGTTGGATGTCGGAGATTTCTCTGCTCAGCATTAACCCGACTTGGGCTTGTTGACTATATTCTGCGAAACGGCTGAATTCCTGAGCAGCTTTGAGGAAGCTTAAATAGCTGATCAATACAATCAATAATGAGAAAACGCCTATGGTTAAATAGCCATAATAGATTCTATTTTTGAGTTTGATTTTATTGATAATAAATTGAATCATGCCAGCAAAAATTCGCCCCATTTGGCGAGCGTGTGCTCGTAATTATCCATTACCGTATTCCAAACCGCGATGTTTTCAAAGCGAGTTTGGTATGAACCGCCGCTACGGACTTCTCCTCTTTGCACGGATACTTTTCCATCGGTGCCGGTTAATGATTTTTGAGCCGGTTTGCCTTCATACCAATATTCCCATTCTACATCAGACATAAATTGCCGGGCGCGTTCGGCATTGGAAATATAATAACCTTGTCGAGCGATGAAGGCGCCGGGCCAGCCTGATAACCACCAATTCATATAAGCATAAGCGGCGTCTTTGCGTTCATCTTGAGTTGAGCGGGATAAGCACATGACGCCATGCCAGGCGCGATACCCCTCCTTTGGCGCAGCGTAAATGCACGGTATGCCCATGCCGTTTAAAGCGCTGACGCCGGGTGAAAACATACTTTGGATCATTACATCGCCGGACCTCATGAGTTCTACCGAATGCGGCACTGACGACCAAACGCCGCGAAAGTGCCCCATTCTTTTATATTCGGTAATGACTTCGAAGAGTTGGTCGACTTCAGCAATGGTCATATTGCCCATATCTTGAAATGACATCAGTCCTTTGGCTTCCGCCGCTAAAGCCAAATCAAACAAGCCGATGGTCGGGGCATTGACAATGGCGACTTTTCCTCGGTAATGTTCGTTTAACAGCCATCCCCAACTTTCAGTCTGGTAAGGGATGCCTTTCTCAATCACTGCTGAATTATAGCCAAATGAATCGGCATTGTGCACATAGGGTAAAAAGCTGATCCATTGCGTTTTATTGGAACTGATGCTGCCATCTTGCTGAATATATAAAAGTTTGTTCGGCGCATCGCCTAAGCCTATCTTGGCGCTTTCTGAAATGCGACCGTCTTTAGTCAGAGCGTTGATTTCGTTCCAATTATGCAGGCGGTTAATGTCTATTGCTTGAATTGCATTGGAATTCCACAAAATTTTGATGCTGTTTGACCATTGCTCATAGAGATCAAATGAGTCTGGATTTGTTGATGCGCGTAAAAATACTTCGGCGCTGCCGCCGGGATAATATTCAATATTAATGCCTAAATCTTTTCCCGCTTTGCGTCTTAGGGTTTCTTGTAAGGTAACGTGAGTACCGAGAATTTTTATCGTCGGCTTGGCGTTAACGGTTTTGATGATATTGGGAAACCCCAAACATGATGACGTAGTAGCGCCGACTAAGACGCTTTTTTTTAAAAATTTTCGTCTATTCATGAATTTTTCACCGTTCATCCAGCAGAGCAATTGCAAAGGCTACTACTAAGGTTAGTTGTTTTTAAGAGGAATTGTAATATTTATTATTGAGAGGGTGATGGATGTCTAGCTATTATGCTGATGTGACCAGGGTCAAGTATTTGTATTTCAAGAAGTCCTGAATGGTAAATTTAGCACAGCACCCCTAAAGTAAGCGATAAGTCCAATAACTCATAAAACAATAAGTTACGATGTTTTTATGACGAACCTATCAGAGGTGCTGTGATTTCCCACTTATTTTAACGAAAGCTGTATTAACCTTCTATAGTCGTCCATTTAGCGGCTAGTTTTGCAGAACCGATGGCAAAACCGATGCCGACAGCAAATGAAATTGAAATTAAAATAGCCGGATTTTCCAATGATGCGCCTAATAAAACTTCAGGCGTCATTTTATCCGGTGTTTGTAATAAATAACCGAATGTCGCAGAATAGCCTAAAACACTGGCCGGAATCGTTGACAGCGCTGGAATATAGGCCGCCAAACAAAGCACGATCACCGAAACGGTCACGATGACTGCGGCCATGAAAGCGAAACCAAACAGCGGGTCCGGGCCGATTTTGGTGATTAAAAAAGCGGCGTAGGTTGCCAAGATAACACCGAAAACCCCGCAAACAACAACATTTTTCGCCACTTCATCAGTCGCGCCTAGAGCAAAATAAGCGGCCCAAGCGATGGTTGCCGCCCAAATCAGAAAAACCCCGCTCAGCGGGCCAACAGCTAAAAAAGTAGCAGCGCCGGCGAGAAGGCCGATACTCAGCGATAATGCGGTTAGATTATTCATAGATCATTCTCCTTAGTTCGCCTCGCTATTATTTTGGGTCTGTACTAGCGCTGAGGCGTAAACGCTATGACAGTTTGAAGAAACTTATTAACTTTACGGATTTTTTTATGTCCCGCGACCAAATCAGTAACGGGCAATTAGTTACCTTTACTCCTTTTATACGAGCCTCAAGATTTCACAGAGTTGGGACATTATGATACTTTATAATTTCCCAGTGAGTGAAACATTCTTTTCGGTTTACGATTTTAAGCCAAGTTTATTAATTGAAAGCGCCCGATTAAAGCTAAATTAATCCAACAATTAAGAAAATAACATGAAAAAACCAGCGCTGAGCCATCAACAACTGTATACCGCTTGTAATGTTGAAAATTTTCATTTCAACAGTACTGCTGAATTGCAAGAGATCGAGATGATACCCGGTCAGGAAAGGGCGATTGAGGCTATTCAATTCGGTATACGTATGACCCAAAAAGGTTATAACGTATTTGCGCTGGCGCCTTCAGGAACCGGAAAATTAACAACCATACAACAATTGGTCAAGCACGAAGCGATTCATCATTCAGCGCCTTCCGATTGGTGTTACGTGAATAATTTTTCCGAACCCGGCAAGCCTCAGGTTTTCCAATTTGAGCCGGGCAAAGGAAAAGCTTTTCAAGAAGATATGGAGCAATTGATTGATGAGCTGAGCGTTGCAATACCAACGGCCTTTGACGGCGATGAATACCGTTCTAAAACCGAAGAAATCGAAGAAGAATACCGAAAGAAGGAACTTCACGAAATCAGTCAATTACGAGAAGAGGCTATTAAGAACAATATTATTTTAACGGAAACGCCAACCGGCTATGGCTTTGCGCCGGTTGATGAAGATAATAATATTGTCGGCGCGGAAAAGTTCAATAAACTGGATAAAGAGAAACAGCAGAAATATCAAGATGATATTTTAGAATTGCAACATAAGCTGCAAATTTTATTAAAAAAATTCCCTGCTTGGCGTAAGAAAACCAAACGAAAATTGCAAAACTTAAATCGTGATGTGGCGGCGTTGGCGCTCAATCACTCCATTGAGGAATTAAAGCAAAAATATGCTAAACATCCTGAGGTATCGGCTTATTTAAATGATGTCGACGCCGACATTTTGCAACATGTGCGCGATTTTATGCCGCACCGTGAACAGCCCTTGCCGTTTATGGAAGCGCAGCAAGAGAGCAATCCCTTTAAGCGATACCATGTCAATTTAATTATCAGTCATAGCGAAGACGCCAGTGCGCCGGTGGTCATGGAGGATCATCCCAATTACGCTAATTTATTGGGACGTTGCGACCATCAGGCGTTTATGGGCGCTTTAGTGACTGATTTCACGATGATCAAGCCGGGCGCTTTTCATCGAGCAAACGGCGGTTATTTGATTTTGGACGCCCGAAAATTATTGATGCAGCCTTATGCTTGGGAGTGTTTGAAACGC
>SPJK01051190.1_pt1 | contig 15946 bp, 16 predicted proteins | sample 3741771 | NCBI WGS metagenome assembly SPJK01 (sample SAMN10925997, study PRJNA522277) | cold seep metagenome | isolation source: Elba SIP-enriched marine methane seep metagenome, extraction at timepoint T2 | place: Italy: coast of Elba, Mediterranean Sea | reverse complement strand
TTTTCAGTTATAAAGCAAAGGCCCGATTACGGTCTATTACCCATAAAGCATCCTACACAAGTTCAACCTCTCTCTATCCTTGCCACCAACATAAGTAAAATTTAACTGCTTATTTTATATTCTTAGATCAATGTCTCGCGTCAATTATTTTGTCCGGTTTGGTGAATAATCTATGTTATGAATTTTTTTGTTTTTTCCTCCTAGCCCGAATATTTCATGAATAAGGCGGGCAAAAGAGTTGATATTTGATAAAATTCAGTTGCTTACATTGAATTTAACCCACCCCTTGCCCATGACAAATGGCACGCCAATCCAAATGAATTTCCTCCCTTTAAACAGCGTAAAATAGAAGCCCAATTTAGTGGTGGAGCCATGACCAGTGATGGGGGTGTCATGCTTTTAGGAGCAATAGACCAACAACTCGGGTTATCTGAACGTATGGCTGCGCACATACCCGATTCACGACCCCATGCCAAAGTAAAACTTGCTGTTGTGGAGATATTTCGACAACGGGTTTATGGACTAGCCTGTGGTTATGAAGATTTGAACGACCATGACACACTTACCCTTCCAGACGGCGATCGAGACAGATCAAGCATGGAGTAGCAGTCCTACCTTATGCCGTTTTGAACAACAGGCGGATAGAGCGATCGTGTGGAAAATACATGAACAATTGTTGTCACAATTTATGGCGGCTTATGAGACACCCCCGGATTCCTTGACCCTAGACTTCGATGCCACCGATGATCCAGTCCATGACGAACAGGACGGCTGTTTTTTTCATGGCTATTACCGGCATTATTGTTTTTTACCGTTGTATGTGTTTTGTGGTCATCACTGCCTGGTCAGCTATCTACGCCCCAGTAATATTGATGGGGCCAAACACGGTTGAGCCATTCTGGCTTTGCACGTCAAACGGTTACGTCAACAATGGTCTGAGGTTGAGATTATCTTTCGTGGTGATGGGGGGCTGCCGTCAGAAAATACTGAATTGGTGTGAGCGGCACGCGGTCAAGTATAGTATCGGCCTGGCTAAAAATCAACGTCTCGAGCGGTTAAGCCAGCCCTGGATGGAGCAAGCTCAAACCCAGTATGCGGATCAGAAGGAAACTCAACGTATCTTTGCCGACTTCGACTATAAGGCCGGCACCTGGAAATGCATACGTCGAGTGATCCATAAAACGATCACGAGGAAATGGCTTGATTGCGATTGTTCTTCGGCCAAAGCCGCTTTACAGCGTTTGTTCAGCTTGGCAACAATTTTGTCCAGAAAATCTCGGTACGATTGCAGACTGGCAAAATAAGCAGACCCCCATAGTTTTATGGCTTGATCAATACGGTGCTTAAGCGAGCCATGGGCCGTTTCAACCACACCATTTTCATGGCTGGCACCGAGATTGTTCGCGTTGGGCTTCATGCTGTCGTGTTGGCAGAGTGCTTCATAGGATTGTGTTAAATCACGCTTCTCTGTAGCGTTGGTATAAGCCGCACTCAGACTGTCTGTTCGATGCTCCGCAGGAACGCCAACCGCTGAAAGCCAGTCGAAACTGGTACAGCAAATGTTCAAAGGGGTCACCTGCAAGGGTAACTGGTGTTCGAGGGTGGGAAAAATCGGAGAGCCCTTGGTGTCCTGCCGGGACAGACTGACGAAAAATCACAGGCTTTGCCGGTCCTTGTGTTGCACAGTGTTTTACACGGCGTTGCAGTGTGCGTAACAGTTATTCCGGGTATTGACCTGGAAATTGTTCCTCCAGATATTCCCAGAGCGTGGTGCCTGTCAGATCCGGTTCAGAGAGCAGCAAGGGGTTCCCGATGCGATATCCAGACCGCCTCAAATGGATCTGGATATGTGCGCCAATGCCATTGCGTATTTTTGCTTCTTTCACCTTTTTCTAACCGTCTACCGCTACGAGTACTGATATCGGCTTTAGCGGCCGATGTTTCCTGGCTATATCCTAATTGGTGACTTTTCATGTAAATAATTTCCTGTTGTAGTGTGATGTGTTTACCAGGCACGCTCTTATTCCTGATTGATGGATAAGAGGGTATTCTGTGGGAACACTCAACCGGTCAAGATAATTGTCGTCTAATATATCAATCAGTAATGCTTTGATTTATTGTATTGGGCTGTCTATGCCTATGGGTTTGTGATAAATCTCAGGATTAAATTCTGAAAAATAGCTCTCAAGTAGGGCTAATACCATTTTCTTCAAGTTATTTTTCTAACATCATCAATTCATAGCTAGTTGATCTTTTAAACATAAAAACAGAATCAATATAAAATTTGATTGACGATTATTTAACTAAATGCTATAACAATGACCAATTAAGAGCAACTAAGATGAACTAGATTTGCTTTACTACAACTTCGAAACTAACCCAATCATTTCACGGGTAACGGGGAAGAATGACAATCCAGGAATAGCTTGGAGATAATGGTTCTTACCCATTAAATTTAAGGAGTAGGCAGATGAAAATTCGAGATAATGAAATAATAATTCCCACCAGTATGGTCGGGAATTATCCCAATCCTCGCTGGTGGGACGCCGAATTTGCAAGACACTGGAACGGTGATCAGCAACCACCTGACGCATTGATCCGGGAGGCACTAGAAGATGCTGTGGCAGCGATTGCCAAAGACCAGGAAAATGCGGGACTGGATATTATCTCAGATGGTCGATTACACGGTGACAACTATGCTGATCAGGCACTTTATTATTACTATAGGCGTCTGGGTTACAATCTAAAAGGAGGTCATCTAGGGTTTCCTATTTATAGTCGGCTACATGCCGCAACCATTGATAGCGAAATTAAAAGGAGAGGCGCTATAATGGTGGAACAGGCTCGAGCCTTGAAAAGGGCGACTAATAAGCCGATAAAAATTCAGTATACTGGTGTACAAGTGCTTGCGCAGGCCAGTAACGACCTGTATTACGAATCTTCGCGTGACCGAGCTATGGCTATCGCAGCATCCATAAATGAGGATTTGCTGGAAATAGACAGTATGGGTGTTGATTTTATTCAATTCGATGAATTTACTTGGCCTTATTTTTTTGAGGATTGGGCAATCGAAGCCTTTAATCGAGCTGTTCAAGGTGTAACTAACGCTCAGATTATTGTACATGTTTGCTGGGGCAACTGGGGGGGTACGCCGGCTTATTTACCTGATGATACTGCTGAAAACGGAGAAATTTTCGATTTAACCCAACGACAGGGAGATGAGCCTTCGGCAACGGCATCTATTGTTACCAAGGCATATGAAGCTAATATCAACGTATTGAACCTGGAAAATTGTGGTCGTCGTGATGATGATATGAGCGGATTAGACCTCTTTAAGGATCATCCTCTACCTGACAATGTTAGTTTTTGGGCGGGTGTTATTGACGTTAAAAGTACCATTACCGAAACGGCAGAGCAGGTAGCCGGTCGCATTCGCAAGTTATTGGAAGTAATTCCTATTGAGCGTCTGGGTGTAACTACTGATTGTGGCCTGATTTTACTACAGAGATATATTGCAGTGGATAAATTGCATGCCATGGTAGAAGGGACAGAAATTGTGCGTAAAGAACTATCCTAGCAACCTTTTCGGGGATGGAACCTTATCGTTGTGTTCAGGTTTTCCAAGTTTACCGAAAATAATCGGAAAATCTGGCCAAAATTCATTTTTGATGTTGCTATTCTAATACAGATCTCTAGACCTAGCCATTAACTTCTAACATAAGGTGGTAATGATATGCCTGTTTATGTAATCCGTTGTCCAGACTGTCAACATGTATTCCAAGGGATGGTATTTGAAGGGTCTCTCGAACCTAAAATATGGGTTTGTTCTCGGTGCGGCGGTAGAAATGGCAAAGTTGATCCTGACCAAAAAGCGACTATGCATCCTCTTGAAGATCAACATGGTTCAGGCTGTCCATGTTGCCGATAACGAGTGCTGAAATATAAAAGTTATTTTGTGCTTAGCTAGGGTCTAACCAGTCAATGTTCAATAGCAAATAGGAGAATTTTATGCCAGATCGATTAAAAAAGCGGTGTGCAATCATTACGGGTGGTGCGACAGGAATGGGATTGACGATGGCACGTTTGTTTCTTGAAGAAGCTGCAAGCGTCGTTATACTTGATATCAATGAAGCGGCCGGTGAAGCCGCCTTAGAACAATTACGAAAAATTAGTGAGCTAACACAATTTTTTCCAGTTGATGTGACCAATCCTGAAGATGTGCATCAGACTATTACTAAAGCAGCCGGATTTTTGGGTGGTCAAGTTGATATATTGGTAAATAATGCTGGCGTAGTGAGCTTTGGTAATCTGGAGCAAACCGGCGGAGACGATTGGGATATAACAATGGCTGTGAATGCTAAAGGAACTTTCTTATGTTCACAAGCATCATTACCTTTTCTGAAAAAGGGAGGCGGATCGATAATTAACATGGGTTCGGTAGCCGCCGTAGTTGGTATACCACAGATGGCAGCTTATTGTGCGGCTAAAGCTGCAGTGGTTGGCCTGAGCCGTCAAATGGCCGTATCTTATGCAGATGATAATATCAGAGTCAATTGTTTATGTCCGGGCACAGTTGCCGATACAGGGATGGGACGGAAAATTTTAGGTACTGATTTATCAGCTGAAGTTCAAGCAACCCGTTTAAAAAAATATCCTTTAGGTCGCTTTGGAAAACCTGAGGAAATTGCACGTGCCGCTTTGTTTTTAGCATCTGACGAAGCCAGCTTTGTGACAGGTGCATCATTAGCGGTAGATGGTGGCATGACAGCATTATAAGCAGATGTATACAAATACCGATAAACGTTGTTTACTCGATCAACTGATTGTTCAGATTCAGGAAGGTGATATTCTTGCGATTGGGGGGGGGCTTTCTAGCCGTGAACCTATGGCAGGATTGCGAGAACTTGTTCGTCAGGGAATCAAAGATCTAACTGTTATTGGTTCGGCTCATGGCATTGATGTAGATTTGCTCTGTGGTGTAGGTGCGATCAAAGTCTCTGGCGAATCATATGTAGGTTTTGAACAGGATTTTGGTATGGCACCCAATTACAGGCGTGCTTGTGAGTCAGGCCAAATGACAGTTATGGATGGCTGTTGTTACACGCTGGTTCAACAATTACGTGCTGCAATTAGTGGTATTCCGTTCATGCCTATACGCTCAATTCGTGGCACCAGCATGATGAAATTACACCCGGAATACAAAACTATGATATGTCCATATACAGGTGAAGAGCTGGTTCTGGTTCCAGCGTTACAACCTGATGTAGCCTTGATTCATGCACAATATGCCGATCCGCAGGGTAATTTATTCATTGAAGGGCCGCCCGTAGCTGATTTATTATTTGCTAAAGCTTCAAAAAAAGTTTTAGTGACAGTTGAGAAGATTATTTCGCATGCCGAGCTCAAACAAAAGGGCATTAGTTTGCCTTATTTTTATGTTACTAATCTGACAGAAGTCAGTTTTGGAGCTCACCCAACCTCTTGTTATCCATTCTATGCCTATGACCGAAAGCATACGGCCGATTATTATCAGGCTGCCAAAAATGCCAATACATTTCTGAAAGACTATTTACAACCCTATGTTTATGATTGTCCTCAGCATAATGATTATCTGGATGCAGTGGGTGGTAAGCAAACCCGGGATCGCCTGAGTAGTTGGCAAGAAGGATCAGAACAATGGCAGTCTCTTTATGAATAATGTAGAGGGAATATCCCGTTGTTCTTTGGCTGAAGCGCTTATATACCAAATTGCGCTGAGTATTGAAGATGGTATTTTAGCTTTTCACGGATTTGGTTCACCTCTGGTTCAATTAGCATTACATTTGGCAAAACGAACACATGCACCTAACCTGATATTAATTGCCGGGGCGACTTATGGTGTTAATCCTCAACCGGTATTTTTGACCCCCACTTCTAATGACTGGGCGATGGATAGAGGTTCTGAATGCAGTCTAGATATAGAGGAGTTATTTGATCTGGCCGCTAGCGGTCGTATGGGACGTATGTTCTTGTCTGGATTACAAATCGATCGTTGGGGTAATATGAATGTAACCCAGCTAGGCAAAGATAATCTCAAACTTAAATTACCCGGTGGCGGCGGAGGCTGCAATTTATCTTGTGATGCTAATCGGGTCACAATCTGGACAGCTGCACATCGCACCACAAATTCAAAACAACAGCGTCGATACCGATTAGTTGAAAACTGTGACTTTATCACTAGTCTAGGTCATCGAGCTGCAAACGATCAAGCTCGACAAGTATTTGCACATAAAGGCTTGGGGCCAGATCGAATTGTCACAGAACTGGGAGTTTTCGACTTTGATGAAACAGGTCTGGCGCGTTTAATTGCAGTCTACCCAGATACTGATATTGCAACAGTTATCAGGCATACTGAATTCGATTTTCCGGTCTCGGAAACGCTTCATAATATTGAACTACCTGATCCTGCAATGCTGGAGATTATTCGCAGTCTAGACCCGATGAAGGTTCATCAGCGGGAGATTCGATTGCAGGATCAAAATCGATATTTTACTTTGGATAGTTGAAATGGCTGCTGAAACACTTAAAGTTGGTAAACTAAAAAAACAGTCTAATTTTGTACCTCTACCTTACCGTAGTGTCAGTTTTCAACCTTATGAAGGTCGTATGACAGAAACTGTGATGATGCAATATTTGCTTTCCCGTGAAGTTTATCGACGTAGTGATATTATGATTTTACACCGAAAGGATGGTGCAATGGCGGTTGCTGCTATAGAGCGAGGCGCTGAAGCAGGCCTGTTCAGTCATGTAGATCAAGTTGAGATACTCGCTGGTCCTGAGCAGTGTGTTTTTATTAAATCGCCCGAAACAGATCCCGCTAATCGTTCATCATTAGCTAAAGCGGCTATTGAATTTGGTGTCACTAAGGAGCAAACAGCAATCGTACTGGGTGCTTTTGATCATATCAACATTATTCACCATCCTGATCCATTATCTATTAATGTGATCGAAGTCACTCCACCGGATCCTCCTAAATTATTCCATATGGCACAACAGGTACTTGGCTATGCTGATTTACCGCCGATTATTTTAAACTTGATAGCGCTGGATATTCGAAAACTGGCGAATAGTGTTAAACCTGAAGCTTATTTGGTTCCCTGTCGTTCTGGTGGTTTAGACAATCTTGAAGCACCTGTTTATTTTCTGGATGAACGACCTGAACAACGGCAAAACTGGACGTTGATTGGTTGTCAGCGTAGTTTGCAATTTCATCAACATTATTATAATGATGAACCACCTCGACTTGAAATGTGTCCTCGTCAGTTGTGCAGTGTCACTAAAGAAAAGCTTTTACTAAAATGCTGTTTATTGGAGTTTGATATCGAATTAGATGGAGATCAGGCGATTGTTCCCTGGGGCGCAGATTTAAACATGGTTGAACAAGCATTATCAGAATTAAGTAAAGGAGTTAATTATGTCTAATTTGGCGTGGCATGACATTATTGCGCCTATGTTGGAAAAGCGGGAAATAAAGCCCAGAAAACGTGGTGTGAATATGATTTTGGATACCGGTCTGGGAATGCGTTCAACAGAAGATATACTGGAGATTTCCGGACATTTAATTGATCACTGGAAAATGGGATTCGGCACATCGGCTTTTGTGTCGGCTGATTTAATTAAGAAAAAAAACAGCATGTTAGCGGAACATGATGTTCTGACGTATCCAGGGGGAACTTTACTCGAAGTGGCCTTACTTGAACATCATTGTCAAGTCTATATGCAAAGCACTAGAGAGCTTGGTTTTCAGGCAGTGGAAATATCAGATGGAACAATCCCGTTGCCGGCACATCGCCGTGAACGAATTATTCAATGTGCTAAAAAGGCAGGTTTATCGGTAATCACAGAAGTGGGTAAAAAAGACCCACAAAACCAACCAACTGCAACAGAACTAGCCAATCAGGCATTACAGGATTTCGAATGGGGAGCTGATTGGGTTATCGTAGAAGGTCGAGAGTCCGGAATCAGTGTCGGTGTATATGATGATTTGGGTAATATTAAAACCATTGCATTAAGCGAAATTCAGGCCATTACCCAACAATTTTCCGATCGATTGATTTGGGAGGCACCCTTAAAAAAACAGCAAACATATTTGATTGAAGCAATGGGGGCAAATGTTAGTCTGGGTAATGTTAAACCAGAGCAGGTTCTTGCTCTAGAAGCCTTGCGCGCTGGTTTGCGATTTGAAACCTTACATAAAATAAGTGAACGAATAATTGAGAGAGGGGATTGGAAGCCAGACCAGATTGAACAACCTGAACAGTTTTTCATCGAAACAGCCAATCAATTGCACCCATACAATAAACAGCAAATTGATGAATAAAGATCAAACTTCTAATCTGGATCGTATGAATACGGTGTTGGAAATCGGCGGGCGTTTGAATTCAGCACCTTCACAATTAATGGTGAATACTGCATTCGACGATGAACTCAAGCATCAGCTTAACTTAATGCGTGCGTTAGACATGGTTGATTTAAGCCACACAGTATCTGCAATTGAGCTGGAAGTTATTCCTAAACATTCAGGAAGAGAGCTGTTGCAAGCGTTACAACGCTTATGTAACGAACCTGAAGATTTTAAGCCGGACCCTGCATATGGGGATTTGTACACCAATCGGGAGGCCTGGTTGTACAAAAACACTGAAGCTACAGCTTGGTTAGGAGCTGGTCGAGCAAGACGAGAAGCCATTACCACCGCTTTTTTTATTAAAATTCGAGAACAGTTGCTGGGTCTTAACAATATCTTATTAATATTGCTGGATACTTTACTGCTTAGAGCAGAATGCTACGCTCGTGCAATTATGCCCGATTATACTTATTTACAATCCGCGCAACCTACCACATTTGGTCATTTCTTGTTAACGCCAGCCTATGGCATCATCCGAGATATCGAACGGTTACAAGCTGTTTTCAGAAAAGTTAATCAAAGTCCTGCAGGCTGTGGAAGTTCAACGGGTTCTAAAATCCCTCAGAATCGTCTGCGATTAGCAGAGTTAATGGGATTTGAAAACATCATAAAGCATTGTCGTGATGCTATGTGGCCCGCTGACATTCCGATCGAAGTGAGTTCAGTGACGACCAATGTGTTGATTAATTTGAATCGTTTAGCTGAAGATTTAATGGTGTTTAATAGCCAGGAATTCGGGTTGATTGAATTAAGCGACAGGCATTGCCGAGCTAGCAAAATCATGCCTAATAAAAAAAATCCATTTGCACTTAACTATTTTAGAGGACTAAGCAACGAAACAATGGGGCATTTGGTCACAGTCACTACAATGGCAAGAACGCCATCAGGCCAACCCGATAACCGTTTGACTATTTATGGCTTATTACCTGAATCATTACTCAAAACAACGCAAGCCGTCGAATTATTTAATGAAGTGATCAATGATCTGAAATTTAATCAACAAAGAGGATTGGAACGAGCGACACAAAGTTTAATTGGAGCAACTGATCTGGCCGAAACTTTAGTTCTGAACTGTGGAATGGAGTTCAGAAATGCACACCGTCTGGTCGCTGCTTTAATTAGAGAACAAGGTTCGGATCCCAGCCGTTTTCATAATATGGATATCAATGATATTTCACAGATGGCCAGGCAATTGGGTTTTTCCATTCCTGAATTATCAAAAACAGCATTAACTCAAGCTTTGGATCCTGAATTATCAATTCTATGCAAAACAGAACCAGGAGGTTGTTCGCCTGATGCGCTGATTGAGATGATTACGGGTTGCCGAAAAACGATGACAGAATATAACGCATGGTCTCTTGAACAGAGTGCCAGGCATCAAAAAGCACGACGTAACCTGGAACAAACTATTAGCAAAGTACTGGACGAATAGAAAAATGGCACATTTAATGGATTCTTCAGTATATGGAAGCAGTTGGGCTACCCCGGCACTTAAACTTCTGTTTGATGATGTCAGCATGACAAGACACTGGCTTGAAATTATGGTGGTACTGGCAGAAATCCAGGCTGAGTATGATTTAATACCCAAAACTGCCGCGACGGGAATTAAACAAACTGTTGAAAACCTGGTTTTGGACGATATTTTTTTTGCACAAGTCGCTTCAGGATATAGCACAACAAATCACTCATTATTGGGTTTGATTCATGTCGTTAGCAATCACTGTCCTGAAGATTCAGGAGAATGGATATGTTATGGCGTCACGGTGCAGGATATCACAGATACTCGTCATGTCTTGGTGTTGAAACAATTTCATGATTGTATAGCTGATCATTTAACTCATATAAAGAACGTTTTAAGGCAGCTTTGTTCGAAACATCGTGACACTTTGATGTGTGGTCGAACTCATGGTCAAGCTGGGTTACCAATAACTTTTGGCTATAAATCAGCGGTATGGCTAGATGAATTTTATCGTCATCATCAACGGTTGCAGGAATTAAATTCACGTTTGTTTGTAGCTCAACTGTGTGGCGGTGTTGGTAGCTTATCTTCACTGGGTGAACATGCCATCCAGATACAGCAAGCATTTTCTGACAAACTAGGGCTAAATAGACCTGATATATCCTGGACTTGTGCCAGAGATCGTTTTGCTGAATGGTTAAATCTATTAAGCTTGATGACTTCGACTTGTGATCGCATCGGAAAGGAAATCTATAACCTGCAACGACCTGAAATTGATGAGCTGAGGGAGGGGTTTAAACAGGGAAACGTCGGTAGTATTACCATGCCGCAAAAACGTAACCCTGAACTCTCTGAACATATAGGAACTTTGGCTCGCATTGTGCGACATGGATCAGCTCAGTTGAACGAAGCATTAATTCACGATCATGAGCGTGATGGCAGAGCCTGGAAAACAGAATGGATTGTATTGCCTGAAGCCTGTCTGGCTGCAGAAAAAGCTATCAACCTGACGCATCAATTACTGGGTAATTTAACAGTCAACAGTGAACGTATGCAAACTAATATGAATGCATCTGGCGGTTCAATTTTCGCTGAAGCCGTGATGTTAGCTATCGCTCCCGACATGGGAAAACAAACTGCACATACGTTGGTTTATCAATTGGCCATGTTTGCAACAGAAAATAACCAGTCGTTTCAGCAGGCGGTAAAATCTGATCCAACCATTTCGACTTTACTCAGTGCAAAACAAATCGATGCTATTTTTAACATTGATAATTTAACTACCCATTGCGCAGATATGGTAGATGCAGTGCTTGCTAAAGAAATTATTTAGATCTTAATATGCAATTATTATCTATCAATGCTATCGAACAACGAATTCCTCGCATGACACTGGGGCATTACCCAACGCCATTGCATCAATCCAGAGGATTGCATCAACATGTCGGTGGTCCGGCGCTTTGGTTTAAACGAGATGATCTGATCAGTTTTGGATATGGGGGGAATAAAGTCAGAGGACTGGAAGTTATCGCAACTTATATTAGCAGGCAAAACTATGATGTTATAGTGACTGGTGCGGGCATTCAGTCTAATCATGTCAGAGCTTCAGCAGCATTAGCCAGTTTCTTAGGAATCGATATGAGGGCTGTTTTTTGGGGAGAAAAAACAGCAAAGCTGGATGGAAATTACAGAATGACACAGCTATTGGGTGCGCAGACTTTTTTTACTGGAGATTCTGACCGAGCTTCAGTTGATTGGGGTATAGAAAAAGTCGCTACTGAACTCATAGAACTAGGTTACCATCCTTACAAGATACCTAGAGGAGGCGCCTGTGCAGAAGGTGTTTTAGGTCATGTTCTGGCGGTATGTGAAACGTTTAAACAATGTTGTTCAATCAATTTGGAGCCTGATCTGATTGTCCTGGCGTCAGGTTCGGGAGGCACACATGCTGGCTGGATGCTAGGTAGTCATTTACTGGGATTAAATTGGCGAATAAATTCTTATTCGGTCAGTCGACCTGCTAATGAAGCCAGGATACAAATTGCCAGACTAGCGAATGAAGCCGCCAATTTGATTGGGGTTAAGACGCAATTTAGCGCAGACGATGTAGACATAAATGATAACTTTATCGGAGAAGGCTATGGTATACCCAGTCCGGAAGCAACTGACGCGATTAAAATGGCGGCATTACATGAAGGTATTTTCTTAGATCCAACTTACACCGGTAAAGCTATGGCAGGTTATCTGGCAAAACTCAATGCTAACCCAGAAAATGACAATGAAACCACTTTATTCATACACACGGGGGGTGAACCAGCTTTTTTTGCTGGAAATGGAAATTGGTTAACGGGTTCATGATGATGCTCAATTTATTGTCTGAAACCATTGATAGTTTACTAACAGCCTGAACATTCACGATGACGAGAAAAAAACAGTTAATAATTATTGGAGGTGTTGCAGCAGGGGTTAAGGCCGCAGCACGCGCTCGACGAGTGAATCAAGATTTGGATATTACTTTGTTTGAATCTGGAGCTGATGTCTCCTATTCGGCATGTGGTGAACCCTATTATATTAGCGGCGTCATTCCTAAAAGAGAACATTTGGTCATTAGGCGGCCTGAAGAATTTTTAAAAGATAATATTAAGATCAATATCTACCATCAAGTCACATCTATCAATAGTGATACTCAAACCCTAGTCGCCGTTGATACGACAACCAGACAATCTAAGCAATACCATTATGATCAACTGATTATTGCAACAGGTGCACAAGCTGTTATCCCCCCCATACCGGGCTGTGATTTGCAAGGTGTTGTCTCATTAAGAACCTTAAATGACAGTGATCGCCTGCGTCAGTTGTTGCTTGATAAACAGTCAATTCAAGCAGTCATAGTGGGCAGTGGATATATTGGACTGGAATTAGCTGAAAGTTTGAAACGACGAGGTGCCGAAGTTTCAGTAATCGACTTCTGTCATCAGATTTTTCCCAGAATCGATCCTTTAATGTCAGAATTGATACAGAAAAAATTACTTGAAAAAGGAGTCAATGTATTTTTGAATGAAAGTATTGATTCAATTCAAGGTCAAAAACAAACTGTAGAAAGCATCAAAACTCAATCAGGACAAATTCTACCTTGCAACTTGGTGATTATGGCCTGCGGTGTTAAACCCAATGTCAGTTTAGCATTGCAGTCAGGTATCAAGCTCGGCAGCACGGGAGCCATTGCAGTTAATCAAAAATTACAGACTAATGTTGAAAATATTTATGCTGCTGGTGATTGTGTGGAGTCCAGACATCGTATTTCAGGTTTACCCGCCTGGCTACCGTTAGGTGATATAGCCAATCTACAAGGTCGAGTTGCAGGAGAAAATACTGCGGGTGGAAATGCAAGATTTCCGGGTATTCTAGGCACCAGTATTTTTCGCTGTTTTGATTTGCAAATTGGCATGACCGGACTCACAGATTTAGAAATAAAAGATCAAAATATTGATTGCTGTGAGACAGTCATACACAGTCGAGATCGTGCTCGGTACTACCCGGACGGACAAACTTTATCAATAAAACTGACCGCTCAAAAATCAAATGGAAAAATATTAGGCGCTCAAGCAGTAGGTCAGGGTGGAGTTGCCAAGATAATAGACATTAGCGCAACGGCCTTATTAGGTAATTTAAGCTGTTTTGATTTGGAATTTGCCGACCTGGCCTACGCGCCTCCATTTAGCCCGGTATTATCACCTATGATTATCGCTGCATCCGAGTTAAGAAAAAAGATTAATCTCTAGGAAGCTGTCCGGGAACTAACATTGTATCAGCTGCCAATAAAATTCAAACTTTCAAGTAAATTTAATTTTTGCAGCTCTTAGTATCAGGCTAAGCAACTATACCTGAAATTTTTGGATAGCAATCTAAAAGAGGGAATAAGACCCCCTAATAAATATTAAATACCTATAATATCAGTATCTTATGGTATTAATAGATTGCAATCCAGCCATGCGACTCTTAGCCCACTGAGCGCTGATTTTTCTAGGTTTAAGCCTTATATTTGCGCTTTTTCTCTACTTTGTTTCTCAAATGTCCACAATGTGAAGTGGTCTAATAGCACCGGATAATAAGTGCCCCCCTTGTTGTTTCCTTCGGTGCTTTTCAAGCTAATTGTCGCCTATAGTTGTAAATTTATGCGGCCTCTTTCTTTTCTGTTTCACTTATTTTCTTTGTGTTTTAATAGATTCATATTGCATGTTTTTTGCACTTCGATTTCTTTTGACTTTTTGATCCATCAAACTGCCTTCAAATGCATCGTCTACTTCTTTTTCCATAACGTCCAGTTTTCCTTTCATTTCAGGTGTCGCTAGCGGCAGACTGCTGGCTACTGAGGCAGCATGAACTTCATCGCGGTATTCATTTATTGCCTGTTTGGCTTTGTCTTTTTTGCCTTCACGCATCCATTTGCTCACCTGTTTTTTCATTCTACCTAGATTGTTTTCTATCCAACTGCTTTGATACACATCTTTATTAATAGATTGTTGTGCCTGAATTTTAAATTTTGGTTCTACCACAGCTAAAACCAACTCTTCAGCATTGACGTTAGTCTGTAACTGTTGCCCATTGACTTGATAATTTAATTGCATAGATCCTAGAGATACAATGCCTATATTGGCAGTGGGAACATTAAAGCTCATCACAAAATGTTTTTGTGTATTGGATAACATTTGTCCCGTAGTAATGCGAACAGTTGAAGATCCAAGCTGTGTGATAGGGTAGCCACCGGCATCAATGAGTTTTACGCCATCACCCAAAATCATTTCTACGGTACTCCTGTTAGCATAAATATTTCGCGTATCATCTAAATCTCTGGCTAAAATAGCCCCTAATCCTGATAACTCTTCAAGATAAGAATAATGACCCATACCATGATCAGCTAATTTTGCCATCAATGTTTCATTAAAGCCTAAGCCCATGCCTATGGTTGATAACACCGCACCATATTGTGTTGCTCTACTTGCTAATTGGGCTAATTGCATCGGGTCAGTAATGCCTTGATTTGCTTGACCATCTGAAAGCAACAGTATTTTTCTGGCTCTTTCGCTACTATTATTAGTCAATAAATTTAATGCCGCGTTTAAACCATCGCCCATATTGGTTCCGCCCGCAGCATTAATTGATCGAACTACGTTGTTCAAATAAGTTCGATTTGCTGAGGTGACATTCACCAGGGGTGATTGCACAATGGCATGATTGGCAAAAGACACTAAAGCAAATCGATCATTATCATTTAATCGGCCTAACACATCCCATATAGCGGCTTTTGCATAAGGCATTTTTTTTGCTTCTGACATGGAACCACTTCTGTCAAATACAATGATCATATCAGTAGCACGTTGTTGATGTCTGAAATTATTTACGTTCGGTGGTGTAAAGGTAATGTCCATAAAAACAGTTTTAGCACCATGTTGAACGAGTTTGGTTTGCGACAGCTGAGTCTTTATCTCAACCTTATCTGGCGAATGCCAGGGCATATTGATAATACTTTTTGCTGATGATATTTGTGAGCTAATCAGGGTGATTACCAATAATAAAACTGTTGTGTTTATTTTCCTATTTAAGATATTCATTTCAGTTTTCCTGTTGTTTTAAGGTGAAACTAGATTACTGAAATAAACCAAAGTTTTTTAGACATGTAAATGTAAAATAAATCGACACTGTTTTTACATTAAATTTACAATGACTACACTGAAATTATCTTAGACTCAATCCTGCGTTTAAAAGCAGGGAGTAAATGTTTTCAGCACTTTATGCATCACTTTTCAACATTTATCATTCTCTCTAGGCTGACGTTGAACGTAATCAAAGTGCACAGGAAACATATATCAGGCTGTGCATTTATTGGCCATTGACCATTCATGCTCGTGGAATTTTGGCAAATAATTGACTTGGCTCTATATAAACCCCATATTTTTCTCTCAAGGCACGGCGTTAATACGTCCGTGTAGCCTTAGTGACAGCACCCCAGTGTTAATAGCCTTGAGAAACAAAACGGAAACAAG
>SPJK01031931.1_pt1 | contig 15960 bp, 14 predicted proteins | sample 3741771 | NCBI WGS metagenome assembly SPJK01 (sample SAMN10925997, study PRJNA522277) | cold seep metagenome | isolation source: Elba SIP-enriched marine methane seep metagenome, extraction at timepoint T2 | place: Italy: coast of Elba, Mediterranean Sea | reverse complement strand
GCACGCTTTGCGATGTGACGCCGCAGGCTTTCATGAAGTCCAGCGCATCACTGATCTTGTCAGCCATTTCGCTGTACCGCTCGCCAAGGGGTGAGCGATCTACAAAACCAAGCATCCACTGGTGGACATTGGACAGATCAGCATAACCGCCACGCGTGAACGCGCGGACGAGGTTGAGCGTCGAAGCCGATTGCGAATAGGCTTTTATCAAGCGCTCGGGATCCGGCAGGCGATTGGCTTCGTCGAAGGCCATGCCATTGATGTTGTCACCGCGATAAGAAGGTAAAGTGACGCCGTCGATTTCTTCAACCGGTGACGAACGTGGCTTGCCGAACTGACCGGCCAGACGCCCGACTTTGACCACTGGCTTTGACGCCGCATAGGTCAGGACCACCGCCATTTGCAGCAGAACACGCAACGTATCGCGAATATTGTCAGCGCTGAACTCTTTGAAGCTTTCGGCGCAATCACCGCCTTGCAGGAGAAACGCTTCACCCGCGGCAACACTCGCCAGTCGGTCTTTCAAAGTGCGCACCTCACCGGCGAAAACCAGCGGTGGAAACTCAGCCAGACGCTGCTCGACATCCTTGAGATGGTCGAGGTCCGGATAATCCTCCGGAATGTGCTTTGCCGGTCGTGCGCGCCAGCTGCTTGGCGTCCAAGTCATGGGCTTCTCCTTAAGGTCGCGCTTTATGCACAGGCAATGTCACACAATCAAGCTTTACCCTGACCATTTGACATGAAAGTGTGCCGGTTGATCGGTAATCATAATAGCGCAGAACCTCCCAGCTGGATGCCAATTAAATGTCGCAACTTTTCATTGCTCACGGCCATCGCGATGTAGATCCACTCTTGCAGGTGCATGAGGCCATGCGCCGGGCCTCTATTCCGACCTGGTACACGCCGGCCGGCAGCAAGGATTTCGAACCTGAATCCGTCAAATCGGCGATTGATGATGCATTTGGCATGGTTGTCCTGGTTTCAGCCTCCTCGATCCGCTCCAAAGCGGTTCAGGAACAGCTGCAAATTGCTCATGATCGCGGTCTGAAACTGTTTCCCATCCGCGCTGACAATGCGCGATTGTCGAAGCTGTTCAAGACGATCCTCGCCGACCAGCTGACAGATTCCCTATCCGACGCGGGCGCAGTTGATCGCCTCGTGGATACGGTGAAGCAACGCTATGAGCGGCGCTGCCCGGTGATTTCAGTGATGAACCTGAAGGGCGGTGTCGGAAAAACCACGGTCAGCAGCCAGGTTTTTGGCGCCTGGCAATCCAGCCTTGGCGGACGGACCCTGCTGATCGATCTCGACCCGCAATACAATCTCACCCAGACCTTCTTCAATATGGATCATGCCGACGCAAGCTCGGCGCGCGACAAGTCGGTGATCTCACTGTTCGAGCGGTCGCGCTTGCACGCCTACGATACCGTCTCACCATCGGAGAGCTGGTCTGAGATCAGCACCGAACCGTTTGAACCGGCCGAGCGCGACATCATCACCCACAACATTCTCGCTGGTGAAGACGCGCCTGGGGGGCGGTTTGACTTGATCTCCGGCCAGTTCGAGATTTCGAAATATGCCTTTGCCAAAGGCCCTGAAGCGCTGGCTTTGGTGGGCTCGAATTTTCGCCGCATGATCGATTATTATCGCAGCGAGTATGACCTGATCGTGTTCGACACCAACCCCAACGCAACATTTCTCACGCGCTGTGCTCTGGAGGCGGCGGACCGGGTGTTGGCGCCGATGCATGCCGATCTCTATTCGCTCCGCGGCGTGAAACTGTTGAACCAGGTCATGCAAGAACAGATCAGCGATGATAAACGCCCGGATCTGTCAATCCTGTTCAATGCTGTCGGGCGGTCAGAACAATCGAATTTCGAAGCCGACGCGCGCAATGGCGCCTTCAACACCCAGGCCGGGTTTGACATGGCCGGTGCCTTGCTGAGCTCTGCCCTTCCGCGTTCAGGTCATCTTAATGTCAGAACGCCGGAGCCTGATGACGCGCCGTGGAAACAACTGGTCATTCATAATGGCCGCGGCGGCGGATTGAAGCGCATGCGCGAAACCCTCAAAGGCATCGCTGCCGAACTCAAACAGCTGATCGACGCCTGACCTATTGCAGCGTATCCAGCTGCACCACTTCAAACGAGCCATCGTCGCGTTCAGAGACCTCGACGGCATAGATTTTCCGAGCCGTCGGTGAGCCGGTCATTTCAATCCGCACGACCGAGTTGGCGCGCTCTGACGGGAGGGTCTCCACTTTGTCGACCAGCGCCCGCGTCGGGTGAGCATCATAGACCGCGCCTATGGCAAATTGCTCCATCGCAGAATGGTCCTGCAAGACGGCTGGGGCGGGGTCGAAATGATGACAAGCGGCAAGGCTCAGACCCGCCAGGCTCAATGCAACAATCGTCAGTCTCATGTCGCGTCCTCCTTGAGGCACATCTTATCACTCCAGCGCAGACATTTCACGCGGCGAATCTAAAACATTCGCCTGAAACACCATGCGGATCAGGCAAACCTGCAATCCAAGCACTACAAACAAGGCGGGCAAACCGCCAACATTTGAGAGCATACGCACGCCATCAATGCCGCTGAACGACACCATGATCCAGGCCATCAGGCAGAGCAGCACCACCCAGATGATTTTCAATCGCGGCGCAGACGGTTCGGTCTCATCCATCTCCGTCATTGGACCATCATGCGTCTTGCAGATCTGAGAAATCGCTTCGGTATTGCTGTCGGCCGCGGTGACATACGAGATAAAGGACAGGATCAGAACCAGAGGAATCAAAACACTGGTCAGCGGAATGAACTCCAGCGCGCGAAACATTACACCCTCCGGACCAATCGCGTCCAAAGTCTGTTTCAGGACCCCGCCCTGCGCCAGGTCTGTCTCCATCGCAAAGACGCCAAAGACGCTCATCCACAGCATCGAAAACAAGGCTGGCAGGATCAGATTGACCAGCACAAATGCGCGTACCGTATAGCCCCGCGCGATCCGACCAAGGAACATCGCCGTCACGGGCGCCCAGGCGAGCCAATTGGCAAAATAGAAGGTCGTCCAGCTTTTCGCCCACTCGCCATCCTGACGAGCCTCACCGATCAACAGCGATCGATCGAGGAATTCGCCGGCATAAGAGAACATCGCGGCGGCGCCTTGCACGAAAATCTCTCGCGTCGGTCCGAACAGGATGATGACGCCGACAAAGATGAAAAAGAACCAGGTATTGACGACTGAGAGCACGCGGATGCCCCGCATCAGTCCGGTGAGCGAGCTGATCAGAACCACCACACCGATGGACGCCGCAACCAGCGCCAGCGACACTGGACCGTTTGGAAGTCCGGTCAGATTGGCCACGCCGCCAGACAAGAGCAACATGCCTGCGCCAAGCGATGCCGCCATGCCCATGATCAGCGCGAGCAGGATCGCGGCGTCCAGGACGGCCGCAACCGCGTTTGGCAATGGCCGCCCCAACAATGCGATAAACGGTCCAGAGACCGAATAAGGCTTGCCGAGATTGTGATACGCCAGGGCGAATGTGAGCGCCGCGACGGTGTAGATCGCGTAAGGCGAGATGGCCCAATTCATAAACAAGGTGACCAGGCTGAAGGCCTTCGCCTTACTGCTCGCCGCGTCGATCCCGCGCGCCGCAGCGCCCGGTTCGTAGAGATGATACATCGGCTCAGCCATGGCCCAGAACAGGATGCCAATCGCGATCGTCGTGCACAGCGTGATCGAGAACCAGCTCCACGGCTTCAGGGTCGGCTTCGCCCCGACGCCGCCAATCGTGACCTTGCCGAGCGGCGATACCAGCACCCCGAAACTGGTCAACACGAACCCGAACACAGCCCAGGAAATGACGTTTGAGAATGTCGCGAGGATCCAGTCATTCATCGCTTTGGCAAACGCGAAGAAGCCATCAAGATCGACGAGGCTCGCCGTCGCGGCCGCGATAAAGATCGACATCGGGACAAAGATCACAAACAGGCGCAACGATGTCTCGCGCGCCCGTTTTGAGATCATCGCCCCAGCCAAGTCTAGCCGTCCAGACCTTCAGGTTCGCCCACAACAATGAAGGTGAATTTCTCAGGGTTGAGATACTCGCGGGCGACGCGGTTCACATCGTCCAGTGTGACAGCTTCGACCATCGCATTGCGCTTGTCGAAGAAATCGACTGGCAATCCGTCGAGGCGAATGCCCATCATGTTGCCCGCAATTTTGGCGTTGGAATCAAATCCCAAGGGATAAGAGCCTGTCAGGTAGGATTTGGCGTCGGCGAGCTCCTGCTCGGTCATGCCATCATCAACCATCTTGGTCATGTTGGCTTTGACTGCAGCGATAAACTCGCCAGCGCTTTCATTCTTGGTTTGGCCGCCGCCGCTCCAGAGCTGCAATTTGTCGCCTGCATTGACCGATGTGTAGACCCCGTAAGTCAGGCCTTTCTCGACCCGCAGGTCTTTCATCAGGCGGCTTTCAAATCCGCCGCCACCAAATGTGTAATTGAGCACAACTGCGGTGTAGAAATCAGGATTGTCACGCGTCATGGCCGGCGCTGCAAACGTCACCAGACTCTGCGGTTGCGGTAGCGATACAGACACAGGTGCAGGCGCGGCTTCGGCCAGAATAACGTCTTCTGTTTCCGGCGTTTCACTGCTTTCAGGCAGACCTTCGACGGCCTTATCGATCAAGGGAGCGAGCGCTTCCGGCGAAATCGCACCGACCGCGGTAACAAGCATGCCTTCTCGAACCATGAGCAGGTCTTTTTGCGCTTGCATGGCGTCCTGAGTGATCGCCGCCAGACTTTCGGCGCTAGTGTCGCGCGCATACGGGTGATCCGGATACAAGGCGTCGATCCGAGCGCGGCTGGCCAGGTATTGTGGATTGGTTTCGCGGGTGTTCAGTCCGATTTCCTGCTCGCGCTGGAACCGCTCGAACGGACCGTCGTCAAAACGCGGATCCGACAAAGCGACTGCGATCATGTCGAAGGAGTCGTTCGCATTGTCGGTCAACATCGAAGCGTTGCAGTAAGTGCTTTCATTCGAAGCGCCGCAGGAGAAGCTCATATTCAGCTCTTCCATGCGCTTGAAAAAAGCCTGGGCGTCATACTCGCCGGCGCCTTCATTCATGTGATAGACCATCGCTCCGGTCAAGCCTTCCAGGCCTTCAGGATCATTGGTCTGGCCAGCTTGCCAGGCCATGCGAAATGACAGGATTGGAATCGACGGTTCCTCGACCAGCCAAACAGATACGCCGCCGGGCGTGGTGAATTGCTGGATCGTTGCGAACTCGCCGTCATGAACCTCGATCTCGAGGGCGGGAGCATCGGCGTCGGACCCGACAGCGACATTGCAGGCTGTGAGAGAAAGCGCGATAGCTGCGGTGCTGATCAAACTTGTGAATCGCATGATTAGAACTCCCCTTCAGCGGGCAGCAATTGCGCCTCGATATAGTGATTGCCGTCGGCGAAGGTCTTGCGCACTGCGGCGAGGGCCTCTTCGGTCGTTACAGACCGAACATCATCCGGATAACTCATCAAATCCTCAATCGATCCGCCGATCGCGAGCCATCCGCCAAACAGGTTGGCCATGCTCTGCTGGCTATCGCGGGCATAGATCGCGCTCGCAGCCAGGGAATTTCGGACGCGTTCAACGTCTTCGTCAGCAAATCCGGTGGCCAGCTGTTCTGTCAGCTCAGCCGTGACGGCAGCTTCCAGGTCATCCATGGAAATGCCAGGGCTCGGCGTTGCGTAGATCACAGCAGGGCCATTATCATGCAAGCCTGTCCACGCGAAGGTTCCGGCATTGACCGCTACTTTCTTCTCTTCCACCAGAGCCACATAGAGCTGGCTGGTATTGCCGCCGCCAAGGACTTCAAGTCCAACCTCGAGCGCCAGGGAAAACTCGCGGTCACGCTTCTGACTGGTGCCGTCGAAATAGCGGTACCAGACCGGTTGGCGCACTTTTGGATCGCTGTGCACGATTTCCTGTGTTTCGTTCAATGCAGGCACGTCTGCCCATTTCCGCGTGCCGTCGACCAGTCCTGACGGCTCGATCACGCCATAATGTTCTTCGGCAAGAACTTTGACTTCGTCGCCGGTGACATCGCCCGCAACCACCAGGATCGCGTTTTCGGGTGAATAGTATTTCTTGTAAAAGTCGATCCCGTCCTGTGGAGACAAAGCTTCCACCTCGTCCATCCGCCCGATCACAGTAATTTCATACGGGTGTCCCTTCCAGAACTCCGCCAGAACTTTTTCGCGCAGGATCACACCAGGATTATTGTCGACCCGCTGGCGTCGCTCTTCCTTGACGACGTCGCGTTCGGTAATGAAGCTGCCCTCCGGATCTTCATCGATGATGAGATCTGTCATGCGTTCGGCTTCCAGCTCCATCATCTTGCCGAGATGCTGCTTCGCCACGCGCTCGTAATAGGCTGTATAATCCCAGCTGGTGAACGCGTTATTCTGGCCGCCGAGTCGGGAGACGATGGAATCAAACTCACCATCGGCAATATCATCTGTCTCTTTGAACATCACGTGCTCAAACAGATGCGCAATGCCGGATTTGCCTTCGGCTTCGTCTACAGCGCCGACTTTGTACCAGACCATGTGGGTCACGACCGGAGCACGATGATCGGGCAGAACCACGACCTCCATACCATTATCGAGCACAAATGTTTCAGGCGTCCACGCCTCGCCGGCGCTATCGGCAAACGCGACTCCGCCAACCAACACCACAGCGGACAGTCCGCCGGATAGCCAATGTTTCATTCTCTTCTCCGCGATCTGACCCCTTGATTGAAAAATCTGAGGTTATGTTCCTGGAAGTTTCAGGCGTTCGCCGCTTCCGCGCTCGATCGTAACTTCTTCGTCGCCGGTGGCGCTGTCGGGCGTTTCGTTTTCGTCGCGCTGCCAGAACAAGACGCGATCGGTAATGCTTGGCGATTTACGGATGGTCTTGGATTCTTCCCAGTCCACACGTTGACGGATTACTGGGCTGACCGCGTTTGCCCCCGCCGCGGCGACCAAGGCGCGCTCAGCGGCGCTGGCATTTTGACCAATATCAGTACCGAATGCAGAGGCTGCGCCGGCGCGCTCTTCATCAATTTCAAAAGGTTGAGACTGACCCGCCTGCGGTGGTCGCAAGCTATAATCGGGTGGCACAACGAGCGGCGCTTTTTTGACAACCCGGAATTCATCCGGAGAATTGCTGCCACTCAGGCCCGCGCATCCGGTGACCAGTGTCAAAGCCAGACTCGTCGATAGTATCAGAGCAGTTTTTTTCATGGCGTCCTCGCCTAATCCTTGTTTACGGCCCCAGCCGTTTTCGCTTGTCGCGACATTAGGAACTGGTCAGCAAAGAGCAAGACTGCACCTACAGAAATCGCCGCGTCAGCAACATTGAACACATAGTTGAAAAAGTATGGCCGGAAGATGCCGCTAAAGTCGAGAAAATCAACAACTGCACCAAACCGCACCCGGTCGATGACATTGCCAAATGCGCCGCCAATGACCAGCGCCAGCGCGAGCCCAGTAAACCGGCGCGTGGCGTTGAACAGCCAGATCGAGAATCCGATGGCGATTGCCGTCGTCATCGCCACCAGCAACCAGCGCATCACACCTTCAGATTGCCCGATTCCAAAGCTGATGCCGCGGTTCCAGACCATTGTCAGGTCAAAGACCGGCAAGACATCCACCCGCCCGCACCTTTGGGTCTGATCGAGACAGCCAAGTGCGTTGAATTGCGGCGCATTCAGGATCGCCCATTTTGACCATTGATCGAGGATCACGATCACCGGGACCATAAAGAAAAAGCCGATACGAAAGCGTTGCGTCATTCTAGCCTCTGACCTCGCGGATCGCCGCAGCATCGCGAGGCGTCACATCCGGAAAGTCCGGATCGGCTGTCGCGGGATCGAAATATTTCCAGCTGCGCGCACATTTCACGCCGCTTGCTTGACCGGGAAGCACGGCAACGCTCGCCTCGTCCGGCAAACGGAACGCCGTCTCGGGGGCAGCTCCGGAGACCAGCTCGGCTTGCGACGTGATGAAGATATCCTCCGCCACTTCGCTTTCATACGCAGCCAGCAAGTCCGGATCATCGATATAGACCTTCGGCGCCGCTTCCAGCGAGGACCCAATGCGTTTTTCCCGGCGTTCGATTTCGATTGCGCCGGTGACGACGCGACGGACACGGAAAATCTTGTCCCAGCGCGCGGCCAGATCTGCATCTTTCCAATCAAGCGGCGTTTCCGGAAATTGCAGCAAATGGACGCTATCGGCGCGGTCTGCATACGGGCTCATCAGGAAAGTTTCTTCTGTCGTGAACGGCATGATCGGCGCGAGCCATGCGATCAGACGTTCCAGGATCGCGGCCATGACTGTGCGGGCCGACCGGCGGCGAAGATCGCTCGGCGCGTCGCAATACAAACTGTCCTTGCGAATATCGAAATACACCGCCGACAGATCGACAGAGCAAAAATTCAGTAGCGCCGTCATGACGCGCTTGAAATCATGCTCGTCATAGGCGGCGCGGACCGTCTCATCAAGCTCAGCGAGACGGTGCAGGACCCAGTTTTCCAGGCTCGGCATTTCGACCGGCAGGACCGCATCGCTGGTCTTGTAACCATCCAGCGCGCCAAGCAGGTAACGCATTGTGTTGCGCAGGCGGCGATAATTCTCGACCGCGCCTTTGATGATCTCGTCAGAGATGCGCAGGTCCTCGGTATAGTCAGCGCTGGCCGTCCACAGACGCAGGATCTCGATACCGTATTGCCGGGCAAAGTCGGCCGGATCGATCGTGTTGCCAATCGACTTGGACATTTTCTTGCCCTCGCCATCGACAATCATGCCGTGCGTGACGACTTGTTTGAACGGGGCCATGCCGCGCGTCGCGCAGCTTTCCAGCAAGGAGGACTGGAACCAGCCGCGATGCTGGTCAGAGCCTTCCATATAGACGTCGGCCACGCCGGTCGCATCATCAATGATGCCGCGATCACGCAGCGCGAAAGCGTGGGTCGTGCCGCTATCAAACCAGACATCTAGCACATCATTGACCTTGTCCCAGCCGGCCGGGTCATCGAGGAAGTCACTGACCTCAGCTGAGAACCAACCTTCAACGCCTTCTTCGCGGATCTTGGCCAGGATGCGGTCATTGACGGCTCTAGCTTCGGCTTCAGGAAGTGCGGCGGTGTGCGGCTCCCCTTTCTCATTGACCAGCAGCGTGATCGGCACGCCCCAATTGCGCTGGCGCGAGATCAGCCAGTCCGGACGATCAGCGACCATGGCTTTCAGGCGATTATAGCCGGTCGGCGGAACAAATTTCGCCTGCTCAATGCCCTCAAGCGCCATCTCGCGCAGCGGCGCGGAGCCGTCTTTGCCCGGCGTGTCCATGGCGATGAACCATTGCGGGGTCGCGCGCCGGATCACCGGGGCCTTGGAGCGCCAGGAATGCGCATCGCGGATCTCAGTCACGCCGCGCGCGAGCAGGTTGCCGCTCTCGGCCAGCAGCCGGATCACTTCGGGATTGGCTTTGCCGGGCTGACCGCGCTTCTTTCCGGAGGTGCGAATGATATCTAGGCCGCGCAGAGCTTCTGGAACGTCATCTGTGTAGCAACCGTCGGGGTCGACGATCTGGCGGATCTGCTGTGTTGTGCGCCCAGACTCAACCCAGACATTGAAGTCATCCTCACCATGCGCAGGGGCGGTATGCACGAAACCTGTACCAGCATCGGCAGTGACGTGATCGCCGGCGAGCAGCGGAACGTCGTGTTCAAAGAAAGGATCGAAGGCGTGAAGCGGATGCGAGAGCGTCTCAAGCGTCGTAGCATCAACATCAGACACACGGGTCCAGGATTTGATCTTCGCATTGTTTTGAACGCTCTCTGCGAGCGCGTCAGCGAGGATGAGAAGCTCACCCGATTGGGCATATGGCGCAAACCCAAGTTCTTCCTCGGTCATCACGTCTTCGACGCGATACACGCCATAGGCAATCTCAGGACTGAATGAGACTGCCTGGTTGGCCGGAATCGTCCACGGTGTCGTGGTCCAGATCACGACCGAAGCACCGGATAGCTCGGTAGCGCCTGTTTTCACCGGAAACTTCGCAAAGATCACCGGCACCTTGCGATCGGGATACTCGACCTCGGCTTCAGCCAAAGCCGTGCGTTCGACGGGTGACCACATCACCGGCTTGGCGCCGCGGACCAGGCGTCCGCCCATGGCGACGGCGAGGAATTCGCGCACTGTGGCGGCTTCCGACTGAAAGTTCATGGTCAGATACGGATCATCCCACTCGCCTTCGACGCCGCAGCGACGGAAACCGGCTTTCTGAACCTCAATCCACTCGGCGGCGTATTCGCGGCAAGCGCGGCGGAACTCGTCACCCGGGACATCATCCTTGGTCCGGCCTTTGGAGCGGAACTGTTCCTCAACTTTCCATTCAATCGGCAGGCCGTGGCAGTCCCAACCCGGCAGGTAGGAGGCATCATATCCCCGCATCTGGTGATTGCGGACAATGATATCCTTGATGATCTTGTTCATCGCGGTGCCGAGGTGGATCGGTCCGTTCGCATAAGGCGGTCCGTCATGCAGGATGAATGGCTCGGCGCCCCGCGCCTTGGCATCCGCGCGGAAGCACTCATACAGGTTCATCTCATCCCATTTCTCGATCCATTTCGGTTCCGCTTTCGGTAAGCCGCCGCGCATCGGGAAATCGGTGGTCGGAAGGAACAATGTGTCCTTGTAGGGATTTTCGGGTTTTTTCGGTTTGTCAGTATCGGCCATTTGGTCGTCTTCGGATCAGCGTGTGAAGAAAGGGCTAAAGCAATGGGACCCCGGCCGCGAGCTCTACTTGGAGCGGGCGACCGGGCCGCTAATTCGAATTATGGAAATGATCGCGGCGCTGTTCATGAGGCCCGCTTAGCAGGGCTCGCAGACCCTGTCACTTGCCTTTGGGAGTCGCGGCGACCTGGCGCAGCCAGAAATCGCGTCCGCCGCGGTCCTTATCCGGTGTTTTGCGCCGCCAGCTGCGTGATTTCTGCCAGCAGAGGCGGCACGGTCTGGCTTAGTGTCGCGATCTCGTGGCGCACCTGGTTCAGGCGACCCCCCCCTTCCAGAGCGATATAGCGATCCATGATCAGATGATCGTTCATGACGTAGAGTCCTACCAGATCGACGCGCGAATCAATCTGATTGATCAGCTCCCAGGTCGTGCCTTGCGGAATCGTGTGAATGGTCCCGATCAGAACACCGTTGCAAACATCCCGTTCATCACAGCGCTTCAAGAGCAGGATGTACTCAAACCCGTTAGGCGCGCGCATTTTGACGCCATTTTCATTCGCCATTTCCTGGATCACGGCATGACCATAGCTCCCCAACAGAGTCCGCATGTCGGTCATGTTGATCGCCGTGATAACTTGATCGCCGGAGACGGCAGGGTCCGGTGCCGGTTGGGCCAGAGTTTCAGAGGGTGCAAAAAGGGCAAAAACCGCCGCAGCGGTCATCAGTCGGGTTAGCATATGTCGGCTCCTTCATCGAACTCTTCAACAGAGTCGAAATCGATTCAGTCGCCCCCTAGTCCGTCGCGCTTAGCACGGATTTCGCGTTCGTCACATCCTGTTGCATCTGCGGGACCATGTCGTCGACCGAGTCGAATTTCAACTCTGGCCGCAGGAAGGACACCAGAGCGACTTCCAGTTGCTGGCCATAAATGTCGCCCTCGAAGTCAAAGATGAATGTTTCGAGCAACGGATCCCGAATGCCGGTCGTGGGTGTGCGCCCGAAATTGGCGACACCCGGGCGCCACTCACCCTCACCCACAAGGCGCGCGCGCACCGCATACACGCCATGGCGCGGATGAATGAGATCACCAAGGTGCAGATTGGCGGTCGGAAAACCGAGCGTACGGCCGCGCTTCTCGCCATGCTCAACGACGCCGTCGACGATCCAGTCATGACCAAGGATTTCAGCCGCCTTTTCTGGCTCTCCAGCGATCAGGGCTTCGCGGATTGCGGTTGATGACGCTTTGGTGCCCAGCGTTTCAATCTTTTCGACTATGGTCACGCCAAACCCGAGCGCGCGACCGAGCGAGGCCAAGCGCCCGGCATCGCCCATGCGTCCGCGTCCAAACCGGAAATCAAATCCGACGGTAACGTGAGATGCGCCGATACCGGCTTTCAGGACGTCGCGCGCGAAGGTCTCGTCCGTCATCGCTGCCATGTCCGCGTTGAACGGCAACTCGTAGACAGCCTTTGCGCCGAGCTCGACCAGGCGCGCATTGCGGCGCGTTGGACGATAGATCCGAAACGGCGGATCATCGGGTCGGAAGAATTGACGCGGCGGCGGCTCAAACGTCGCGACCCCCAGGGCACCACCGGCCGCCATCGCTCCTTCAATCACCGCGCGATGGCCGGCATGAACACCGTCAAAATTGCCCAGAGCGACGGAGAAACCGCGAGCGGTGTCCGGAACGTCCTTATAGTGGGCAATGACGGTCATTCAGGCATCCCGGCGTGGAACCATGACCAGAGCTTCGCCTGAAATCGCGGCTTTGCCATCGACCACGCAGGAGACTTTCAGCGTCACCCGATTGCCGCGGTCCTTCATCTCGACGACTTCAACCTTCACCGTTACATGCGACCCGATCAGGACAGGACGGCGAAAGCGCATATTCAGGCCGACAAATATCGATCCGGGGCCGGGGAGATCATTGCCGAGAATTCCCGAAATATAGCTCGCCGTCAGCGCGCCATGAGCGATCCGCTGGCCGAACGGCGTATTCTTTGCGAATTCTTCATCCATGTGCAGCGGATTGCGGTCGCCGGACACTTCTGCGAACAGATCGATGTCTTTTTCTGTAATGACGTGCTCAGTCTGATGGGTCATCCCCACTGACAGGTCTTCGTACTTATAGCCGTCTTTATATGTCATTTCGGATCAAACTCCGTGTTTAGCTCACGGCCTGTTACAGTGTGTTTCAGGTTTCGTCACCATGTGAGTTTCGGCAGGGCCCATTTTGCGGTCACGCCATACTGGTTCAGCAAGTCTGAAACTTCGCTTTCAAACGCGTCGCCATGTTCCATCAATCCGGTCCCGACATACAGTCCGTCAAAGCCGCGATTGAGCGCGCCTTTCATATCCGTAGCGGGGCTGTCGCCGATGCAAAGCGTTCGAGTGGGCGAGGTCTCAACGCCGCGATCGGCCAGCTTTTGCAGGGCCAGGTCATAGATCGGATCATGAGGTTTGCCCGGGTAAATGACTTTGCCGCCCTCTTCCTCGAAAATCTTCGCAAGAGCACCTGCGCACCAGAATAACTGGTCGCCGATTCGCACCCGGATGTCTGGATTAGCGCAAATCATCTCCATGCCGCGATCCGCCGCTTCGGCCAGTCGATCACGATAATCATCCGGGTGATCATTTTCCTGATCTTCGAGACCAATACACAACACTGTGTCGGAGGATTTGGCGTCGCCAAATTGCAAATCGAGTCCTTCATAGAGATACCGATCGTGCTCGAACCCTTCATCCGCGCCCATCCGATAGAACAGCTCACCAGCCCGCACGCTCAAGACCTCGCGTGTGGCATCGCCAGAGGTAACGCAGTCGTCAAACGCCTCCGGAGGCACACCGAGCGGATCGAAATGCCGGATCGCGTGTTCCTTTGGCACTGGCGCGTTGGTAATCAGGCAAACCGCTCCGCCGCGATCTCGAAATCGGATCAGGGCCTCGCTGGCTTCTTCGAAGGCGTAACGGCCATTGTGAATCACGCCCCAGACGTCACACAGGATGATGTCATACTGTTCGGCAAGCGCGGCCAGGCCGCCGGGATATTGTGGTTGAGTCATGCCTGCGACCTAAGAAGCGCCGCCAATCGCGTCAATGTGTGAAGCGCGCTAAGACGCGCGCGCCGTCAATTGCCGCACCAGCTCTGCTGGCGGGGCGGTTTCTTCCATCAGCGAAGATTTGATCGGGCGCGGAGCTCCGAAAATATGCCCCTGGCCATATGGAATGCCAAATTCGAGCACTTCGACGACGCTGACCTCTTCCTCGATTTTCTCGGCAATCAGGGTCACACCATAGCGCGAACAAACAGCTGCGACTTCTTCGCCTGAGACTTTGCGATCCACCGAAGAGAGCGGGCGCGGTCCAAACGGGTTGCGCAACTGCTCGATCAGTTCACCGCCATTGAATTTTACGAAGCGGATGCCGGCATCCTGAAGGCGCGGCAGGTCAATGTCGATAGTTTCGGCATGATCGATCGAAAAGCGGAACCCAAGCGCGGTCAGGCGTTCCATGGCTTCGCGCATCTGCCGCGAACGGTGCTCAAACCGGCTGGCCCGAATTTCAAAAATCAACGCCCCCGCCAGATCCCGGTTCTGCTCCATATGGCTGAGGAAAAACGGAAAAAAGTGTGGGGCTTCAAGAGAATAGGACGAAACGTTGCAGAACACCCCAACGCGGCGATCACGCGCGGCCAATCGGCGAACCACTTCGACCGATCGATACAGCATCATATTATCGATCACGCCAAGCAGGTTGGCGCGACGTGCCGCGTCCAGGAAATCTGCTGGCAGGATCATCGAACCGTCGGGACCACGCAAGCGTGTGAAGCCTTCATAAAAGGACACACGGCGCTGCGGCAGCGAAACAATCGGCTGCAAGTGCAGATCAACGCGGCCGTCTTGCAGCGCTTCTTTTACGGCGCGCAAAAGTGCGTCTTCCTGCGGGGCCACATCGCCGGTGGTTTCTGCATCTGCCAGCTTGGTTTCAAAACTGCGCGACAGGCGCTCGATCAAAGTTTCCAGCTGTCGCATCTCACTGACCAGTGCGTCGCGGCGTTCTGTCAGCTCTTGTTTAACCGTGGTCTCGATCGAGGTGGCGCGCGCCTCGACCGTCTCGATCCGTTCGCGAACGTCCTGCTGCGCCGATTCGACCGTATCGATACGATTGGTGAGCGAAGAAGAACCACCAGCGCGGGTCGCAAACAGATGTACCTGGCCAATCAGAGCGGTGATAATCGCGCCCGCAACAATGGCGAGATTCAGCTCAACACCTGCATAGGTATAAAGGCCCCATCCGGCCCCTGCCCCAATTGCGGCATAGATCATAAAAAACACGGCAACCATCACTTTCAGCCCCTGAAAGACGCAATAACCTTAACAAATAAGCGCCAAGTGTTAACGAATTGGTAGCAATAGGGCTGATTTGCACCCCCTGCCAAGGGATCAGGTTAACCCATCCACTGCATTTCTTTCCGCATCGAGGAGTTCGCGCAACGCTTGCAAGGTTGGCAGGATTTTCTCCAATTGAGAGATCTCCATCTGATCGAGTACGATCCCGGCGAGCGGTGCCATTGCCGCTATTCCCCGAGCGCGCGCGGCTTTGCCTGCATCCGTAATCGTCACGATTTTGCGCCGTCGGTCGGTCTCGCTTGCCCTGATCTCGACATAGGCTTTGCGCTCCAGCTTACCGAGAATTGCCGTCATGGACGGCTTGGTCATCTGGAACGCCTTTGCCAGTCGGGTCGGAGACTTCTCACCGGGCAATCGGACGAAATGATTGAGGACAGAAAACTCGGACGGAGTGAGCTCCGGCGCCAGCACACGCGCGAACCGCGATGTCGCCAATTGGTCAATAATGCCGATCTCGTTGAACAGGGTAAAAACGAGCGCACCGGGATTCGAATCTGTCATGCTCAGCTGTTTATCAGCTTGCTCTCGACCGGCCAACGCGGACTGGCGGCTGGGAATTTGGTGTACCCCAAACGGCCGAGCATGTGCACGACACCGTCCGGCACACCGAGTTTGGCGCGAATGGCCTGGTACGGCTCCTCCATCTCAGGGAACTCCTGCAAGATCTGGCTGAGCGGGTGAATGCACAGTCCGATTTGCTGAGCCGCGAGGTTCATCCGCACCCAGTTTCGTCCGGCTTCGATTTGGCTGAGCCGCGTGTTTTCGTC
>SPJK01064408.1_pt1 | contig 15976 bp, 11 predicted proteins | sample 3741771 | NCBI WGS metagenome assembly SPJK01 (sample SAMN10925997, study PRJNA522277) | cold seep metagenome | isolation source: Elba SIP-enriched marine methane seep metagenome, extraction at timepoint T2 | place: Italy: coast of Elba, Mediterranean Sea | reverse complement strand
CGAGATTTCATACGAACTACTGCGGCCGCAGCTGCCGTAGCCGCACCTTATTATGTGCCGGCAACGGCATTTGGAAAGTCTGCTCCTAGTAACAGGATCAACGTTGGCTTTATTGGAACAGGTAATCAAGGTTTCCTTGATATTAAGTTATTCATGAAGCAACCGGATTGTCAGGTTGTTGCACTTTGCGATGTCAATAAAGGTAGTGGTGGATACAAAAAGCCTGAAGATGTTCGTGGTCTTCAACCAGCCTTAAAACTGGTCAACGATTATTATGCGAAAGCAACCAATGTCGAAAAGTACGATGGGTGCGATACCTACAGTGACTTTCGCGATGTGCTTGGCAGAGACGACATTGATGCCGTTGTTGTTGTTGCTCCAGACCACTGGCATGAAATCATGACGGTCATGGCGGCGGAAGCTGGTAAAGATATCTATTGCGAAAAACCACTCGGGCTCACAATTGCTGGTCAGCAGCGGATGATTAAAGCGGTCCGTGATAATAACCGGGTGCTGCAAACAGGATCGCATGAAAGATCGAATCCTTATATACGTGCTGCCTGTGAGCTAGTGCAATCTGGCGCATTAGGTAAGATCGAAAAAGTTGAATGCAATATTGGACGTCAAAATAAGATTAGTCCACCACCTGGTTGGCAGCCGATGGCTGTGCCAGAAGGATTTGACTATGGCATGTGGTTGGGACCCGCTCCCGATGCTCCCTACCACAAAGATCGTTGCTTATATAACTTCCGTTTCATCTCCGATTACTCCGGTGGACAGACGACAAACTTCGGTGCTCATTCCATTGATATTGCTCAATGGGGGTTGGGTAAAGATGGGACTGGACCGGTAGAAGTTGAGCATCGCTACGTCGATTATCTTCCCGAGGGAAGTCTCTTTAACGCAGCAACCTATGTTGGCTTCCGTTGCAAGTATCCGGGTGGCTTGTCTCTTGAGGTCCGTACTGCCGCTGCCTCGGTAAGGACTGCGTTTTATGGCACCGATGGTTTTGTGAGCATCGATAACCAGGGACAGAACGCAACCGTAATCCCACGCGGAATTGCTCCTGAACTTCTCAAAGAGCGAGTTAAGTATCACTCGGGTGGTGATCACGTGCGTAACTTCTTGGACTGTGTTAAGTCACGGGAAGAACCAAACGCACCAATAGAAGTAGGCCATCGAAGCGCTTCGATTTGTCATCTAGGTAATATCGCCATGTCGATGCAAGCTAAACTCCGCTGGGATCCTAAGAAAGAAAAATTCCACGGATCGAAAAGTGAAGATGCAAACAAGATGCTTGATCGTGAACAACGATCGACTTGGGCTACCTAATTACATGTTGAGCTTATATGCCATATTCATTTGGTAGCTTAAAAGCGAACTTCTTTCATTACTTGTATTGAAGTTCATTTGAGAAATGGAAAATTGCAATGGTTAACAATCCCAACTCAAACGTCACAAATGGTGCTTCAGGGGGCAATCCAAAAGGACCTCATTTTAAAAGTGTAACTGAGAACACTATTAAACGAGGGCTGCCTACCGATGTGAGAGTTGTTGAGACAGAACTATTTTTCTTGCCAGTAGAAACTCGTGTTCCACTTAAGTTTGGCTCTGAGACTCTAACTTCTGTAACATGCGCTAGAGCTAAAGTTACGGTGGCCGATCGGTCGGGCCGTACCGCCACGGGATGGGGAGAAACACCGTTGAATGTTCAGTGGGTATGGCCTTCATCCACTGCCTACAGCGTACGCCATGATTTAATTCGTGATTTTTGCACACGCATTTCTGCCAAGCTGGCAAAGTTTGATTTCTACGGACACCCTCTAGAAATCGGGCATGCTTTTCAAGAGTCAGTCTTGAATTCCGAATTAGCAACTTCTCATGAAGGTCTTCCGGAAGATCAGCACATACCGCTTCTAGCCGGCTTGTTGTGCTGCTCGCCATTTGACATTGCTGTTTATGATGCCTACGGAAAGCTGCATAACTTACCGGTATTCGAAACTCTTACTAAAGAGTTTCTTGGCAAGGATCTTTCGTATTTTATTGAGCCAGTTGAAGATACAGGTATCGATTACACGAATCAGTATCCGCAAGATTACTTACGTAAATCAAAGCAAGAATCCATGTTGGCTTGGCACTTGGTCGGTGGACTCGATCCGTTGTCTGCCGATGAGGTTCCAGAAGATGCCCCGCTAGATGATCATCCACTCATTCTCCACGACTGGATAGAGAGAGATGGCTTGCAGTGCTTGAAAATCAAACTTCGCGGAAATGATCAACAGCATGATTACGATCGAATAGTTCACGTTGGTCACATTGCTGCTGCTGGAGGGGTTAAGCATCTAACGGCTGATTTCAACTGCACCGTTGAAGATCCAAAATATGTGGTTGAAATCCTTGATAAATTGGCTGCTAAGGAGCCACAAATTTTTGACGCGATTCTCTATATCGAACAACCTTTCCCCTATGATATTGAGAACAACTTGATCGATGTCCATGAAGTTTCGCGGCGTAAGCCATTGTTGATGGATGAGAGCGCGCATAACTGGAAACTTGTAAGACTAGGCCGATCACTCGGCTGGAATGGAGTCGCGCTTAAGACTTGTAAAACTTTAAGTGGTGCTTTGCTTTCATTATGCTGGGCAAAATCGCATGGCATGCACTTGATGGTCCAAGATCTTACCAATCCCATGTTAGCGCAGATACCGCATCTAAGCCTTGCTGCACATATCGACACCTTGTTAGGCGTTGAAACGAATGGAATGCAGTTTTATCCGAGCGCCTCGGATATTGAGTCAGAGGTTCACCCTGGCATATACCAACGACGTAATGGAAGCGTTAACTTGTCAACAATCCAGGGGCCAGGCTTTGGGTATCGAATCGATGAGATGAATCGATCACTTCCAGCACCTGTTGCAAAATACCACAGCCAACGATCTCTAGATTATGAGAGACCATCTGTTTAGTCTATTGTGACCAACGATCCAGCTGTTGAGTGTCACATTATCTATGGAACCAGTATCAATTCTTCGCTGGTTGAGGAAGAATTTGCTTGCAAGTGTGCAAGTGAACTACTTTAGGTAATTACCGATCAAGACCATGCGATCCGCAGAATACTTTGTGGCCACGGTAACCATATTTATACCCAATCAATAATTACGACGAGTTTGGGAACATACTTCTAGCCGTTCGGGACGGGCGCGCGTATTTCGTCGTCGATCACAACTACGCGTAGCCCAAGCAGCCGGTGTATTACTACAATATGACGCCCGAGTTACCTGAGGAAGTTGGAACAGACGGAAGTCCACTTAGCCGTTAGGCTTAACAGCGCGATTGATATTTATCATCGAGTAAGACGATTCAGCTAAGACGCGTTAAAGGTAGGTGCGAGCACCTACCCCACTTCACTCTTGAACTAGGTTCAAGACTTCACCGTTTTGTCATCACTTCTTAGCAGCACATCGACGGCCGCCCGGAGAGAAAAAGTCCGACGAGGTAGGCGAGCATCACAAACGTTGCCGGTTCGGGGATAGCAGAAGCCGCCCCGGGGAGCGTCGCTCCGAAGTTGGCGACCCAGGCGTCGTACTGTGCCGAGCCGATCACGCCGCCGGCGAAATCGTTGTGTAGGGAACCGGCGGCGGCGCCCAGGTTGTCTCGCCAGACAGTGTAATCGGCCACGTCGACGACGCCGTCGTTGTTGTAGTCGCCTGAGAGAGCGGAGAGCACCAGCAGTTCGCCCGTGGTGTTGAGCTGGCTTTGGTCCCAGGTCATCCCGCCGCCGAGGCTCGGCAAGTTCACGGTAGTGAACACGCCCAAGCGTGAAGCAAAGTCGATGATGTCGAACTCGTCGCCGGGGCGCGGGACAAAATCGTCGATGAGCGTCACGTCGAGCGTGGCGCCCGATGCCACGACGACGGTTCCGTCCACGATCACTTGGTCGTACTCGGTCCCCGGGGACAGGCCGCCCAGCTCGATCGCGAGCGTGCCATTGTTTTGGTAGTTACCGGTGATGTGGGTCGTTCCGGCCGAGTCGCCGGGCGCGAGCGTGCCGTTGGGGCCGTGTTTCAGCGTGCCGAGTACGAGATCGACACTGAGTGTGCTTCCGTCACCGATGGAGAAGCTATCCCCGCCGTTCAGGTCGAGGGTGTCGAGGTTGAGCTGGGCGCCGGACATAAGCGATTGGGTTTCGACGCTGTCAATCGCTAGCGTGTTGAAGCTCTGGCTTGTGGCGCCAAAATCAATCGAGCCGTCCTGCACGGTGACGACCGCGGAGTCGTTCAGCTGGTCATCCGCCGCAAAGACGAGCGTCCCTCCATCGACCAGAAGGTCGGAGCTGACCGCGGTGACGCCGGGCGTCTTTTCCAGTTGCAGCGTTCCTCCTGCAACGGTGGTCAGGGCGGAGTTGGTGTTGGCGGCGGTTCCTCGCAGGCGGAGTTCGCCCAAGCCCTGCTTCGTGAGCGCGCCCGCGCCTTGCAGCGTGCCGTCCCAGGCGACGGTGGTGTTGCTGTTAGTGGTGTCGAAGACGATCTCGCCGCTTTCCAGGATCAACCGCCTGCCCGCATCCGCGGTGATCGAACCGGCGAAAAAATCAGTAGCGAGCGTGGTCCCTTCCGACATCGTGATGTCCGCGCCCGTTTCTCCCAGAGAGAGGCTTTGGACGATCTTCAGCGTGCCGCCGGTGACGATCGTCCCGGCGAGCCGATTGATGTTGATCTCGAGTGTACCCGCTCCGGACTTGGTCAGGACGAAGGGCGTCGCGCCCGACTCATCGAGCGCGCCGTTGACGATGACCGTGGCGCCGTCGCCGATGTCCCATTCGGCCGAGGCTTGGACATCGACGTTGGTGTTCAGAGTGCGTTGGGTTGCACCGGACGCGGTGAGGTCGCCGCTGCTCAGCCTTAGCGTTTGTGAAAAGCCAGAGAGGGTGTAGCCGTTCGTGCCCGCGAACTCGATTGACCTGATGGAGCGGTTGCCTCCGAGCTGGACGGAATTGTTCATGCCCGTGTCGTCGAACAACACGTCGCTGCCGCTGCCCGGGATGCTAGTGAACGGTGACCAATTGGTCAGGTTCAGCGGGAAGCCGCTAATGAATCCCCATTCGTTGTTCAGGGCGCCGGTCCAGGTGATGTCGGCGCCACGCGCGGGTGACCAGGTTGTCACCAGGCCGACTAGCGCTGCAACGGTAGTCAAAAGGATGGTGGATAGCCTGCAGCGTGATGAGGTGGAACAGATCAAGAATTCTCCCCGGCGCGTCTTAGCCCATCGCCTAGCCCGGTGTTCAACTCAACGAACTTGAGAACCGGTGATACTTATCTAAAACCCTAGCAAGCGGTCGTCTTGATGTCAACGATGGTGGTGACGTTCAGGCTAAGGCCCTCTTGGGCTTAGAACGTACCAATGTCAGTACAGAAGTGTTGGTGCTTGAACCTACCTTTTCTAATTCCGTTAGTTAAATCATTACTAACGTAAAAGCAGCGTTAGCTATCCAGCGTCCGCCGTCGATCTGACTTTGATAATCCTTCGTTCAATCGTTTTCTGCCTAGCGTTGTTGGCGTTCGCGGAAGACATATTGTGTAGGTGGTTTCCACCTGCCATTGAATATATAGCACGATTGATATCTATCATCGTGTAAAACGATTAACTTAAGCCGCGTTCGCCCTGCCCTCTTGTTGCTATTCTTTATCACACTCTTCGAAGCAGGTTTGGTAGACGACGCCGGCCAGGATGGCTCCGACAATTGGGGCGACCCAGAATAGCCATAGCTGAGAAATTGCCCAACCTTGTACGAAGATGGCAGGCCCTGTTGAACGAGCAGGATTCACAGACAAGTTGGTAACTGGTATGCCGATTAAGTGAATCAGCGTTAAACCAAGGCCGATGGCGATTGGTGCGAAGCCGACGGGAGCTCGCTTATCGGTTGCGCCGAGGATGATTATCAAGAACATAAACGTCAAAACAATTTCTGCCACCAGGCAGGAAACCATCGAGTAGCCCCCCGGCGAATGTTCCGCGTAACCATTGGAAGCAAATCCGCCGGCTAGACTGAAGTCGGCATTGCCCGAGGCTATAACATACAACACTCCCGCCCCTGCTAAGCCACCGAGAACTTGGGCAATCACATAGGGAATGAATTCGCCACCAGGGAAACGCCCGCCGGCAACCAAGCCAGCTGATACAGCAGGATTCAAATGACATCCCGAGATGTGGCCAATGGCGTAGGCCATCGTCAAAACGGTAAGACCAAACGCAAGCGAGACTCCAACAAAACCAATGCCGAGATTCGCCGGAGCCCCTCCCACTTCAGCAGCAAAAGCAGCGGCCAACACGGCACTACCGCACCCGCCAAATACGAGCCAAAACGTACCAATGAATTCAGCAATACAACGTTTCGAGAGGGGCATTTTGGTCTTCCAGGATAAGATTCGCAGAGGGATGAGAGTTGATTCGCTCAGCATATGCTGTTTGGCTAGAAAACAACAACATTGATTTAGCGGCTAGCCGCTAGTCTTGCAGTTCATGTATTGTAGGTGGTTTCCACCTATCTCTGGCTTTGTAGCACAATGTTTCTTTCCTAGCGTAAAACGATTAACCTAAGACGCGTTAAGGGTAGGTGAGAGCAACTACCCTAATTAATTTGGAACATCGAACTTATTGCCATGAATAGTAAATCACAAATTGACCAGCTTATTCTCGATTTGAGGTCATCTGGGTACATTGCTATCGATAAACTATCGACGGGTATAAATCTTGATGAGCCAGGTACTCACGGTAGAACCTTACTTATGACAGCAGCCTACGAAGGAATGTATGATGTTGTGAAGGAGCTCATCGAATCAGGCGCTAAGGTTGATGCAGTTAAAAGAAGAAGTAGTTTAACAGCTCTTCATGAAGCATCGTCAGAAGGGCATAGTCAAATTGTTCAGCTTTTACTCGATCGGGGTGCTGACGTAGAGGCAGTGACTGTTGATGGCGTGACTCCTTTGCATTGTGCGGCAGCATGGGGCCATATTGAAGTGGCAAAAATCCTGCCTTCTCATGGGGCTGATATAAATAAAGTAGAGAATACGGGAGCTTCTGCAGCAGATATTGCGGGGGAGAAAGGTGAGGATGAGTTCGTTGAATTTATTGATTTAGCGGCTAGCCGCTAGTCTTGCAGTTCATGTATTGTAGGTGGTTTCCACCTACTGTTGGCTTTGTAGCACGGTTGATGTCAAAAAAAGCTTAGACAATTTAAAGGTAAATGCCAGAAGCTGCCCACTTAACTAATTATAAAATAGGTGCATAACCTACCGTTGAAGCAGGTATAATAATTCCCTGCCTGCAGGTGACTTTTCAAGTTGCTCACGATGCAAAACTTTACTACTCAAACTGAATCATGAATACTAAAAATTCATTGCTCTTAAACACTTTACTGTGTTTTGGTATTGCCTTTAGCACAAACAGCCTTTTTGGTGAGGAGAGTAAAGCGGTCCAGGTTACAGAAGAGAACTATCCCCAGATTGAGACTAATCGACAGATGGCGAAGACTCAAAGTGATGCCGGGGGGGTTAACAAGTTCTTAAACAAACGTGCTGTGCCGAGAGTCGATAACCAGCCTGTGATACGTATGAATCGAGATACGTTGTATTCGATGGCGATTATTGATGCTTCTCAAGGAGCGACGGTGACATTGCCTGAAACAGACGGCCGATATATTTCTCTGATGTATTTGGACGAGAACCATCGTGTTTATGACATGGTTTATGATGCCGGGAAACACGATATCCCTGCTCATACGAATCACATGTATGCGCTCGTTCGGATCGGCGTTCGATCAGGCGATAAGGCAGACCTAGCTGAGATCCACGAGTTGCAAGATTCACTTGAACTTCAAGCAAATAGTACCATGCCCTTAGTTCCTATTTCTTTTGATAAAGAATCTTATGAAAAGACACATCATGGAATACTCAAAAAGTTTGCCGAATCAGGACTGCTTGATACCGAGCGGATGTTTGGCACGAAAGACTATGTTGATCCGGAAAGATACTTAATGGGCACCGCCATTGGCTGGGGTGGTGCAACCTGGAAAGACAATATCTACCAATTCTCGAAGTTCTTCGATGGATTTCATGGGCGATCAACCACCTTCAATAATCCTCAGAACACAGGAGGGTTTTGGTCAATTACAGTCTATGACAAGGAAGGTTTTATGTTCGACGAAGTTGCCAACATTAACTCGGAAACCGCGGTGATGAATAACGATGGAACTTACACGGTCCATTTTGGCTGCAATGGGAAAGTAAATAACATCCCCATCAAAAACAAAACAGGAAGTTGGAACGCGGCCATGCGTCATTATACGCCGTCGAAGGATGTGATTGCCGGAAAGATCGTTCCTATGGAAACAATCGAATTTGTCAAAGAGAACTAGATCAGTTCCGTAGAGCAGGTGCCCCACCTGCCTTTTCTTTTTCCGCTAGCTAAATCGCTTCTGACACTCAAGCAAAACTATTCGCCAAATAGTCGTCAGTATATAGTCAAAAAGCCGTAACGGATGATTAGCTGCTCTTCGACGTTTCTACAGTTTGGGGAAATTTGCTGGCGAATAGCCACCGTTCCCACCAGTATGCTGTGCGCAAATTGGGATCATTCACTGCGATGACGTGCTCTTTTCCCGTCCTCGTGTACAGCGTTAACTTGCTCTCATCGACCAACGATCCGACGGTCCAGTACTTGTCAATTGTGTAGCTGTAAGTTTCACCCCGTTTGGCCGGATTAACTTTTTTTGCACGAGGTCCCGGCGAAGAGCTGAATTTCTGCTTAGTGTAGACGACCAAATCTCCAGGTTGGAAGGCTTTCATGGGGCTCTTTGGAAAGTGGTTAGTTGTACTGCTAGTGAAGTTATCTATACTCTGGGCTCTCAGACAAGTTACAGCCTTAACCTTATCTTAACAATCCGATTTTGGTGCATCCTTGGATCTGACAGCATTTTCGCAACTGGTTTTTGAATTAGTCGGTGGCTTAGGTATTTTCTTGCTCGGCATGAAGAACATGTCCGAGGGTATGCAGGCCGTGGCGGGCAATAGTTTGCGGGGGCTTATAGGTGCTGTAACCAGTAATCGGTTCTTTGCGATTATTGTTGGAGTGATTGTTACCTGCGTTGTTCAGTCAAGTTCCATCACAACGGTCATGGTCGTTGGGTTTGTGAACAGTGGTGTGATGAATTTGACTCAAGCAGTTGGTGTGATCATGGGTGCCAACATAGGCACTACGATAACTGGCTGGATTCTTGTCCTTAAAATTGGAAAGTATGGATTACCCCTTTTAGGTATCGCAGCGTTTGGCTACCTGTTCTCCCGTGATGATCGTCGGCGTTACTTGGCCATGGCGATCATGGGAGTTGGCATGATTTTCTTCGGACTTGAGCTAATGAAAGATGCTTGTTCGATCATAAAGACAATGCCAGACTTTGAAGCTTGGTTTCAAACATTTCAGGCGGATAGTTACGCAGGAGTTCTTAAGTGTGCCCTTGTTGGATGTGTAATGACCACGCTTGTCCAATCATCCTCGGCAACGCTTGGTATCACCATATCCTTAGCCTTCCAAGGGATTATTTCCTATGAGACAGCCGCCGCGCTTGTACTAGGTGAAAACATTGGGACCACCATCACCGCGCTTCTAGCCTCTTTAGGTGCCACGACCAATGCCCGACGCTCTGCTTATTTTCATGTCATCTTCAATTTAGTTGGCTTGTTTTGGATCACGCTTATATTTCATTGGTACATTGAATTTATTCAATGGTTTATTGCGGTGGATGTGGCCCAAGAAGTTGTGAATGAGGGCAACGCAACGTATCCGAATACGACGAAGGCGATTGCCGCGACGCATTCGATTTTTAATATCGTAAATACTCTAATATTCTTGCCATTTGTTCCTTTTCTAGTCCGCCTGCTAGAACGACTCGTCCCCTCGAAAAATTATAAAGAGAAACCGCATCTATCCAACCTCGATGTGCGCATGCTGGAAACTCCTATGTTGGCCATCGAGCAATCGCGTCGTGAGCTACAGAAAATGGGTGTTGGGTGTGCAAAAATGATCGGTTGGCTGGTTGAACTTCGAACACAAGATTCACCGGACATAGCCTTAGCAAATCGGCTTCAACAACGTGAACAAGTTCTTGACTCGGTCCAAGATGAAATTTCAATTTTCATTACAAAACTCTTGGCTGGCGATATATCGCATGCCGTTGCCGACGAGGCAAGGCTGCAATTAAGAATGGCCGATGAATACGAATCGCTAAGTGACTACTTGGCGAAGATCGATCAATTTGATCGCAAGCTTAGAAGAGATGGCCACCGTTTTTCTCCTAAGTACCGCGAAAAGCTTAACGTACTCAACAACAGCCTTTCAGAGTATTTAGTGTCGATTAATACAGCGCTTGATAATGGGAATCGGAATATTCTTGTCGAATCAAATCCGACCGCAAAAAGAATAAAAAATCATATCAAGCAACTTCGGCAAGCTTATCTCGAAGAGTTATCGGGAGATGCCATTTCGCCTATGGCCAACGTTGCTTATTTGGCTGCTTTAAATGCCTATTCTCGAGTTCTGGATCATTCACAGAATATTGCTGAATCTATCTCAGGCCAAAAATAGCTGAAAGCATTCAATAAGTCTGCCTAGGCATTTAATTCGACGCGTGGTTCCGCGAAACCACCCGAGGCAGGTTTCTGTTTATGCCATAGATATTAATGCCTTGCATGGTAGGCTAATGTCCCTAGCTATAGGGAGCGAACTATGTTTCGACAGTTGTTGGAGAGATGGAATAATTGGATAGGCGATCGCGATATGGAGTTAGCCATCCGAGCGCAGGTCAAAGCGGATGGTTATTCAACCCGTAACTCTAAGATCACCAACTTTCGAGTTGCGGCGATGGAGCGCCCAGGCTGGGTATCCATATTTGAGTTCCGCGTCGAATTGAAAGATGATCCTGATAATCCAATGACATTGTATGGAGTTGCTCGGGATGACAGTCGAAGCAAAACAAAAGTGCATTTGTATGAGGATCTAAACCTACGCGATCAGCAGCGTGTGGCTTGGTCGGAAGGGATGATTCTTGCACCCTATCTAAGGCGATGACCTGCTTAGCTTCCATCAGGGAAAAGATATTTAATGATTGATATCTATCAACAATTATTCTTTGAATAGAGTACCGGATTGAGAGGCGTTTCAATTTGTTCCCCAATGTTCGCATCAGGACACCAGGTTTCCCAGTCGAGTTGTTGGTTGTCATTCTCTGGTGACTTGAGCTTCATCTGCTCGTCCATATAAATCACCGTCATGATTCGGCGTGGATCAGTTGTTGTGTTCGGTCCTGCTTTGTGATAGTTCCATCCAAGATGAAAACTGACTTCCCCTAGGTCGAAAGGTTCTTCAATATGAGGGAAGTCTGATTCTTCTAAGGCAGTTGCTATTTCTTTTTCTGAATCATCGCTAATTTCCATGTCTCTGCCGAAGGCCATATTTTGAGAACCTGCGCTAAATGACAGAGGACCCATTTCTCGGGGAACTTTATGTAATGGTATCCATGCAGTGACTGTCCGATCAGAAGCAAGAGGCCAGTATTGTTGATCTGCATGCCAGGGTGTGATTCCACCGCTCGGCTCTTTGTAGAGTGCTTGGTCGTGATAAAGCCGTACTCCGGAAACACTCAACAGCTCAGTTGCGATCCTTGCCAACCGTTTGCTAAAAACAAATTCTCGAATTACCTCGTTTTTAGCCCAGAGATTCATCACTTGGATGAATGCCTTCTGGTAGGTGTCACGATCTTCCATCGGAACATTTGAAAGATCATTGTTTTCAACGACAAAATTTGTAATCGTGTTGCCGTAATACTCGAGTAATTCTAAAGAGAAAACTTCCTTTAGTTTGATGAAACCTTGCTCATTGAACTGAGCGAGTTGAGCATCAGTAAGCACATAGTGCTTATGCAACTCATCGTTGAGAGTCATGTTCGACATCTGATTACATCCGAATGGATTTTTTGGAACAGAGTGCCGATTGTAGATTATCAAACTCTTGAGATTCAAGTAGCGCGCCGATTTGGCAGTAAGCAAGCGGCTAATACTAGTAGCGAGAGCGAAGCAGGCTCAGGAACGGAAACTGCTGAGCTGGTGCTTCCAAAGGACGATGCCCAAGCATCGTAGTCCGAAACTTCCAGGAACCCCTCTGATTGAAGATCACGCCAGACGGTGTAATCCGCGGCATCAACGGATCCATCGTAATTGAAGTCTCCCGTCAGAGAACTGTGCGAAACGGTAACAAACTGTTGGCCAGAAATCGTCGCGAGATTAATCGATGAGATGGGGTTCCCGAGGTTGCCTTGATTCACGCCATCGCCAGAGAATTGGTTTGACAAGTGACTGTACTGGCTGTTGCCTATGAAAGCGGTGATGCGGATGTCATCCGTTGGAGCGCCGAGCACATAGAGTGGGATCGAGAATTCAATCCCTGTCGTTACGGAAGCAGGATTTCCGGTAGCGGATCCTGAGCCACCTTGAACTCCTTGAGTATTACTGTTGTTCATTGCCATCCGGAAGCCGATATCGTTCAGCAGATCGCGTTGCTCAGCGAAGAGATGGGCGTTTGGTGAACATCCGACATGGCCGGCACCTGAGCACGCGTTGTTTGCCATATCAATCGGTTCGCCTTGTTCGAGGCCCGCCTCGACGCCGAAGGCGTTTCTTTGAAAGCCGATGTCGGTCTTACGGCCACCTGGTCCGGCAGTTAAATCACCATAGTAGGCGCTGAATGAATACGTTGAGGTATTCGTTGCGATGATTGATTCAGGTCCGTTAGAGAAGCCAATAAAATGGTCGGCCGTAAATCCTGAATCAAATGTAAGCCCATCAAGACCCTGCAAAGCACCGTCTCCAGGGCCAGCGCTAGGACAGCAGAACGGATCGACGCTTGCCGGTGAGTTGGAGCCGTCAATCTGATTCATGCCGCCCGCTTCGGAATCGAAGAAGACGCTGAGCTTGTTGTAGTTGCTCTCGAGGTTGCCCGCGATTAGCACATGCAAACGGTCGCCTGCTACGGTTGCAAAAACTTGGTCAATCTCTGATCCGCCCGATGCAACAAGCGAGTCACCATTGGTGGCATTACCATATTGGGTGTTGGTATCTTGCACAGAGAGGGCTGAGCCGTAGAAGGTTTCATCTCCGACAGACGTGCCGTTGACAACTGGTTGGCCTACCAAATTTTGAGAGAGCGCTAGCGTAGCGCAAAGAATGCACGCAATCCGAATCACAGTTAGTTCCCTTCTGCTGTCCGTCTTCAACCCGATTCGAGTCGAAGGAGAAAAGTGTGTGTTGATTGGGTGCATCACTAGCCTAACAGCTGTGGGCTAACAAAGCAACTAATCAGAGCTGGAAGATGGCCTTCTTTATCTAGCGATAGCACGATATAAAATTGGTTCTCTTCTCCTTTTTTTCACCATCAAAAACTAAGCTAGGCATCAAGATGCAACCCTTAGATTGGGCGGTTATAGCCGCTTATTTTGCTCTCCTCTTGGGTATTACCTGGTGGGTGGTTCGGAAAAGCAAGAACACTTCAGCAGACTACTTTTTGGCAGGCAATAGTCTTGGTTGGTTCATTGTGGGGGCGTCGATCTTCGCTTCGAATATTGGCTCAGAACACCTTGTCGGATTAGCAGGCTCGGGGACCTCCGATGGAGTTGCAATGGCTCACTATGAACTCCACGCCTGGTGCCTTTTGGTGCTTGGCTGGGTGTTGGTGCCTTTCTATATGCGCTCAGGCGTGTTCACCATGCCGGAGTTTTTGGAAAAACGGTTTTCGCCCGCGGCTCGATATGCTTTGTCGATTATCTCATTGGTTGCCTATATCGTTACCAAAATCTCCGTTGGCATCTTTGCTGGCGGCATTGTGTTTTCAGCGCTATTACCTGAGATGAACATTGCTGGTCTGGATAGCTTCTGGGTCGGCTCAATCTTGGTGTTATTAGTAACAGGCATCTACACCACGTTGGGTGGCTTCCGAGCGGTTGCTTACACCGAAGCGGTACAGACGATGATCCTTATAGTTGGTTCAGCCTTGGTCACCTACTATGGTTTAGAAGCAATCGGAGGTTGGGGTGAGCTTAAGCAAACCATTGGAAGTGAAAAATTTAATCTCTGGAAACCGTTGGTGCCTGATGGTATTGAAGGGACGTGGCAACCAGTTGAAATCGCGAACGATGACGGCGATGTAGTCAAGAAAGCATGGTACTTTGATTTTCCCGGACACTATCCTTGGCTGGGCATGCTGTTTTGTGCGCCGATTATTGGGCTTTGGTATTGGTGCACGGACCAATACATCGTGCAACGCGCATTGGGTGCTCCTAATGAAACGGAAGCACGTCGTGGTAGTATCTTCGCCGGTATTTTGAAGCTATTGCCCGTCTTCATCTTTATTGTTCCCGGCATGATCTGTTGGGGATTAATTCTTAAAACAAGTGACCCGCTTGCGATGGAATCTAATCCGAGTTTAGCCAACATGGATTTTAGTGAGATGCTGAAGACAGATTCTGTTGAGCCAACGATAGAAGACAGTGGCAAGGCGTTTCCAATGATGGTCAAAAATGTTTTGCCGGTAGGAATCCGAGGCTTAGTAGTTGCCGGTCTGCTGTCGGCGTTAATGAGTTCGTTGGCAGGGGTTTTCAATGCTTGTTCAACTTTGTTTACGATGGATCTTTACATCAAGTTTCGTCCGAAAGCAACTGAAGACCAGCTGGTCAAGATTGGTAGAACAGCGACCATTGTGATGGTGCTGATTGGTTTGGCTTGGATACCGGCTATCCGAGGATCACGTGGTCTCTATGACTATTTGCAATCGGTTCAAGGTTATTTGGCCCCGCCGATTTTTGTCGTATTCTTCCTAGGCATTTTCTGGAAACGACTCAACTCCAAGGGATGTTTGGCGGCACTGCTGGTAGGTTTTTCGATGGGGATGTTCCGCCTTGCCGTCGACACTCCCGTAAAAATTTATTCTGACTTTAGCTACGCTGAAGACTCGTTGCTGTGGATCATCAACAAGATTCAATTCCAATATTTTAGTTTGTTGATCTTCCTTGTCAGTTCAGTTGCAATGATTCTGATCAGCTACCTGACTGCCGAACCTGACTACCAACGTATTGACGGACTGACCTTTGGAACAACGACGGAAGAGCATAAGAAAAAGTCGAGAGAAAGTTGGAGCGTACTCGACGTGATTGCTTCGATCTTCTTGCTAATAGCAATCGTGGTAGCGTATTTATACTTCCAAGGTTGAAGCTTTTATTATTGCGTTCCTTCGGGTGTCATGATGAGTAATTCTGTGTGTAGATCTTATTAAGATACTTAATATGTCTTCGTCTTGAAAAGAAAGTATTACTCCTTTCGTAAATTCGTTTCATTAGAAACCGGTTTTTAGTGTGCCAAGTCAATCAAAAAGCGATTTTGTATTACGGCATTAGAAGGTGCTGAAACATTATCATCTTAAAACCCTTTAGCCCGGTAGCATATCTTCTGGTGCAAGGTTACAAATATCGATGCTGAGCTAATTACCAGCGGACAGCATTTAATCTATTACATAAGAAGCCTCTCTAGTCCAACAGTCATTCAAAAAAATGTCAGCTTTCCCAAACATTGATCGGATCCCTTTTGAAGGTCCTGATAGCAAGAATCCATTAGCCTTCCGTCACTACAACGCCGAGGAAGTCATCGAAGGAAAAACGATGGCTGATCATTTGCGTTTCTCGGTTGTTTATTGGCATACTTTCCGAGGAACTGGTGCTGATCCGTTCGGTGGTGGAACCATGCAACGGCCATGGGATGACGGAACGGAATCGGTCGAGAATGCACAGAACCGCGCTCGGGTTGCCTTCGAATTCATCGAAAAGCTAGGCGCTCCATATTACGCATTCCACGATCGTGACGTTGCCCCCGAAGGGAACTCATTG
>SPJK01045564.1_pt1 | contig 15982 bp, 14 predicted proteins | sample 3741771 | NCBI WGS metagenome assembly SPJK01 (sample SAMN10925997, study PRJNA522277) | cold seep metagenome | isolation source: Elba SIP-enriched marine methane seep metagenome, extraction at timepoint T2 | place: Italy: coast of Elba, Mediterranean Sea | reverse complement strand
CCGATCATAAAACACTTCGAGGCGTACACCGGACGGCAAGGAACTACTGAGCTCATCCAATTTTGCCTGTACATTGGCAACTGTTTGCCCTGCATTAGCTCCGCGTAAACTTAATACTAAGCCTTCAACAACTTCACCTTCACCATTACGACTGACTGCACCGTAACGAGTCAGTGCGCCAATTTCAACACGCGCCACGTCACTGACTAAGATAGGAATACCTGCATTACGACCAATCACTATAGAAGCAACATCTGCTAAGGTTTTAATCCGTCCTTCAGCACGTACTAATAACGCTTCTTCTCCCTCATTTAAACGTCCTGCTCCATCATTGCGATTATTGGATTTTAATGCATTGACTAATTGCTCAATGCTAATATTACGCGCAGACATTAAGCTATTATCTGGCACTACTGTAAAACTTCGCGCCAAACCGCCTAGACTATTTACATCAGCCACACCTGAAACGGTACGTAATGCAGGACGAATAACCCAGTCCAATAAACTACGACGCTCCATTAAGCTTAAATTACCCCCCTCAATGGTGAACATAAACATTTCACCTAAAGGTGTCGTCATGGGCGCAATACCTCCTTCCGCTCCACTCGGTAAATTTCCCCATGCCATATTTAAACGTTCTGCAATTTGCTGACGAGCCCAAAAAATATCGGTTCCTTCTTCAAAATCAATGGTGATATCAGTCAACGAATACTTTGCAATAGAGCGCAACATGGTTTGATGAGGAATACCAAGCAACTCGACTTCAATCGGTGCCGTAATACGGGCTTCTACTTCTTCAGGTGGCATTCCTGCCATTTTCACAATCACTTTGACCTGAGTCGGTGAAACATCAGGAAAGGCATCAATCGGGATTTTCTTAAAAGCAGAATAACCACCGCCAATTAACAATAGAGTCACCAACATCATTAATAAACGCTGAGTTAAGGCGAAACGAATCAAAGCCGTCATCATTCGTCTCCACCTAAACCTAACAAGCTCGCTTTTAATGCAACAGCACCTTTAACGGCAACTTCACTACTCGTTTGAATATCGCCGGCAATAATCGATTCCTGTAGTTCTCTACCCAAAACTTGAACAGGAACCGCTAAAAAACCCACTTCATTGCGGACAAATACATAGGAAATACCTTGAGATTGAGCCAATGCTGAATTAGCAACTTTAAAAAGTGGTTTATCATTATGTTGGCTGATTAGTACATTAACGGTTTGCCCTGGACGAATCACATCAAAACCACGCTCAATTTTAGCGCGAGCCAAAATAGTTTGGTTAGCAACATTCACATTCTTCGCAAACAAAAAAAGACGAGCGGTGACATTCATACCTTGTACAGTCACCTTATCATTAAGACGAACCTGATTAATATGTTGTTGAGGAATCGCAATATCCAGCCAAAGCGGTTGTAAGCTAGCAATGCGATATAAAGGCATCATGACATCTACACGCTCTCCACTCACCACCATACGCTCAATAACAACCCCATCAATCGGAGAAACCACATTAAGTTGACTGGTCAATTGATGATGCTTGACGAGCTTTTTGAGCTCAACACTTGATAGACCAGCGATTTCCAACAACTGCCTGGCTTCGTTGGCTTCAGCCACAAATGAATTATAATGACTCTGGCTTTCCTGCCAGCGACGTTTTGAAATAACGCCTTCTTGAACTAATTGCTTATCACGTTGCAAACTATATTCTGCTAATTGTCTTGCATTATCTGCTTTTAAATATTGGCGCTGTAAAGACAACAATGCCGGGCTGGTCAACTCGGCCAATAACTGATTTTTAATCACACTATCCCCTACCGCCACTGTCAACTTACTGACTAATCCAGCCTGTGTTGCACTGACAATATATTCCTGGTCCGGCGGAATCACCACCTGCGCTGGCGCAGAATGCAATGGAAACTGACTCACAACTTGTAATTTTCCGGTAGCAATACCTAAGTTACTGACCTGTTCAGCAGTTATTTTAATCACATTGTCCTTAGCAAGGACTGGGATACTTATGACAAAAATCAACAAAATAAAGTATCTTTTCATGGTTGAACTCCAACAATTTGATTATAGAGTGCTATATTTTTTTGCAACATGACTTTTTGTTCTTTAAAATAACGTCCAGCATGATCCGCCTGTGCCTGAATCTTGAGTAAATCAAGCAAATTAATTTCGCCTACGGCAAAACTTAACCGACTCACCTTTAAATGCGCTTGCCCAATCGTATTTAATTCAGTGGCAATCGCCAACTCTTTTTCTGTTATTTGTAACGCATGGTGGGCTTCATGATGCTTTTTTTCCAATTGCCTAATCAAATGATCACGCTGGATTCTGGCTTGAGTCAATTCCTTATTCACAGTGGCAATTTTTGGCGCAAGATAAGATTGCCCACCAAAAGGAATATCAACCGTCACATACATACTATCTATATCTCTATCCGCTCGAGTTCCTCGCTCTGTCCGACCACCGACCGCAATTCTGGTTTGCCCTGATCCGGCTGATTTTGTCCATTCCACTTCAGCCACTTTTTGCTGGATAATGGCATTGATTATCAGCAATTGGGGATGATTTTCTGGAATAGTCGATATTTCGCTCAGCGTCTCTTGAAAAAAAGCAGGTACTTTATCCAATTGAGTTAAACTCAAATAGTTTTTTCTAACGTGCATCAACTCCGCTTCAGCTTGTGTGAGCAAAGACTGTTTTTGTAACAAATCACCACGCGCTAATAAAGCGTCAGACTGGGGAAGATCACCTAATTCAACACGCCGTTTAATTTTATTAAAAAGTTGTTCAGAAATGGTTAGCTCAGATAATACTTGTTGATGGCGAATACTCTGTAAGGCAATATCCCATAATGCCTGCCTAACAAGACCTGCTACCTGATAACGAGTTACTTTTGCATAAAGCTCACTCACATTACGAACCTGTTCTGCAACAGCCTGAGCCGCTGAACGCTGCCCCCAATTCCATAAAGGTGCCTGAAGTTGATACTGTATTTCACGCGAACCCAAATCGTCTCCAGGTAAATCATCTAAGTAACTGAGATATAAATTTGGAGCTCCAGCCAACCAACTATTACCGCGTTGCTGCAGTGCCTCTACTTCTTCTGTGTTCGCCAGATTTAATGCGCGATCCGGGTATTTTTCCAGTGTTAAATCAATAACCTTAGTTAATGTTAAACGCTCATCTATAACAACATTATCGTAGTGATTAACTAACGTATTGTCATACCCATAACTTAATGAACTTATCAATAAAAACAATGCTATAGCGCATTGAATTACAAAAATTTCAGACATAATAAAAAAACCCCACTTATAAGTGTCAAAGCACTACCCTTAAGTTAAGCTATATAAGCTCCGTTTTACTTAAGCGAAAACATAACCATAAAAGCCTTTGAAAAAGTTACATTGTGCTTAAAAACAGTGATGTATCGACAATACCCAACTAAATTAATAATTGAGCAACTACCGACTGAAAAGAAATTTATTATTCAAAAAATAACAACCGGTGGAGCGCGAGCCAGTAATTGACTATAGGATTTATTTAGGTACCTGGTTTGGGGAGGAAAAAAAGCAAAAATGTTTATTGCTAATAGGGCAAAAAATAACAGTACAAATGTGACCAACAACGCATCATCGGCAGGATGATCTATATCAGCTTTTTTATGATTAATAGCAGAACCAATGCCAATAACTACTGTCGCCTTGTAATGAAGGTCATTCGACGCATTCACAACATGTAAAGATATATCCCGGATATTATACTGTTCCAGTCCTGGCATATGAAAGCCATTACCCTGCTGCTCACCCGTATGAGCATGCACTAAAGGTGCTAGTAACTGTAGAAATACAAGCAGAATAATTAGCAGTCTGGAAGATATTGCAAGCATATCAGGGTGATAAATACAGAAGCCAAGAAAAAAAACCTATTCTAATTGTAATAATAACAAAATACTAATTTACGTTATTTGCCAGGTTGTTTGGATGCCAATGTAGACCAGGCTAATATGTAGAGATTTTAAGCCGTTTTTTTTGTGATTTTTGCCTTTTCAACAGGCGTTATATATTCAATTACTCGGACAGGTCTTTGGTATCTGTGGTCGCATTATAATGCCCTTTGGTTGGTGATGGCAAAGCTCCGCGTAAATCCTGAGTTATGTCTCGCTCAGCCTTACCAGTTGCAATTGCATACCGTATAGCCCACCCAATGAATTGTTTTTTCTATTGGCTGTTTCTAACGCGCCCCTATCAACAATTTTTTTAATACCGTCAAAACTTCAACGGGGGATAACTCCTTTAAAGATCTTGAACACATCCAATTATAAACATCAGGCTCAAAACATTCTTGAATATGCCTCTGGTGGCTGTCGCTCCATTTATGCGAGTTAGTATGCAAGAGTTCTTCAGCAATCGCTTGAAAAGTGTTTTCTTGGGTACCCGCTTTATCCAGTTTCTTTTTTAGGCTTGGGTCAATTCCCTCAGCCAATGGTTTACGAACGTCATCCCTTGGCTATCACTAATTATGTACTGTTTATCCTTAGGTTTGGCGTTTTTTATTGTGGTATCTGATAATGGCATGACGGTATCAACTAATGGAGGCTTTAATATACCGTCAAAAATACCGTCAACATAGATGGTATGTTTATAGATATTAATGGGTTTTCTGGTACGCCAGGCATAAAAAAACCAGCGTAGCTGGCTTTGTCGGACTTTCTTGGATTACTATGGAAGCTTAGATGGCGGAGAGTAAGGGATTCGAACCCTTGATACGTTGCCGTATACACACTTTCCAGGCGTGCGCCTTCGACCGCTCGGCCAACTCTCCAGTTTCTGGGTATTTTGAAAAACAGTGCATACTAATTGAGTTTTAGGGTTTTTGCAATCTTTAAATCAGATTTTCGATCGTGCAATTAGCATGGCAATGAGTGTTATTCTACTGCCTCCTTCATCGCTTCCAGCTCATCCCAGCGGCCATAGGCTTTTTCCAACTCCACTTCCATATGGGCTAGTTTTTCTAATGATTGCTTTATCTGATCCTGATCCTGTTTATAAAAATCAGCATGACTGATTAGCTGATTTAATTCATTTTGCTTTGCTTCAAGTTCATCAATTTGGGCAGGCAATTGATCAAGTTCCTTTTGTTGCTTGTAACTCAACTTATTCTTCAACGTTTTTTTAGGTTTTTGGATCTTGATAGACGCTACTTTATTCTGAATTTCTTTTTCAGATTTTTGGGCTGCCTCATAGGCAAACCAGTCACTATATCCGCCAATATATTCTTTTATTTGAGCTGCTTCTTCAAACACCAGTACACTGGTCACCACATTATCTAAAAAACTACGATCATGGCTGACCAATAATAAAGTGCCTTCATAATTAACCAGCTTTTCTTCCAATATTTCCAGTGTCTCCAGGTCCAGATCATTGGTTGGCTCATCCATAATGATCAAATTAGCTGCTTTGGTAAACTGTCTAGCCAACAACAGCCGGTTTTTTTCACCTCCAGACAAACTTTTCACTGGTGATCTTGCTCTTGCAGGCGCAAATAAAAAATCAGCCAGATAAGACATTACATGCTTTCTTTTACCAGCAATATCAATAAAATCACTGCCTTCCCCGACCGTATCTGCCACGCTCAACTCTGGATCAAGGTCTTCCCGTAACTGGTCAAAATAGGCCAATTCAATTTTACTGCCATGTTTTATTGTCCCATGTTGTGGCTTCAATTCTTTTAACAGTAATTTAAGCAGTGTTGACTTGCCAGCACCGTTTGGTCCTAACAGACCTATTTTATCTCCTCGTTGAATTTTGCAGGAAAATTGCTGCACTATTTGTTTTTCTTCATAAGCAAAACTGACATTCTCAGCAACAATCACTTCTTTTCCCGATTGTTCTGCTTGATTAAGCTGTAATTTGGCTGTTCCCTGCTGATTACGTCTGTCAGCTCTTTCATTACGTAATTTTTTTAACGCCCTGACCCGGCCTTCATTCCGAGTTCGCCTGGCTTTTATGCCCTGTCGTATCCAGGCTTCTTCTTTTGCCAGCTTTTTATCAAACTCAGCATTTTGATTAGCCTCATCTTCCAATGATGCTGCTTTTCGTCTTAAATAATCTTGATAATTACCTGGCCACGACACCAGCTTGCCTCGATCCAGATCAACGATTCGGGTAGCTAGATTTTGTAGAAAACTTCGGTCATGTGTTACAAATAAAACAGCCCCCTGGAAATTCAACAGTTGTTCTTCCAGCCAGGAAATGCTCTCAAAATCAAGATGATTTGTCGGTTCATCAAGTAATAGCAAGTCAGGCTCAGTCACCAATGCCTGCGCTAAAGCAACACGTCGTTTCCACCCTCCAGAAAGACTACCGACCCTTACGTCTGCCGGTAACTTTAATCTAGACAAAGTAGATTCCACTTGTTGCTGAAAATGCCAGCCCTGACGTGCTTCAAGGGTATGTTGCAGTTTCCCGAGTTTTTCCAGCTGAGCTTCGGTTCCATCCAGATGTTCTGAAAGATGATGATAATCTGCAATTAACTGACCCAGTTCACCCAGACCACTGGCGACTGCATCATATAATGTCATATCATCATTTAACTCAGGGTTTTGATCCAGCCAGGCCAGTTTTAATTCTGCCTGATGCCAGACTTCGCCATGATCTGGTTGAATAGACCTGGCAATGATTTTCATCAGCGTTGATTTGCCTTCTCCATTTCGCCCCAGTAATCCGACTCTTTCACCTGAATCGAGTTGAAAACTGGCTTGATCCAGTAAGGTATGAGTTCCAAATGCTATGGAAAGTTGTGAGAGTCTGATTAAAGGCACAAATTTTGTAAGTATCGTCTGAGGGTATCCAGGGCTAAAATGGCTGACTGGTTTTGTTTTCTGTTGATGGATCCTCTGACAGTTAAAGTCTTATGGTAAATTCCGTCAGGGGTTAATAACACATTATACAGTGTGACTATTCTTTCCATATCTAATAAGTCATCTTTTTTTCCTTCGTATAGTTGTACCAGTATTATCTCGGTCTCATAAAGGTCTTTAATTTGATTAGCCAACGTAATTGCTAATCCCTCAATACTTGTTTCATAAAGAATCCCCAAGCGATTTGCCAATTGTTCAGGTGATTCATAATAGGATGCTGATTTTAGCCAATCATAAGTAACACATTTTGCTGCCAGCATTCCTTGCGAAACAGTTTCTAAAACGCTTAAGCGGTAAGATTTTTGTTGCATTGACTGGTTGGTGACACTCAATAAATCCTGTTTCTCTCCATGACTGCGTTCTACAGCAAAAACCTTGTAACCAATTTGATCCATGACTTGAGCCAGGCATTGATCAATATCTTTTTCATCCACCTGACTGGAAAACTGCAACTTGGTTTGAACTTCTTCGGGTGTTGCACGAAAACTGAGTCTGACATAATCCGGCAACGGTTTTGTATTCATAAGTTCCTGAATATCCGACTCACCAATACCTATGGTTTTTAAGGTTACTAATTGATTACTGCTTAATTCATAGGCTTGCAACAATTGTTGTTTGATTTTTTGTTCAAACATCGCCTTCATTTCACTGGGCACACCCGGTAAAAAGAAAAACTGACACCCATGCTGTCGTATGGTAAATCCCGGTGCAGTTCCCCAATGATTATCTACCCGTTGGCTTCCCGTGGGCAAATAGGCTTGCTTATAATTTGATTTGGCCATAGGCCTGTTTCGCTGATTAAAACTCTGTTCAATTTGCTCTAAAGCATGTTCATCCAGTTTTAATGGGGCTGAAAACGCCTGTGCAACCGCCTCAGCAGTCAAGTCATCCACTGTTGGGCCTAATCCCCCGGTACAAATACAAATATCGGCTCTCAGCGCTATTTCATTTAATAGCTGAACAATATCAGACAGATCGTCGCCTACTGCTGAATGTCGTCCAATACGAAACCCCATGTGATCCAACTGTTCAGACAACCAGGCGGCATTTGTATCCACTACTTGTCCAGATAGAACTTCATCACCTTGTGAAAAAATTTCAGCAACAGGGCAATGCATTTTGATTTTTCTGAATCATAAAAAAAAGCAATTTATTTTCCCCTATGGAAATCTGTTAATCAATCGACTTACTGATTATAATTAATTATCAAACTAATTTTCAAAAAACCGTCATACGGAAATTATTACGTTTTAACAATTCTTTTTACTTTTTGGAATCATTGATTCATGACTCAAACTTTTTTATCAACCAAACCTATCCCTGTTAGAGAGCGCCTAATCATGGCGTTGGACCTGCCTTCTATTTCTGAAGCAAAATCGCTGGTCGAAGAACTGGATGATTCTGTCATTTTTTATAAAGCTGGTATGGAATTATTCATGTCAGGTGATTATTTTAGTTTCATCGAATGGCTTAAGTCTAAAGACAAAAAAGTTTTTGTCGATCTAAAATTTTTTGATATTTCTGCAACAGTAGGTCGAGCCATAAAAGCTTTAAGCAGTAAAGGCGTAGATCTGGCAACAATCCACGGCAACGATGCTATCATGGAAGCGGCGGCGGCCAATAAAGGCAACTTAAAAGTATTAGCCGTTACTGCACTGACCAGTCTTGACAGAGGCGACCTGGATGACTTGGGTTTTCAATGTGATGTTCGTGAACTGGTATTATCAAGAGCTAAACGTGCTTTAGAAATCGGCTGTGATGGCATTGTTTCATCAGGTCTTGAAGTCGCCATGATTCGTCAGCAACTGAATGACCGGCTTTTAGTGATTACACCAGGCATCAGACCCGTTGATAATCGCGTAGAAGATGATCAGAAACGCATTGTCAGTGTTCCACAAGCTTTTCAAAATGGTGCGGATTATATTGTTGTGGGTCGTCCAATCAGGGATGCCAGGCAACCAAAAGAAACAGCTGAGCTTATCCAGAGGCAAATAGCTCAGGTATTTGAAAACTAAAATGCACACCCACCTCCTTTTTAAACTATGTTATATAACACAACAATTCACTTTCCTTAGCTGACTAATAACGCTATGATGCATACTTTTTCTCGACCAGCTACTCACGCTTTCTGCCTATGGAAACCCATTTAGCCCTCACTGCCTCCTATCTGGCCGCTTTTACCATGGGGCTTTTCAGCAGCTTACACTGCATCAGCATGTGTGGTTCCATCATCGGCACGTTGACACTCAGCCTAAAACCCAATATTCGCCAAAACAAAAGAACTCTGTTTCCATATGTGCTCTGCTATAACACAGGCCGAATAAGCAGCTACGTTATTGCCGGTACTTTAATTGGATTAGCAAAAACCCTGATCATCTTTCCTTTACAGTTAGATGGTTACCGTTTTTTGCAACTGTTATCGTCAACTGTTATGCTTGGCGCAGGTTTTTATATCGCAGGCTGGTTTCCACGTTTTGCCTACATCGAGAAAGCCGGTTCCCGAGTATGGAAAGTGATTGAACCTTATGGGCGAAAATTATTGCCCGTCAGTACAAAATTTCATGCTTTTTTATTTGGCATGATCTGGGGCTGGCTTCCGTGTGGCTTGGTCTACGCGGCTTTGGCCTTATCCGCAACAACGGAAGACATTGCCACAAGCGGCTTAACCATGCTGGCTTTTGGCCTTGGGACTTTACCTTCAGTCATGGGTGTTGGTATAATGAGTGACGTTTTGACTAAATTATCCAGACAACAGCGTTTTAAGCAGTTTGTTGGAATTCTTTTAGTCTTATTGGCGTTGGTTTCAGCCTTCCCTTGGATGAACCCTTTACGCCTGCAGCATTTTTAAAAACCTGAAACTCAAGAGTATTATCATGGATCATTTTAGTACCAATATTGGCAGTTCGCCCGCTTTTGAGGCCTTACTCAGAAGTGCCAAAATGGTTGCCAGTACTGATGTCACAGTATTGATTAAAGGTGAAACAGGCACAGGGAAAGAAATGCTTGCTACCGCAATCCAGCAGGAAAGCAATCGTGCAAACAAACCCTTTATCACTTTGAATTGTGCAGCGTTGCCTGAAGGCTTGGTAGAATCAGAACTTTTTGGCCATAAGAAAGGTTCATTTACAGGTGCTGTGGCAAATAAACAAGGACTTTTTCATGCAGCTAATGGAGGCACATTATTTCTGGATGAAATAAATTCCTTGCCCTTGTCAATTCAGACTAAATTATTACGCTTTTTAGAGTCAGGCGAATGCCTTGCTGTTGGGGAAACAGCCCCTTACAAAGTTGATGTCCGCGTTATTGCTGCCACTAATGCTGACCTGAACAAGCAAATCAATGAGGGTGATTTTAGGCAAGATTTATACTTTAGATTAAATGTAGTTCCTCTGGAAATCCCTAATTTAAAAGCAAGAAATCATGACATTGAAGCCTTGGCAAAACACTTTCTGCAACAATTTACAGACGAGCACGCTTTAAAGCCTACAAAATTTAGCAAACGATCTATCAAAATATTACGCACTTATAACTGGCCAGGAAATATCCGGGAATTACGCAACCTATGTGAGCGATTAAGCATACTGCTTGCCGGTCAAACTATAGAACCGGAAAACTTACCTCTGGAAATCACCAGTAACAGCCTTAATCCTGCCAAGGAAGAAGGAGATGGTTTTATTCTTCCGGAAGGCGGATTAAATCTGGAAAAACTTGAAGCCGATATGATCGTTCAAGCTTTAAACAGAACCCAAGGTAATCGAAGCAAGTCTGCACGCTTGTTAGGTATGACGCGCGACACACTGCTTTACCGCATTCAAAAGCATGGCATTGCCACCCATTAACACCCAAATTGAATATAGCCGAGTTTAGATGATTCGGCTAAAAATTCGCGCGATGACAATCTCTGAATTTTTCAAAAGACATAAAAACATCACATAAGTTTTTGAATAAATTTGGCCTAGTTAAATACATTAACCGCCTTCATGAAATATCCGGGCTAGAAGTCCGCAGATGTGGCCGCGAGCTATATTATTAAAAGCGACTACGCAAGACATCTAATCCATTGTGCAGTTAAATTATCACTATTTCCTTTTGCTCTCAGATGCATCATTTGTACCGCTTTTCTGAATTCCGTTCTGCCACTTCCCAGAGCTGCCAACCTCAGCAGATCTGATTCCTTTATATATTCCCAAAAACCATCAGTGCACAAAATAAAGGTTTCTCCTTTAAGCGCGGGCGGGTAAATATTGATTTCTGCCTGGTGATCCTGCTTAATATTTATACTGCGTATCAGTTGATTTTGTTCTGGATGCAAACCCATTTCCCTTTCAGAGATTTGACCTTGCTCCAATTGCTTTTGAATCAAGGAATGATCCTTTGTTCTCCAAACTACACGTGCAGGATTAAGTCGATAAATTCTTGAATCTCCGCAATGAACAGAAATAACGAATTGATCATCAAAATAGAGCATGGCACACGTCGTATAAGCATCCTTTGCCCCCTCATCACCAGCAAAATATACTTCCATTTCTTTCACTGCCGCCGAAACCCACTGATGAAATACTCGCCGTATCTCAACTGTTTTAGTTTTTCTTAATTGATCATGAAATTGCTCAGCAACTGAAAAGACGCCTCTACAAAAATATTTTGATGCCAAATCACCCGCGTGATGACCGCCTAACCCATCAGCAACTACAAACAACCCAAACCGATCATTAACAAGTTGCGCAGTACAATCCTGATTTATCGGTCTATCCCCAATCGCTGTTACTTGATGATATTCGAATCGCTTATGCACCGTCTAAACCTCGCCTCTCCTACCATCAAGCATCAATTTTTTTAACTCTCTAACAGTTTTTTCCAACCCAAAGAATATCGCTTGAGCAATAATAGAATGCCCAATATTCAACTCCACGATTTGAGGAATTTGGCATATTTGAAGCACATTATGAAAATTCAAACCATGACCGGCATTGACTTGCAATCCTTGCTCAGACGCATAAATTGCTGCATCTCTGATTCTATTCAACTCATTTTCCTCACCCTTGCTGGATCCAGCATCAGCATAACAACCTGTGTGCAACTCAATTACAGGCGCACCCATGTTAACGGCCGCATTGATCTGCTCCCTACATGGGTCAATAAACAACGAAACTTCAACACCAGATTGCCCCAGTCTTTCACATGCCTGTGCAACCTGGTTAAAATTAGACACTACATCAAGCCCACCTTCTGTTGTTAATTCCTGTCTTTTTTCAGGCACCAGACAGCACGCTGCAGGCTTCACTTCCAATGCTTTGGCAACCATTTCATCTGTAACAGCCATTTCAAGATTGAGACGGGTATGGATCATTGCCTGCAAACGCTCTATATCATTATCCTGTATATGCCGCCTATCTTCCCTCAAATGCGCCGTAATACCATCTGCTCCTGCTTGTTCTGCTATTAATGCTGCCTGAACCGGGTCTGGAAACCGGGTTCCTCGCGCCTGACGCACAGTAGCAACATGATCAATATTCACTCCTAATAAAATATTACCGTTTTTCATTGTTTCCAAAAATTTATTAAATAACTACTGCCAACGTTAACGATCACATTGTTAACAACGGAGAAATTGCACACGAGATTAAAACAAGGCCATCTCAAAACTTTAGCAACAAAAAAACTGCCGCATATTATTTAAAGCCCATTAAGCCTATAGACCAGCCCTAAGTGTTTCCTGAGCAGAAAACATTTCCAAATAAGCATATAAATCAAATACATTCAGGGATTTTTTTCGTGTTTCAACCAAACAGTTTGTAGCCAAATAACTTTCTGGCGACACTCTGGACTGTAGATAAATACATCTTTTATCAATTCAGCTTTTTTAACATTTCAGCTAAAACCCGACGACTTTTTAACTCTTTTCCATCCAAATAGAAATCAATAATCTTTCTTAATAATTGCTTTGCTTCCTTCAATCCCTGGCTATCCAACAATTCTTCTGCCAGTAATTTATTCAGCGTTGAGCCACTGACTACACCTTGAATATTTTCATGTACCCCATTGAGTTCTGAAAAATCATAATACTTAGCCCCATCTATCTGAGAAAACCCAAGAGGTTGATTATTGATAGCCACCGCATAACCTATATGGTTTAGCAACTTTACTTCAAATTGCCTTAAATGGTTTTCTATATTCTCAGCAACATTCAGCTGATGCAAACAATCTAAATACGCCAGAAAAATCTCAGTATTTGCATCTTCTTTTTGCAGAAACAGTCCGACCAACTCATTGATGTAAAAACCACAATATAAACCCAACCCTTTTAAACGCACAGAGTCATCAAGCAGGTCTACATGGGTAAGCAATTTTAATTCTCTTTTCCCAGTATACGAAACACTCAACAAATTAAATGCCAATAAGATACCGGCAGTTTTAGATTTTTTCTGCCGAACCCCTTTTACTAAAAGAGATTGAATACCATGATCACGGGTTAATACATCTAGAATAAGACTCGTGTCTCTATACTTTCTATTCTGCAATATAAAGGCAGGTTGCAGAAGAATTGAACTGGAGTTCATTAATTCTTGCTTTTAGTCTGTAACTACTTGAGAGAGATTAAAACTTAATAAATAAAGATAAGCAGAGAACTCCACATGTAAAATCAAGCAAGAACAAAACAAAGCTCTCAGTTAACCAATTAATATCACGTTATTTAGCCTTGCAAGTTGAAACCTAAACTCTGAAGAGACTTTTCATTATTAGACCAGCCCTTTTTAACTTTTACCCACAGTTTAAGAAATACCTTTTGCTGAACTAATAACTCTATATCCTTTCTTGCTTCAATCCCGATTTGCTTCAGAAGATCTCCTTGCTTGCCTATTACCATGCTTTTCTGCGAATTCCTTTCAACCCAAATCACAGCATAGATTTTGCTAAGCTGCTGCAGTTCGGTATATTGCTCCACCTCTACGGTTAACGCATAAGGCAACTCATCGCCCAAACGCCGCGTTAACTTTTCTCGGATGATTTCTGCAACCAAAAACCGTTCAGGGCGGTCTGTAATCTGGTCTTCCGGATAAATCAGGCCACTCGAAGGCAACAGCTTATATAACAAATTCTGCAAAACATCCAGGTTATCATTTTTCAATGCTGAAATTGGAATAATTTCTTTAAACTCAAATTTTTGATTTGCTTGAGCAAGAAACTCTAACAATACATTCTTATCCTTAACCTGATCGACTTTGTTTATCGCCAGAATTACAGGCAACCGTGCCTGTTTCAATTTTTTAAATATAACTTCATCATAATCCTGCCACACCAGCCTATCGATCAACCAAACTACCACATCCACCCCCAGCAAAGAAGTATCCGCAGTTTTATTTAAATATCGATTTAAGGCTTTTTGTTCATGCTGATGCATGCCAGGCGTATCCATAAAGACAATCTGACCACGATCTTCAGTATGTATACCTAAAATTCTGTGACGCGTAGTCTGAGGCTTTCGCGAAGTGATACTGATTTTCTGACCCAAAATGTGATTCATCAAGGTTGATTTGCCCACATTCGGCCTTCCAATCAAAGCGACATATCCACATTGCATAATCTACCCAATGAGCTGGTCATTTAGAATTTTCAGCATTTTTTCTGCTGCTTCCTGTTCTGCTCGTTTTCGGGAGACACCGATTCCATAACTGCATTGATCCAACAAAATTGTAGAACATTTAACTTTGAATGTTTGTGAATGTGCCGCACCTGTCATCTCTTCCAGTTCATAGAAAGGCAACTCTTTTTTTCTGGCCTGCAACAATTCCTGTAACTGAGTTTTCGGATCTTTTTGTGATTTTTTTAAATCCAGGATGGATAGTTTTTGCTCAAACAATTGCAGTATCCATTTTCGACAATCATGAACCCCCCGATCTTTAAGCAAAGCCCCCATGATAGCTTCCAGAGCATCAGACAAAATCGAATCACGTCTATAGCCTCCGCTTCTAAGTTCGCCTGATCCTAATATCAAAAAGTCTCCAATTTTCAATTCTCTTGCCAAGTCTGCCAACGAGGACTGATTTACCAAGCTCGCTCTTAAACGGCTCAGCTCTCCTTCAGTCGCTTTCGGAAACATCTCATATAATTTTTCGGCAATTACAAAACCCAGGACGGAGTCCCCCAGAAACTCCAGTCGTTCATTATTATTAGCTCCCATACTTCGATGGGTTAAGGCCCTGACAAAAAGCTCAGGATCATCAAACTGCAAAGATAGCTTTTTTGCCAATACCTCAGCATTTCTAATCACTGCCTACCTCAAAAAACTCATTAAATTCGACCAGAACACTTAAATTACCAACTATTTTTTCAACTCTTTCATAAGCGATTTCAACTTTCAAATAGTCTTCTGTCTTAATGACATTAATATCCCGCTTGGTGACTTTATCAACATAATTTAAGTCAAAGCGTTTTTCGAAACTGCGGTATATTTCATTTTTTGACATTGAAGACAGGTTTTCCATACTTTCGACGGCTGTCATGGCATTTTTAACTTTACTGTGATTCAAATAAATCGGAGTAATTTTTAATACCAGCAAAACCACCACCGCGATAAAGCCCAAAATAAACAGGACTGAAATCATGGTTAAACCTGATTGCTTTTTATTTAATGTCGCCATAGCCTATTCCCCAACAATTTAAAAACGTTCCGGACAGTCACCACGCCATAACCATTCCGGTTATTTCAAGACAGTACCTATTCTGTCAAAGCCGACCCCTTTGTACTCCCAGTCCCAGCTCATCCAGATAAAAAATGCTTTTCCTACGAGGTTTTCTTCCGGGACAGTCCCCCAATAGCGGCTGTCGTTACTATTATCCCGGTTATCACCCATCACAAAATAGTGCCCCTCAGGAACTTCAAAAACCCCATCGACAACCCTGCCACGACTGTCTATCAAAATTTCATGCTCAGAATTTTCAAATTCCTCAATAAAATGTCCGGAGCCTGTCATATTCTGACCCAGTCCCACACCTATGTAGCTACCCAGCGAAACTTGCTTAATTGACTGCCCATTGATAT
>SPJK01107181.1_pt1 | contig 15985 bp, 10 predicted proteins | sample 3741771 | NCBI WGS metagenome assembly SPJK01 (sample SAMN10925997, study PRJNA522277) | cold seep metagenome | isolation source: Elba SIP-enriched marine methane seep metagenome, extraction at timepoint T2 | place: Italy: coast of Elba, Mediterranean Sea | reverse complement strand
TGATTTAAGCACTATCGACGAGTTGTTAAACAGCAATACTAAGTTGTTAGCGATAGGTCAGGTATCAAATGCTTTAGGTACCATCAATCCAGTTAAAACCTTAATCAGCAAGGCCAAAGCGAAAGGCATTCCTGTGCTGGTAGATGGTGCACAATCAGTGCCGCATATGGCTGTTGATGTGCAAGAACTCGATTGTGATTTCTTTGTATTCTCTGGTCATAAGATGTTTGCGCCAACGGGTATCGGTGTGCTTTATGGTAAGCAAGCCTTACTTGAGGCTATGCCACCTTGGGAAGGCGGCGGCGATATGATTTTGTCTGTCAGTTTTGACAAGACTATCTATAACGAATTGCCTTATAAGTTTGAAGCCGGTACACCAAACATCGCTGGCACAATTGGTTTAGGCGCAGCAGTTGATTATATGCAGCAAGTTGGTATCGATGAGATTGCGGCACACGAACATCATTTGCTAGCACTTGCGACTGAGCAGTTCAAGCAACTAGGCGGTGTCAACATCATAGGTACCGCAGCTGAAAAAGCGAGCGTTTTGTCATTTATGATTGATGGTGTTCATCCTCATGATGTCGGGACTATTTTCGATCAAGAAGGCGTCGCGATTCGTACAGGTCATCACTGTGCTCAGCCGGTCATGCAATTTTACCGCATTCCAGCAACAGCACGTGCTTCATTCGCTTTTTACAATACTGAACAAGAAATTGATGCCTTAGTCGCAGCAGTTAAGAAAACACAGGAGCTATTCGCCTAATGAGTGATGGTGATTTAAGAGATCTTTATCAGCAAGTGATTATGGATCACAACAAAAAACCACGTAATTTCCGTGATATGCCGGAAGCAAACCACCTTGCTCATGGCAATAATCCATTATGTGGTGATGCGTTAGTGGTGTATCTGAAAATGGAAGGCGATGTCATTGAAGATGTCAGCTTCCAAGGTAGCGGCTGTGCTATTTCGGTTGCCTCAGCATCATTAATGACTGAGTCATTAAAAGGCAAAACAGTGGCTGAAGCCGAAGCAATTTATGCCGAAGTGCATAAACAAATGACGGGTGAAGAGGCTGACCATAGCAAGCTAGGAAAGTTAGAAGTGCTTGGTGGTGTTAAAGAGTTTCCGGCTCGTGTGAAATGTGCAACCTTGTCGTGGCATACCATGCATGCGGCGATGGAAAATGAGCAAGATAGTTCGGTTACAACGGAATAAATTATGACACAAGAATCACAAGAATTTAGCTTAGACGATGTCAAAGAAGATGTAATCGAGATGTTAAAAACCATCTACGATCCTGAAATCCCGGTTAATATCTTTGAACTTGGTTTAATCTACGACATTAAATTGAGCGAATCAGGTAATGTGAACATTGATATGACGTTAACTGCTCCGGGCTGCCCAGTCGCACAAACCTTTCCGGGCGAAGTTGAGTCAAAAGTTGAATCCGTGCCGGGTATTAAAAAAGCACATGTAGAATTGGTTTGGGAACCCGCATGGGATAAAAGTATGATGAGTGAAGCGGCCCAGTTACAACTAGGTATGTTTTAACATTTATCGTAAAAATCCTTTATCATTGTGCTGTGGTTTGATTTGATGGTGAACCACAGTACATACTGCTTGATAAAGGAACCAAAATGGCTTTTGATAAACCAAAACGCCCAGTAGACATTTCATATCGTGGTCCTGCACTTTTAAACACCCCTGTTTTAAATAAAGGTTGTGCTTTTACACAACAAGAGCGTGATACGTTTGAGTTAAATGGTTTATTGCCTCATCGCTTTGAATCACTTGAATTGCAAGTTGAACGAGCCTACAAGCAGTATCAATCTTTTGATGAACCCATCAACAAACATATTTTTCTTCGCGGTATTCAAGACAAAAATGAGACACTGTTTTATCGCCTAGTTGCCGATCATATCGAAGAAATGATGCCAATCATCTATACACCTGTTGTAGGTGAAGCATGTGAACGGTTTTCAGAAATTTATCGACAACATCGCGGTTTGTTCATTGCCTATGAAGATCGAGATCGCATTGACGACATATTAGCGAATGTCACAAAACCTAATATTAAAGTCATCGTTGTAACCGATGGTAGCCGTATTCTGGGCTTAGGTGATCAGGGTGCCGGGGGTATGGGAATCCCAATCGGTAAATTATCGTTATATACCGTCTGTGGCGGCATTAGCCCAGCATATACCTTACCGATCACGCTAGATGTTGGCACTAATAATCAAGACTTACTTGATGACCCATTTTATATCGGCACACACCACAAACGGGTTGAACAAGCAGACTATGACGCTTTCTTGGAGCTGTTTATCCAAGCCGTTAAAAAGCGTTGGCCAGAGGTATTGCTTCAGTTTGAAGACTTTGAACAGAAGCAAGCCCAGCCATTATTAGATCGTTACCGTGATCAATTGTGTTGTTTTAATGACGATATTCAAGGAACTGCATCGGTCACTGCGGGCACGTTGTTAGCTGCTTGTAAAGTCAAAAGTGAAGCCTTAAAAGACCAGCGAATTGTATTTGTTGGCGCAGGCTCTGCTGGTTGTGGCATTGCTGAACAGCTTGTTGCCCACATGCAGCAAGAGGGCTTATCCGAGTCACAAGCACGTAGCCAGATTTACATGATTGGTCGAAATGGCCTGCTGACAGACAAGGCAAGTAGTGTAAATCCATCACAAGCCAAGTTAATCCACAGCAATGACAGCCTTGCTAGCTGGAATACATCAGTACAACAACCAAGTTTGGCTGAAGTCGTTGATAACGCCAAACCAACTGTATTAATTGGGGTCTCAGGGCAGCCGGGACTATTTTCTCAATCATTAATTAACACTATGCAAGCGGACTGTGATGTACCCATTATATTTCCATTGAGTAACCCGTCGAAGAAAATTGAAGCCCATCCAAGCCAGTTGATTGAGTGGACGAGAGGTAAGGCAATTGTGGCAACGGGTAGTCCCTTTGAACCGGTTGAATACCAAGGCAAACAATATCCGGTTGCACAATGTAATAACAGCTATATTTTCCCAGGCATTGGCTTAGCTGTTGTTGCGGCACAAATTACACGCATTAGCGAAGAAATGTTAATGAAAGCAAGTGAAGTATTAGCTTCAGCATCACCAAGCCTGCAAGACAATAACGGTCCATTATTGCCGCCTTTGACTGATATAACTGAGGTGAGTAAACAGATTGCATTTCAAGTGGGTAAGTTAGCACAGCAGCAAGGTTATGCTGTCTCGACTGATGATGACGTCTTGTTGGCTAATATTGACGCGTGTTATTGGCATGCTGAATACAGAGAGTATGTGTTTAGTGAATAAGAGAAATAAAAATAGTATTAATAAATGAAAGTTGGCATTAGCTTTGCTAAAGATTTAAATTAAATATTAGTAATCATTGGCCGATAACATAATAAGAAAAAATGGCCTTAAACAATAATAATAAAAATGCAGCTTTTCAGAAGGGTGAGACATGCAAGTATTAAAAGATTTACCAATCAGTAAAAAGATATACGTAATGGTTACTGTCTTGATTGGACTTCAATTAATTGGTGGTGGTTACGCTATCTACACCATGAACAAAATTAGTAATGAAATTTCTACGGTAGAAAAAGAAGATTTACCCCTAGTTGCACTGACGACAGATATCACAATCAAACAATTAGAAAAATCGATATACATTGAAAGAATGATGCGCTTGGCAGGTGTGACTGTTTCTGAGTTGACTATTCCCCAGTTAAGCGAAAAGATATTTAGTTTTTCTGAATCTGTTGGAAAAAACATCAAAAAAGCTGAGAAAATTCTTGCAGAAGCTAAAATGCATGCCTTATCAGACCAGCTATACCAAGAGTTGGTCGCTTTAGAAATAGAGCTGCTCGACATAGATAACGAATATAATGATTTTGATGTCTTAGCTAAAAAAATTGTTAGTGATTTAGCTCAAGGACGTTCTATATCAAGTCAGCAGCTGATTGACTTTGAGCATAAAGAAACGAAGCTAAATCATCATTTAGAGAAGTTTATCGTCGCTGTCGAAGAGATGACTACACATGCCATTGAGCAAGTGCACCATGATGAAGAAATCGGCATGTACACCATGTTTTGGATTGCTCTTATTTCGGTATTTGTTGGTGTTGGCCTATCAATAGTTTTGGCTAACTCAATTCTTGAGCCATTACGTAAAGTAATTAATAGCCTTTCTAAAATGGCTGATGGCTCTGGTGACTTGCGTAAACGAATTCAGACTGAAAATAATGATGAAACGGCTGAGTTAGCAAATGGCTTTAATCGGTTTGTCAAAACATTGCAGTCCATGATTTCTGATATATCTGACATCGTGATGCAGATATCATCGTCTTCAGCGCAAACCAATGCATCAACAACCGCGACAACCTCAGATATATGCAATCAAAAAAATGAAATCATTCAGGTGGCTTCTGCGATTAATGAAATGACAGCAAGTGTTGCAGAGGTTGCAGCCAATACAGAAACAGCATCAAAAGCGGCTATCAAAGGTGAGACTGAGTCGAATGCTGGTCGCCAAATTATTGGTGGCATGGTGGCATCGATCAATAATCTATCAACTGAAATTAGTACATCATCAGACGTCATTACTAAAGTGAAGTCGGAAAGTCAGCAAATTGGTACTGTACTTGATGTGATAAAAAGCATTGCAGAGCAGACTAACCTACTCGCGTTAAATGCCGCCATCGAAGCAGCTAGGGCCGGTGACCAAGGTCGTGGCTTTGCGGTTGTGGCGGATGAAGTTCGCTCATTAGCACAGAAAACACAAGACTCGACAGAAGAGATTGAAACCTTGATCTCAAACCTGCAATCGCAATCTGATAACGCCGTTCGATCTATGGAACAAAACAAGAGTAGCGTCGACATTCTGGTTCAGAAAGCTGATGATGCAACAGGTTCACTCACAACAATGGCTGAATCAGTGGTGGCTATTTCAGAAATGAATACTTTAATTGCAACGGCAGCTGATGAGCAAAGCCGAGTCGTCAGTGAAATTAATAACAATATTAATAATATTCAAGCTACTTCTGAAACGACATCAACGTCGTCTCAACACATTTCTGAAGCATCAGAACAAATTGCGGCTTTAGGTAGTGAGTTAAACGAGTTGGTTAGCCGATTTAAGATTTAAAAGCGACTTAACAATGAAAAGGCCTTATGAATTAATGTATTCATAAGGCCTTTTTTATTAGCTTAAAGAGATACGCTGCTCTTGTAATTGCGACAATGCTTGTTCCATTTCCGCTAATTTAGCACGTTCTTTTTCTACCACTTCAGCGGGTGCTTTAGCGGTGTAGTTTTCATTGCTCAACTTGCCAGAAGATTGTTTGATGCTTTTTTCTAGCTTAGCAATTTCTTTATCTAAGCGTTTAATTTCAGCGTCTTTATCAATCAAGCCTTCAAGCGGAATGAGAATTTCCATTTTGCCAACTAACGCAGTTGCGGCGGCAGGTGCATCGCCTTCTAGTTCAACGATTGATTCTAGGTTCGCAAGGCGACTTAAGAACTCGCTGTTTGCTGCAAGGCGAGCCAAATCTTCATCACTGGTGTCTTTTAAGATAACCGGCAATGCTGTTTTTGGTGGAATATTCATTTGTGAACGAATTGAACGAATGCCGGTAATGAATTCCATCACCCATTCCATTTCAGCAACTGCTGCGGTGTCGATTTTACTGTCATCAGCAACTGGGTAGGCTTGCAACATGATGGTGTCGCCAGATTTGCCAGCAAGTGGTGCGACTGTCTGCCAGATTTCTTCGGTGATAAATGGCATAAATGGATGCGTTAAACGCAAGGTCGCTTCTAACACACGAACTAGAGTGCGACGTGTACCACGCTTAGCCGCTTCTGATGCGTTGTCGTTAGTTAGAACCGGTTTAGATAGCTCTAGGTACCAGTCACAGTAGTTATTCCAAATAAACTCATAGATGGCATTTGCTGCTTGGTCAAAACGATAATTATCAATCGCTTTAGTGACTTCAGCTTCGGCCGTTTGTAAACGAGAAGTAATCCAACGATCCGCTAAGCTTAATTCAACCTCAGTGTTGTCTAAGCCCACGTCTTGATCTTCGGTATTCATCAATACATAACGAGCTGCATTCCATAACTTATTACAGAAGTTGCGGTAGCCTTCGAGTCGATTCATATCCCAGTTGATATCACGACCGGTTGATGCCATCGCCGTCAATGTGAAACGTAGGGCATCGGTACCATGTGGCGCAATGCCTTCTGGAAATTCTTTTTGGGTACGCTTACCGATTTTTTCAGCCAGTTGTGGCTGCATCATATTACCGGTACGTTTTGCCATTAAGTCGTCGAGCGAGATACCATCGATCATGTCTAAAGGATCGAGAACGTTACCTTTTGATTTCGACATTTTTTGACCGACTTCATCGCGAATCAAACCGGTGACATAGACGGTTTTAAATGGAACTTGTGGCTTGCCAGCGTCATCTTTGTTGAAGTGCATGGTCATCATGATCATGCGAGCGACCCAGAAGAAAATAATATCGAAACCGGTTACCAATACATCAGTAGAGTGGAAGTCTGCTAAACGTTTTGCCACTTCTTCGTCATCAATGTTTGGCCAGCCTAAGGTGCCAAAAGTCCATAATGCTGATGAGAACCAGGTATCAAGCACGTCTTCGTCTTGGGTTAAACTAATGTTGTCAGATAAACCATTTTGTTCGCGAACTTCTGCTTCATCGTGACCAACGTAGACATTGCCTTCGTCATCATACCAAGCAGGAATGCGGTGTCCCCACCAGAGCTGACGTGAGATACACCAGTCTTGGATATCGCGCATCCATGAGTAGTACATGTTTTCGTAGTTTTTCGGCACGAATTCAATATCGCCATTTTCAACAGCTTCAATAGCTGGTTTAGCTAATGTTTTTGCATCGACATACCACTGATCAGTCAGCATAGGCTCGATCACCACACCGCCACGATCACCATAAGGTACGGTTAGGTCATGGTCTTTGATTTCATCGAGTAAACCCGCAGCTTCAAAATCAGCGACAATTGCTTTACGCGCTGCGAAGCGTTCCATACCTTGGTATTTATCAGGAATAGAAGCTGAAAGTTCAGCGTTTACGCTACCATCTGTATTAAACACTTGTGGTACATCACGCACATCAGCGTTCATCGTGAAGATGTTAATCATGGGTAGTTTGCAGCGTTGACCGACTTCATAGTCATTGAAGTCATGTGCTGGTGTGACTTTAACCGCACCGGTGCCTTTTTCCATATCGGCGTGATCGTCAGCAACAATAGGGATACGGCGTTCAACTAATGGCAGAATAATGTCTTTGCCAATTAAATCTTTATAACGTGGATCTTCTGGGTTTACCGCAACACCGGTATCACCCAACATGGTTTCAGGACGGGTAGTGGCGACGACGATATAGTCTTTGCCTCCTGAGGTGGTTAAACCATCCGCTAATGGATAACGCAGATGCCACATTGAGCCTTTTTTATCTTTGTTTTCTACTTCAAGGTCTGAAATCGCTGTGTGTAATTTTGGATCCCAGTTAACCAGACGTTTACCACGGTAAATCAAGTCATCTTGGTAGAGGCGGATAAATACTTCTTGAACCGCTTTATAAAAACCGTCATCCATGGTGAAGCGTTCAGTTTCCCAATCAACCGAGTTGCCAAGACGGCGCATTTGACGTGTTATTGTGTCACCAGACTCTTCTTTCCATTCCCAAATTTTGTCGATAAATGCATCACGGCCTAAGTCATGACGTGTCTTATCTTGCTCAGCGGCTAATTTACGTTCAACCACCATCTGCGTAGCAATACCAGCGTGGTCAGTACCGACTTGCCATAAAGCTTTTTTGCCTTTCATGCGTTGGTAACGGGTTAGGGCATCTTGGATGGTGTGTTGGAATGCATGGCCCATGTGCAGCGAACCGGTGACATTCGGTGGCGGAATCATGATGCTGTAGCCATCACCATTTAAGCCATCTTGATAAGGCTTAAAATAACCGTTGCTTTCCCATTTTTGGTACCAGCTATGTTCTATTGCGTCAGGGTTGTAGGTTTTATCCATTTGTCTGCTTTGAGGTTACGAATTCAAACGGCGAATTATACCTTAAGCAGGGCAGTTGTACTTATTAGATGCGCTTAAATTTTGAAGGTTTCCAGCTCATAACCGCGCTGTTTATAGAATTGGTAGCGCTCGCGGCCAGCGAGTTTAATAGTGTGTTGATCATTAATTAGCTCAGCAACTCGTTCAAATTGGCTAAAGAACATCGGTTGTTCTTCATTCAAATTGATGAGTAAGTTCATCAGTCGAGGAGGGCTAGTGTCATGTCCAATTAAGATAGGTGATTGTTGTGTGTTGTCGTCGCTATTAAGTTGGTGTGGCACAAAGCTGTCAGCGCGAAAGACCCATAAAGCCTGATTTATTTGCTCGCTGTGCTCAGCATCACGAGTATGAATAAACACCTCGTGACCCAGTTTGTAGGCTTTTTCTGCAAGGCGGCAGGCAAACACCTGCCGCGCTTGTTCTTGTTCGCCTTTTAAAACGTAAAAGCTAACTCGGGTCATTATTGAGCTGCGATACGATCCAATAAATATTGCACTAGCAATGGCACTGGACGACCTGTTGCGCCTTTTGCTTTACCACTGTTCCATGCGGTACCGGCAATATCCAAATGCGCCCATGTGTAGTCTTCGGTAAAGCGAGATAAGAAACAGGCTGCGGTCACACTACCAGCTTCTTTACCGCCGATGTTGGCAATATCGGCAAAATTACTATCGAGTTGTTTTTGGTAGTCATCCCAAATTGGCAATTGCCAAACGCGATCAAAACTTTCTTGGCCTGCGCTGATTAAGTCATCGGCCAATGCTTGGTCATTTGCCATTAAGCCCGTTGCGTTACTACCCAATGCTACGATAACTGCACCTGTTAATGTCGCGATATCAATAACGATTTCAGGATCGAATTTAGCACTGTATGTCAGCGCATCGCACAAGATTAAACGGCCTTCTGCATCAGTATTTAAAATCTCAATGGTTTTACCTGCCATGCTGGTGACAATATCGCCGGGTTTATTTGCATCACCATCAGGTAAGTTTTCAGAAGTAGGTACTACACCGACCACATTTATCGGTAGTTTTAGCTCCGCGATAGTTTGAATCATGCCAAATACGCTTGCTGAACCACACATGTCGTATTTCATTTCATCCATGCCTTGTGATGGTTTTAACGAAATACCACCGGCGTCGAATGTGAGCCCTTTACCTACAAATACAACTGGTTTTGACTCATTGCCAGCGCCTTTGTATTCCATTGAAATTAACTTGGCTGGTTGACGACTGCCGCGTGAAACAGAAAGTAGTGAGCCCATGCCTAATTCTTCCATGTCTGCTTCTTCAAGCACAGTTGTGGTGACGCTATCAAACTGTTCACCGAGCGCAACCGCTTGGTCGGCTAAGTAAGTTGGCGTACACACGTTGCCGGGTAAATTGCCTAAGTTGCGGGCGAGGTTCATGCCCTGACCGATTGCTGCACCTTGTTGGGCTGCTTGATTCGCTGATTCAGTATCAGCAACTGAGAAAGTTAACGTTGAAATTGGAGCTTCGTCTGCTTTGGAGTCACTTTTTGTGTCTGTGTATTTATAGAGTGCAGTTTCTGCGTTGATGGCAATTTGTTTTACTTTCCATGCTTCGCTGCGGGTAGCAACGTCAACTTCTGAGACAGTAACTGTTGCAGTTGCTGCGCCAGAATTATTTAATGCGCTGATCATGGCATTGGTTGCTGTATTAAAACTGTTTTCAGTCACTTTATCTTGTTTACCAAATCCGACGAGTAGTAAGCGAGATGCTTCAATACCGCTCAATGCGTGTAGCATTAGACTTTGTCCGGGTTTGCTAGGTAAGTCACCTTGTTGTGCAATATTTGTTAATGTTCCATTGGTTGCGTCATCAATTGTTTGAGCTGAAGTACTCAAAGTGTGGTCATCGAAAACGGCAACAACTAAACAATCTGTTTTTAGTGTGACCAAAGCGTCAGTTGTGACAAAATACTGCATCAATTTCTCCTATGCGCCTATTTGATTTAGACTGCTTGTGAATTTTTAATTGTGTTAAGCAAACCATTGTAACCAAGACAAACTGATAATGCCCATAGTTCGCCGTTTTTTTTATCAACACTTTTCAATTATTGATCGGTATTTGTTACGTGAATTTACTGTAAATTTACTGGCAGTAACGGCTGTCTTGTGGTTGATTTTTGTAGCCACTCGTTTTGCACGATATTTAGCTCAGGCTGCGGTTGGCAATTTGCCGGGCGATGTTATTTTATCGTTATTAGGTTTTAGTTCATTGAGTGCTTTAACCGGCATATTACCTATTGCGAGTTTTTTAGCTGTGATGTTGGCTTTAGGCCGCTTAAGTTCAGATAGTGAGCTAACAGTGATTGCTGCATGTGGCGTTCCCACTAAACGGTTAGTCAGAAATGTATTTATTTTCAGCGGCAGCGTAGCGGTTATCATTGCCTATTTGTCATTGCTGGTCGTCCCAGAGGTGTTATCAAATAGATCTATCATCGAAAACAAGGCAAAAGTATCGGCAGATACGACGGGGTTAATCGCTGGCACATTTAAAGAGAGTCGGAGTGGTGACTGGACCTTTTATTCACAAGGATTAAGTGATGACGGTCAATCAATGGAAAATATATTCATTGAAATACAAAGAGAGACACAACCGTTAGTGTTTAGAGCTGAACGTGGTCATTTTCATATTGAACCTGCTACGGGTGATAAATATTTAGTCTTAGAAGATGGTTTTCGCTATGAAGGCAAAGCCGGTCAACAGAATTTTACAATTGTCGAGTACGAAAGCCACCGAGTGCTGATCGAAAAAGGTGAAGAATCTCAAGTGTCGCAACGCCATAAAACCTTGCCGACATCGACGCTTATAGAAAGAGGCTCTAACTATGATTGGGCCGAGTTACATTGGCGAGTGGCTATGGCTGTGATGACAATCGTACTTTCTCTTGCTGCCGTACAACTCGCTAATACGGGACCACGAAAAGGCCGCTACGCAGGCTTTTTTAGAGCTGTTTTAGCTTACATTATCTACAGTAATTTATTAGGTGTAACTAAGTCGTGGATTGCAAAAGGTGTTATTCCAGCATGGTTTGGCATGCTGTGGGTTCACGTATTGGTATTAGTGATTTTGTTGATTTATATCTATCGACATCAACTAAAAAAACAGCTTAATTTAGTGAATAAAAAGGCTAAGCCAGCAGTATGATTTTAAGAAAATATATTGCGAAAACCATTATCGGTAGCACCTTATTGGTGTTATTGGTTTTGTTAGGCCTTTATACCTTTATGGACTTAGTGAATGAGTTAGATGAGCTTGGCAAGGGTAATTATGCCATTGCTGAAATCGCTAATTACATGCTGCTATCAATGCCTAAACGTATCTACGAGCTTCTACCAATAGCGGCTCTACTCGGTAGTGTGCTTGGTCTTGGAAACATGGCGAGTCAAAGTGAGTTAGTGGCAATGCGAGCGGCAGGTGTCACGGTGGCAGCAATTAATCGGTCCGTGTTGCTGGTTGCTATTATTTTATTTATTTTTGCTTTGTTTGTCGGAGAAGTGATCAGGCCACCTGCAGAACAACATGCGCGTGAAGCAAAGTCGTTAGCGCAGAGTGGTACGGTAGGTTCGCGTTCTGCTCATGGTTTTTGGACACGAGATGGTAATCACTTTAATCATATTCAGCGTATTCTGCCTGATGGTCGATTTGAAGGAATATCTATCTATGAGTTTGATGATGAAAACCGCTTAAGAATTGTTACTAAGGCTAAAACGGCAACCTATGATGCAAACACATGGACCTTATCTGATGTTGTTCAAAGTACCTTGGATGAGTCAGGTGTTAGGGTTCGAGCAGTTGAACATGCTAGGTGGCGATCACAACTAAACCCCGGCATGGTTAACATCGTGATTGTTCCGCCTGAGTTTTTACCTTTATGGGGTTTGCTTGAATATATTTCCTACCTGAAACAGAACCATCAGGCAGTAGAACAATATCAGATGGCGTTCTGGATGAAGTTAATGATGCCATTGAGTTCAGCGGTAATGGTGTTTTTAGCCGTACCGTTTGTTTTCGGCCCATTGCGTTCAAGCTCAATGGGTGGACGAATCTTAATTGGTTCTTTAGCGGGCATTGGTTTTCATTTGATCAACCAAACATTTCAGCATATAGGTTTAGTTTATGGTGTTTTACCGTGGCTAGCGGCTTCATTACCGACAGTATTGTTTGCTGGTGTGGGTATTTATTTAATGAAAAGGGTTCGTTGAGGTTTTTAGAAAAAATAAAACCCACTTAATAAGTATTAAGTGGGTTTATTTATATGGCGTCCCCTAGGGGGTTCGAACCCCTGTTACCGCCGTGAAAGGGCGGTGTCCTAGGCCTCTAGACGAAGGGGACTAAAACTGTGTTGTATAATTGATTACTCAATTACGTATGCTCTCAATAAAAAAGGGTCTACGCTATTACGTAAACCCTAATAAAAGTGGCGTCCCCTAGGGGGTTCGAACCCCTGTTACCGCCGTGAAAGGGCGGTGTCCTAGGCCTCTAGACGAAGGGGACTAAAACTTTTATTTCGGGGGACTTCTGGTGGAGCTAGGCGGGATCGAACCGCCGACCTCTACACTGCCAGTGTAGCGCTCTCCCAGCTGAGCTATAGCCCCCGAAAGGAAGCGCATATCATATGGATTTGACTGTTTAGTGTCAATAAAATATTTCACTTTTTTTAAACTAGGCTGTCTGGTTTACGGAGTAATGCATAGTTGGCTCTATATGCAAAATATCATGAGTGCAATAAGTGTTTGATGTTATTAAATATTAGTCTTGTATATATAAAATAGAATAAGTGTTGATTTGAAGTATTTATATATCTATGCGATAAACTAGGGTTTGTTTTTCAGCAACGCTTTTGATTTAAAGCTGACTTTATAGCTAGAGGATAGTCATGCGCAAACTAATTGTGTTATCTGCTTTGTCGTGCTTGCCTTTGCAGGCATATGCTCAACTGGATATAGGTGCTTGCCATGCAGCAAGCGAAGCTCGATATTTGGCACCATTCACTGGTGACGTTGAGCAATCCAATATTGAGGTTAAAGCCGATGATGCGCAGCTAGTCGAAGAGGGTACGTCAGTATTCACTGGAAATGTTGATGTGCAGCGTGCGAATCAGCAATTAAGTGCTGATAAAGCCACTTATAATAAACAGACTGGCCAAGTGTCTGCACAAGGTAATGTGACTTTACGTGATAGTGAAATGGTCGTCGATGGTGAGCAAGCAAACTGGTCACTTAATGACGAACAAGGCACGATGCAGAACGCTGAATATCAAATGCGGCAGATGAATGCTCGTGGTAAAGCCGGTAGTGTTGTACGCCAAGGCAATGTAGCTACTGAACTAGATGACGCTTCATACACAACCTGCCCTAAAGGTGATAATTCATGGGTTTTAGAAGCTGGCAAGGTTGACCTAGACCATGTCGAAGCTGTTGGTGAAGCTCGCAATGTAGTTGTAAAACTAGCTGGACTCCCTGTTTTTTATACACCTTATATTAGTTTCCCATTAAATGATGAGCGTAAATCAGGCTTTTTAACACCAAGTATTGGTAGTAGCGATGAAACGGGCTTTGACTTAACGACACCTTATTATTGGAATATTGCACCTGAAATGGATGCGACTATTTCGCCTCGTTATATGTCCGATCGAGGTCTGTTATTGAATGGTGAATTCCGTTATCTCTATGAACAAGGTAATGGTGTTATTGATGCGAGCTATTTAAATAATGATGATTTATATCGTTCTGGTAATGAAATAAATCCATATCATGATGAAGCCCGAAAACACTTCTCTTGGAAACACAGCAGCGAGTTTGCAAAACGTTGGCGAGCAAATCTTGATTATAACTACGTGTCTGATGATGATTATCTAGAAGACTTTAGCTCATCATTGAGTTTGGCGAGTACTACTCATCTGAAAAGAGACTTTAATGTTGCTTATAATGCGGCAAATTGGCGCTTTTTAGCGAGAGCTCAAGGTTACCAAACTATCACCACTGCCACAGAGCCATACAAACGTCTTCCACAATTAAAATTTACGGGTGAATTACCAGAACAAGCGTTTGGTCTCACTTATGCGTTGAATACAGAATATGTAGACTTTGACCATGATGATTTGGTGTCAGGGCAACGCTTTAATATTGAGCCGTCAATTAGCCTACCAATTGAGTCGGTTTCTGGGTTTATTAAACCTCGGCTGGCAATACAACATACTCGCTATGAACTGGATGATAATTTAGCGTTTGGCGCTGAAGAAAGTCCTACTCGCACTTTACCAATTTTAAGTTTAGACAGTGGTTTATTTTTCGAGCGTGAATTAACGTTTGCGAATGCAGACTATATACAGACACTTGAACCTCGCGCTTTTTACTTATATATACCAGAGCGTGATCAGTCAGCACTGCCTGATTTTGATACGGGCTTGAAAGCATTTAGATATAGCCAGCTCTTCAGCCATAACCGTTTTTCAGGAACGGATAGAGTCGGTGATGCAAATCAACTCTCTTTGGCTGTTACCACACGTTTTATTAACCAAAAAACAGGCCGCGAAGTCTTCAACGCTACCTTAGGTCAGATTCGTTACTTTAGTAATCGAAATGTGACGCTGAATGAGGCTGTTGCTACTGACAATGACTCAGATTATGTTGCACAATTAACTGCTAATATTACCCAGCATTGGACGTTGAATGGTGAAGTTCAGTGGGACCCAGATAATGATACTAATAACTTATCGTCGGTTCAGGTACGTTACCGAGGCACTAATGGTTCGATCTTAAATATGGGGCATCGTTACCGCCGTGATGACATAGAGCAAGTTGATATATCCACTTATATTCCATTGAACCAACGTTGGAGTGTGGTCGGTCGTTGGTATCGTTCAATTAAAGATAGTCGCACTTTAGAAGGGCTGGCTGGTATTGAATACCAAAGTTGTTGTTGGGCGACGCGTTTAGTTGCTCGAAATTATGTTAACGATGTCGATGATAATGAACGCAATTTAGCTTTCTTCTTACAAATTGAGCTAAAAGGCTTGGGTAGCTTTGGCCAAAAATCAGATACCTTGTTAAGAAACAATATCATTGGATACGGGTCATAACGTTATGGTTGATGTGCGTTTTAACTCTTGAGATAGTTAAAACGCAATAAGTACGTAATGTAATTTTGTTATTATATTTCAAAAAATTCTACGAATAATCAGGTTTTACATGAATAAATTTTTATTAATGGCTCTGTTCATTAGCGGTTCTGTTTGGGCGCAAGATTTAGATCGAATTTTGGCAGTGGTTAATAACGAGGTCGTGCTAGAAAGCGAGTTGTACGATATGGAGCAAACCGTTCGTCAGCAACTTCGCCAACGTGGTGCCAACGTACCACCTGCCAGTGTGTTAAGCGCTCAAGTCTTAGAGCGCCTCATTATTCAAAAAATTCAGGTTCAACAAGCTAACAAAATAGGTGTGCGAGTAGGTGATGATGCTCTTAATGCAGCCCTAAAACAGATAGCTGATAACAATGGCTTAACGCTACGTGAGTTTAGAGATGTGCTTGAAGAGGATGGCTTTAACTTTGCTGAATTTCGCGAGTCGATTCGTCATGACATGATTATTAGCCGACTTCGCAAAAGCCAAGTCGAAGATAAAATTGTTATCTCTGACCGTGAAGTTGATAACTACCTTGCGACACAAGAGTCACAAGGTGCAGGTGAAGTTGAATATAAGTTACAACATATTTTAATCAGCTTACCTGAAGCTGCATCACCTGAAGAAGTTCAAGCCGCGGAACAGAAATTAGCAAACGTACAACAATTATTAAATGATGGTGGCGATTTTGCAGAAGTAGCTGCT
>SPJK01050897.1_pt1 | contig 15989 bp, 14 predicted proteins | sample 3741771 | NCBI WGS metagenome assembly SPJK01 (sample SAMN10925997, study PRJNA522277) | cold seep metagenome | isolation source: Elba SIP-enriched marine methane seep metagenome, extraction at timepoint T2 | place: Italy: coast of Elba, Mediterranean Sea | reverse complement strand
GACCTGCCGCTGCTCATTTCGCACTAAGGAAAGCGAAGAGCCTTTCCGGTAAGCCAAGAAAATATTAGGCGGAAAAATCCAGATTCCAAATTCGATACCGTTCGGGATCGTTCTGCCACCGGTCGCGGACTTTCACGAATAGAAACAGGTGAACCGGCGTCTCAAAGAGTTCAGCCAATTCTGTACGTGCTTGCGCGCCGATACGCTTGACCCGTTGGCCGCCCTTGCCGAGCACAATGGCCTTCTGACTGTCCCGTTCGACATAGATTGTCTGTTCAAGCCGAATGTCGCCATTCTTGAACCGTTCCCAGGCCTCCGTCTCAACTGTCGCGATATAGGGCAGCTCCTCATGAACATTGAGGAAAAGCTTTTCCCGGGTGATCTCCGCGGCCAACAACATCTCCGGCATATCGGATAACTGATCTTCCGGGAACAGCCAGGGGCTCTCCGGCATCCGCGCAGCAACAGCGCGGGCCAAGTCTTCAACCCCATCACCGGACAGGGCGGAAATCATCAAGACTTCATCAAAAAGCCCAGTGCCATGCAATCGTTCTGTCAGGGTCAGCAGTGTCTCCCGCTTCACCACATCGATCTTGTTTAACGCCAGTATCGTCTTTGATCGCGACGTTTCTTCCAGCCGCTTAAGAATACTGTCGACATCCTTTGTAACACCGGCTTCCGCATCAATCAGAAGGATCAGCGCATCGGCCTCTTCCGCGCCTTGCCATGCAGCATGAACCATGGCGCGATCAAGTCGGCGCTTTGGTGCAAAAATCCCTGGTGTGTCGACAAAGGCAACTTGGGCACCGTCAAAGACGCCAATGCCCAGCACCCTGGTTCTGGTTGTCTGAACCTTATGGGTCACAATCGACACCTTGGCCCCGACCAGTTGGTTTACCAGGGTGGACTTTCCAGCGTTTGGCGCACCGATAATAGCGGCAAATCCACAGCGCTGGTTCGTGTTTTCAGTCATAGGGCACTCACCGTCATTAATCGTCTTCCGACAGCTGTTCAAGAAGCGCTGCGGCGGCTTCCTGTGATGCGCCGCGCTTTGTGCTCCCGGTTCCGGTTACGGATGGGTGTCCGGCAACCGAAACAGAGATAACAAAGACCGGCGCATGATCCGGACCGGTAGCGTCCAGGGTTTCGTAAACCGGCAAGGGAAGAGCCCGCGCCATCGCCCATTCTTGTAAGGCAGATTTCGCATCCTTCGGCGGTGCTATAGCGGCGCTCACACGGTCGGACCAAAAGGCTCCGATCATCTGGCTCGCCGCGACAAGGCCTGCATCTCTGTAGATCGCGCCGATCAGGGCCTCGACAACATCGGCAAGGACGGCTGCGCTATCTGTCACGCCGCCTGTTCCCGCTGTTTCTCCGCCCGCTGCATTGATATGGGGGGCGAGATCAAGCTCTCCAGCGATTTCCGCCAGCGTTTCGCGGCGCACAAGGGCGTTGAGGCGTTTGGACAAAGCCCCTTCCGGTTCGGTCGGAAAGCGGAGCATCAACATATCGGCGACGACCAATCCCAGCACCCGGTCCCCCAGGAATTCAAGACGTTCATAGGATGGATCACCACCGCGGACGGCGCTGCGATGTGTCAGCGCCCTTTCCAGCAACAATCTATTACTGAAACGATAGCCCAGACCGATTTCCAGGGGATGGCGTTCTTGCTCTGGGGCCTGATCGTTCATGGATCAGTCGATCCCGTTGAAGATCCGGCTGAAGCGAATATTAGCCGGCCAGGTCCAGACCTTCCACCAGTCTCCATCGCCTGCTGTTGAGAAGAAAATAAAACTCGCGCGGCCGATCAGATTTTCATGGGGAACGAACCCAACGCTGTTCAAGACCCGGCTGTCTTGTGAGGAATCACGGTTATCCCCCATGGCGAAGAAATGTCCCGCCGGTACTGTGAAAACGGGCGTGTTGTCGAGCATGCCGGCGTCCCCGCGCGCTTCAATGATCTCATGCTCGACACCATTGGGCAGGGTTTCCAGATATCGAATGACGCTGCGGCCACTGTGAACACCATCCCCATGCACGAAGTCATCAATGCGGCGTCGTTGGACAGGCGCGCCATTGATATGGAGAACACCCTGGATCATCTGGATCTGGTCACCCGGCAGGCCCACGATCCGCTTGATGTAATCGATATCGGTATCGGTCGGCTTGCGGAAGACGGCGACATCTCCCCTCTCCGGCGTGTCAGCGAGAAGTCGGCCGCTGAATAAAGGCGGATCGAAAGGCAGGGAGTAGCGGCTATACCCATAGGATAGCTTTGAGACGAACAAATAATCGCCGACCAGCAATGTCGGGATCATGGAGCCTGAAGGGATGCTGAATGGCTCATAGGCGAAGGTGCGTATGCCGAATGCAATGGCAAATGCCCAGACCAGGGTCTTCACAGTCTCTAAGAGACTATTCTCCTTGTCTTCCGTCGGCTTACCGTTGTCTTTGTGATCCACTGTTTTGCTGCCGCTCATACTGTTAGTCACGCCTCCACGTCGTCGCGAGGGCGATATGCGCTGTCGTCGCGTGCCAAGTCAAGCCGCCAGGTCGTGAAAGCTGTCCTATAGTTCCCGAAAAGACGCGATCCGTTCCGCGATCTCTATTGGCTCGGCTGATAAGATGACCATGGCATGTGCAAGGCCTGATTCATCGGTCAAAGATATGTCGACAAGCGGAGCATACCCTTCGGGTACAAGTGTCTTTGCGCGGGCCAGTGCTCCACCGTGAAGTAGAAGGGTCGGTTTGCCGCTTCGTAAAGGAACCACTTCCATATCGCGCCAGAAAACGCCTTTGCGAAAGCCCGTTCCCAAGGCCTTGGAGCAGGCTTCCTTTGCCGCAAACATCTGTGCATAGCGGTCGGCACGCTTGGCTGGTCGCCGTTCTGCCCGTGTCTGCTCGCGCTCGGTAGATAGGCGATTGATGAAACGACCCCCAAATCTGTCCAAGGTCTTCTCAATCCGTGCGATGTCGCACAGGTCTGTTCCGGTCCCCAGGATCATGGCATGGCCTCTATCTGAGTGCGCAAGATGCGGTCATTTCGTGCTTTTCGATACCGAACAACCGCACCGCGGATCGGAAAATAAAAGGCGACCCAGACAATGGTTGCGCTTAGCATCCCGCCGACAGTCATGGGCACAAATACACTCCAGAAATTCGAAACGAGAAACTCTGCACTCAGTGTCTTTGCATCGAATGCGATAGGCTCAATCCCGGTGATCCAAATGCCGATTGCATAGATCCCGACCCAAATAAATGGAAAGGTCCACGGATTCCCTACTAACGTTCCCAAGAACGCTGCCAATCCGCTCATCCGGCAAATCTTAGAAAGCAATACGCTAAGGACAAGATGGAATAGCAAAAATGGCGTGAAGCTGATGGCAGCACCAAAGGCAAACCCACCCGCAATGGCATGAGGGGAGCCGGACATGCGTCCGATCTTATGCTTCGTAAAAATGAACCACCGTCGCCAGCCAATGCGTGGCCAGAAGACATCAAGAATACGGTGTCCAATTGACGGTTTCGCCCTGCGCCGAAACATTCCAATCTCCTAGGCACGATCCACTGAGTTTACAACGGTGGAGGCTCTTAGTGCTGCCAGGATATTTGACAATTGCCTTACATCCGTCACTTCGACATCGACCAGCATCTCAAAGAAATCTGTGCCGCGAGAGACAATCTTCAAGTTAGAAATGTTCCCGCCGTCACGACCGATTGCCCCAGTCAGTGTGGCAAGTGCGCCTGGTTCATTAGATAGCACCGCCTTGATCCGCCCGACGAACCCCATTTCCTCGTCATCTGCGACGTCCCAGGCGACATCTAACCAGCGCTCCGGCATGTCGGCCACCATTTCGAGCGACGCACAGTCTACCGTGTGGATGGTCACACCTTTGCCCGTGTGGACGATACCGACGATCCGGTCTCCCGGAAGCGGATGGCAGCATTTCGCAAAGTGAATGGCCATATTCGGGATCAACCCACTGATCGGCACAGCATGGTCGGGTCGCGACATGGTGGGGACAACGGTGCCGGACGGACGCTTTGGCTGGGACGAGGCGGCGTCCTTGGCGCCGGGATAGATCGCATAGAGCACATCACGTCCTGCGATCCGCCCTTCCCCGACAGCGACCATCAAGTCTTCAACACTATCGAGCGTGAAGCGTTTCAAAATCCCCTTTAATGCCTTTTCCGCCAGTTCATATTTCGACTGAGCAAAACTCTTCTCGACAATTTCGCGGCCCAGCTTCGAATACTGACCGCGCTGTTGAGAGCGAATGAAGCGGCGGATGCAGGCCCGTGCCTTGCCTGTCACCGCGAAGGCTTCCCAGGATGGCGATGGCGTTTGCGCCTTTGAGGTCACGATCTCAACTTGATCGCCATTCTTAAGTTCGGCGCGCAACGGCATGATTCGGCCGTTGATCTTCGCCGCAGTACAGCGGTTGCCGACATCTGTGTGAACCGCATAGGCGAAATCGACCGGAGTGGCCCCGGTTGGCATAGCGAATAAATCGCCTTTGGGCGTGAAGACGAAGACCTGATCGGCAAACATCTCCATTTTTGTATGTTCAAGAAACTCTTCAGGTCCGGAGGCATGGTCCAAAATTTCAAGAAGTTCCCTCAGCCAACGGTATTGCAGGCCTTCCTTTGACCCTCCGTTAGTCGCGCCGCTCGATGCCTGATCATCCACTTCCTTGTAGAGCCAATGCGCCGCCACTCCCAACTCAGCGACGTCATGCATGCCGAAAGTTCGGATTTGCACTTCGATCCGTTGGTTTTCAGGCCCGATTACGCCCGTATGAAGAGATCGATACCCATTCGGCTTCGGGACAGAGATGTAGTCTTTAAACCGCCCCGGTACCATCCGATAGGCCCCATGGATCACCCCAAGTGCGCGATAACAATCGGCGACATTATCCACCAGAATTCGGAAAGCCATAATGTCTGAAAGCTGTTCAAAACCAATGTTTTGCCGCTGCATCTTGCGCCATATGGAACTTGGCGTTTTCTCGCGACCCGACACGCTTGCATCCAAACCGGCGTCAAACAATCCTCGGGTTAGCTCAGAAGAAACGCGCGCAACAAGATCGTTTCCTTCCTCTCGCAGGAACTCCAGTCGGCTGACAATGGAACTGCGGGCGTCCGGATTCAGTTCACTGAAAGAAAGATCTTCCAATTCATCGCGCCAATCCCGGATACCGATCCGCTCCGCCAAGGGGACATAGATATCCATTGTCTCCCGGGCGATACGCCGGCGTTTCTCGAAGCTCTTCACGAACTCGAGGGTGCGCATATTGTGAAGTCGGTCCGCCAATTTCACGACCAGGACCCGAATATCCCGCGACATGGCGATGAGTAGCTTGCGGAAATTCTCTGCCTGCTTGGTTCGGTCTGATTGAAGCTCCAGCGTAGAAAGCTTGGTTACCCCGTCGACCAGATGGGCAATCTCACCACCGAACATATCTTCGATCTGGGAGACCGTGGCCTCGGTGTCTTCAACCGTGTCATGCAGCAGACCGGTCACAATGGAGGCTGTATCAAGCCGTTTTTCGCTCAGCAGCCCCGCGACTTCGACTGGATGGGAGAAATAGGGATCGCCACTGGCGCGCTTTTGAGTGCCATGCATACGCATCGAGTATACGTAGGCCTTGTTGAGCGCCAGTTCATCGGCACTCGGGTCATAGGCCTTAACCCGCTCGACCAATTCATATTGACGCATCATGGGCCCGGGACACCCTCCACGCGGGTCAAAGGAACATTCCGATCAGGACAGGGATCGGTGGCTCATTTAGGTCCGATCCTGAGCGGGACCCAAAACGACATTGGGCGGGAGCCATAAGATCCCGCCCAATTCGAACTTTATCCGCGCCGATGGTACTCTGTCCACCGCGCCGAGACCGATGATTGTCAGTCTTTAAGGAAGCTCGTATCGACATCCTCAAACTGCGGCATCTCCGGCATTGGCGGTTGCGGCGGCATTGGGGAGCTGGCGAAAGGCATGGAGGATTTGGACTGTTCTTCGTCCTCCACATCCGGTTCGCCGCTCAGCAGCGCCGCTGCAAAAGCTTCGGGATCTTCTTCTTCTTCTGCCTCATCCGCTTCAACGAATTTCTGCAGGCCTTTGACGAGAGAGTCTTTCAACTCGTCAAATTCAAGCTTCTCATCCGCAATCTCGCGCAGTGCGACAACCGGGTTCTTATCGTTGTCACGCTCAAGCTCGAGCTGTGCACCACCACTGATGTCGCGGCTCCGTTGTGCAGCAAGCATAACGAGGTCGAAACGGTTCGGAATTCTTTCAACGCAATCTTCAACAGTTACGCGCGCCATGGATATCTCCTTTCGCGCATGTGTTCGGAACAGGGAGGGCGCGGAATATAGGGATAGCCGCCCGCCGGTGCAACCCGTTTACTGTAACTATTGGGGACTTGCATTCGAATGCAGACGGACCTAACTTTCCCGACATAGTAAGTGTTAGATGAAAGACCGTTTGTAAGAGATAGCTATTCATTATCATTTCTTGTTTTTCGGTCTGCTAGCGATCAATTGACATTGGAAAAATCGGCATCCTTGAAAGGGACACTGTTTCTAAAAGGATTTGCTCAAAGGGGCATGACCTAAAAGGCATTATGTAATTGAAAGGCCTTCAGGCCGCTAAAAGAAGTTTCTCACCAAGTCTAGAATTTTTGACATGTCTCGGAGGTGTTTTCTTCACGGGACGGTATTTGAAGCTATCTTTAATGCGGAATGATAAGACCAGTCTAATTCATGTTTTTAGCAATTGGCGCCAGTTTCTTCTCACGTGATCGATCGTTAACCATCTGAAAGCACCTACTGATTTGTTGGATTAATACAGCCATGGGCTGATGCAAACCTCTGGTGAAGGAGTTCTTTAAAATGTCTTTTGGAATTTATCGCGAGGAAAGATTCGCGTTGTTTATTGACGGCGCCAACCTTTATTCCGCCGCAAAGGCGCTCGGTTTCGATATCGATTACAAGAAACTGCTGCAGTTGTTTCGGGAACAAGGGCGGATGATTCGGGCGTTCTATTACACCGCCTTGTTCGAGGATCAAGAATACTCTCCGATCCGTCCCCTCGTCGACTGGCTCGATTACAATGGTTATAGCATGGTGACCAAGCCGGCGAAGGAATACACGGACGCGCAGGGGCGCCGTAAGGTTAAAGGCAACATGGATATGGAACTTGCCATAGACATGTTGGAAATGTCCCAGCATTTGGACCATGTGGTCCTGTTCTCCGGCGACGGTGATTTCCGGAGCCTTGTCGAAGCGGTTCAGCGTCGTGGCGTACGGGTATCCGTTGTCAGCACGATAAAATCCCATCCGCCGATGATTGCCGATGAACTTCGCCGGCAGGCAGATAACTTTATCGAGCTATCGGTGTTGGGTGAAAAGGTTGCACGCCAATTCCCAGCAGGGCGCCCTTCCCCGGCTCACCAGGCACCGCGTCGTAGCCCGGCTCAAGAACATGAAGACGACTATGAAGACGACGATGACGACTACGATGATTATGATGATGATGAAGACTATGACGACGACGACCTGGAGGATTAAGATGGTGCTCCTCGTCGGCGTTATCCGGCGTTTTGTCATATGACAGACTTTCAAGATCCGCCCCGAGATTGCGGGCTCTGCCCGCGTCTCGCGGCGTTCAGGCAAGATTTGATCAGCGCGGAACCGGATTGGTGGAATGCCCCGGTTCCGAGTTTCGGTCCGTTATCCGCCCGATTGCTCGTGGTCGGATTGGCGCCTGGAATGAAGGGGGCCAACCGGACTGGCCGTCCGTTCACCGGCGATTATGCTGGGGATTTGTTGTACGACACGTTGCTGAAACTTGGCCTGGCAGAAGGTCGGTATGACCGCGATCCAGATGATGGTTTAACACTTCGAGATTGTCGGATTTGCAATGCCGTTCGTTGTCTACCCCCGCAGAACAAACCCATTGGCTCTGAGATCAAGAACTGTCGCCCCTTTTTGGAATCAGAATTTGAAGCGATGAGCAGCCTTCGTGCGATCCTGTGTCTTGGACGGGTTTCCCACGAGGCAACCTTGAGGGCTTTGGGCGAGAAACCATCGGCGTATAAATTCGCCCACGCTGCCGCGCATGCATTGCCGGGCGGAATCGTGTTGGTCGATAGCTATCACTGCTCTCGTTACAACACCAACACGGGCAGATTGACCCCAGAGATGTTTGAGGTGGCGGTGGCCGCTGCAGCATCCGCTGCCAAGGATTAGATTTAGCGGGGCTGGTTAGTCCGCGGCTTTTTCGATATCCAAAACGATGTGAACATAATCCATGGCATGGCCATCAGGATTGTCCGCAACCTCATCCTCATAAGCCTGATAGAAGCGATCGACCAGTGCCTGCGCCTCATCTTTTGGGCGATCCGACAGGGCTGAAGTAAAGACAGTCTCCGACCAACTTCTGAGTGTCGGGATGTAAGAGATCGCAAACTGACGTGTGCTCATGGCACCATCGCTCTGTTCGAAGGCTTCTCGATAGGGGCATGGCGTTAACAAGGTATGCGCGGAGACCAATTTTAGCCCGGCTTTTGATACTGCGGAATTCGGATCCTTAAAGGGCGCCGTGAATTCTTCAACGGTTCGATAATGCTGCACGAAGGTCGCGCGCCGGAATTCATCTTCCGTGATTGACCCATAGTCGACCAGGGCACGCCAGTGTTTCGCAAAGCAACCGAACATATCGACTCCGCCGGTCCCGCCCAGATAGCGCCCTTCTTCATCGATGCCAAAATTGAGACAGATGAACCGGCCACCCGGGACAAGCTCTGCAGCGCGCGCTAAGAGAATTGCCTCCCAATCCGCGGCCGCCTGGGCTTCAAAAGCGGCCCGCTCGGCCGGCGCGGCACCGACCATGTGAACATGGCCTGAAATCTCCGTCGGTTTTTCAGATACGTAATGCATGGCGGTGGCACTGAAGCCGAGATGCAGTGAGGAATCCGTCATCAACTGGCGATGAAACCCGGTTCCACAGCCATGAACAAAGACGTTCTCATATCGGTTCTGATAGGCTTTCTCCGGCTCCCCGATTATACCCTGCATCTGCTTGAACAGTGTCGAGAAGTCGTTAGACGGCAAATCAGTATAGAGAATTTCAATCCCCCGGGGATCATCCTCCTGCCGCAGGGCCGCGACCAACTGGGCCCACATACCCTGGCTTGTGCCGCCATCCGCACTGCCATAGTCCGCCAATCTTAAGCGGTTCGGATCCTGGGGTACGGATTTCAAAGCTTCCCTGATCATCGCATAGGCGTTTTCAATCACCAATCGCGCGCCGGCTGTTCGGGCAGAGTAGTAGCCGCCGGACCGCATTGAGAGTTCACCTTGAAGATTGAGCCTTTCCGAACCTGATGGCGCCATAAGTCCCCCCTCACCAGACTGAATTAATTCGTTACTGAGAAGGAAGGCTAGCGCGGTATTTCCTGAACCGCCAGCCTGGAATGCATCTCACGGTCACACACGTGAGAATGCTCTCCAAAGAACATTGGGGAAGTCGCTCAGGTGTCAGTCATCCTCGTCGTCCATATCGTCGTCATCTTCATCGTCCGAATCTTCGAACATGCCATCCTCATTGCCGCCGTCACCTTCGGCGCTTCCTTCAGTGCTGGTTCCATTTGCATTGGCAGCAGCAAGTTTGGCATTTTTCTTCGCTTTGGCAGCACGTTTTTTTGCAAGCTTTTCGTCTTCTTCCAGTGCGATCAGGTCATCGACAGGTGCGCGTTGGGCAACATCGGTTCCCCATTCTTTAACCAACGTTTTTTGTTTTTCTTCTGCCGACTTGATGCGCCCATCAAAAGAGATGGAGAGGTAAGTACCCACAATTGGCGGTAACGAAAAATACAACAACCAACCGACCGCTGCTGCGCCTAACATAATCAACCAGTTGATCGGGTCGACAAGCAATTCAAGGGCATAGTCAACAGTCTGGCCGCCCGCCCAAAGGTCCGCTGCGACAGGGATACATCCTGCCAGATTCAACACGCCGATAGTCTTTGCCGCATATTTCCTCGGGTTCGTATCAATCATATATGCGGCGAGTGTTGGCGCCATGCCACACACAAACAGCAACATAGTTGATAAGAAAAAGAACGCGATTACGGCAGCAACGGCCAAGGCCAAGGCAAACCGACCGGCAGTCCGATTTGACTGACTGCCTCCGCTACTTGCTGCCGTCTTAGCCATTTCTGCTCACCCAGCTGCTTTCATAAACCTGACCGATGTCCACGAAATCTTATAAACAATGGCGTTTCCCCATAAGCGCTTCTTAGAAAAGGAAAACGACCAAACCAATGATCCCGCTTATAAATGACAGGCCAATCGACATTGTCATCGCAAGTTCACCGCCGATATTTTGTGCGATGGCATCTTTGTTCAGCCGATCTCGACGTGCCTTGATAAGCTCTACGACAGAGGTGGCATATTCAGCTTGTGCCTTGTTAAAAGCAGCTTCGTCTTGATTCACAACATTTCGGTCATCGACGACATCCAGCAAATCCTGCACGCGCCCTGATTTCGCGGCCTTTTTCAGGCGTCCCTTCATCTTCTTCTGAGTCGTTCGACTGTTAAACCGTTCAATCGCGGGGGCGAGTATCGTGGCGCCAACGGTGCAAAGATGGGGAAACTCGGATCCCTTAAAAAGGGCCTCTTGTATGGATGCGAGAACACGCATCTGGGCAATCCGTCCCAGCGAACTATCGCCTTCCTTATCGATCTCTCGAAATTCAGTTGAAAGCGGCCTTTTGAAATGGACAGTCAAGAAGGCCGCGACATCACGATCCACAAATCTTGTCGTCTCAGGATTCTCCGCTGCAATTCGTTCAAAGGCCGGCATAATGAAGTCGATCGTCGGAACATAGTCTCGTTCAAAGGCTTTCGACATGCAGGGTAAATCGGGGTTCATATCGTAGATCACCCGTTCCATACCGAATCCAAGCGCAGTCTGCTTCATATTCGTTTTGACGCGATCCAATCGAGTCATTTGCCGGACTTGTTCTGCAGTAACCTTACGCTGCTGGTTTGCCCAGAAATGGGCGATTCCCATATCAACGACGTTAACGAACAAGGTTCGTGCGGAGCGGTCATGGTAAAATCCGCCGAGCAGAGTCCCGAGGCCGTCCAATGTCGTGGAAAGGTCTTTCAGCCTGATCGGGCCATCCGGATCAAGCGCCGATATCACTTTGGCGACAAGGCGGTCTCCTTCCTCACCTGGACCATGTGCGGCGGAAGCTTTTGCTTCATTTACCGCTTCCACCATGTCATCTTCGCCAAGACTGCGTCGCAACCATGTGTCGAGAGACCCATCCTGCACCGCGATAGTGGCCTTATCCCACTGCGTTTGGAATGCATGAGCGACTTCCCGCGTCATGGCACATTCCCGACCCATAAAAGTAAAAGAACGCGAGGCTTTGGTCGGCATCGCTTGTTGTTTGGGGGACAAGCGCCGTCCATTCAGCCACAACGACAAATCGTCCAACGTCCACCGTTCTAACGGATCATCATTCAACAGGCCGCGCAATGGTTCCATCATCGTGAGCGACACGCGCTGACTTGAAGCCAGAACACTGTAAGATCCAAGCTGCAGCCGGGCTTTCAGGAGGTCTTCTTCCGGAGTTTCCGCATGGGGTACCTTACCCGCCAGGAGGCTTAGTATTGTGACTCCTAGAGAGAAAAGATCATGTTGAGACGTACCCTCACCTCGACCAAACGGCGTCGCAAGCGCGGTATCCAAGGGTTCGAATGAACCGGGTTGGGTCACGCCGGGGGGGGAGACAAAGCAGTCTCCCAAGAGCATGACCTCTTCAGCCTTATCATCAAAGAAGAGGTTATCCGGCCGGATCGCGCGATGATAGATGCCAAGCCGGTGCATTTCATTCATGATCAGGGCGACTGGTTGGATCAGCTGGCGCGTCACTCTCTCTTCAGTCATCGGGGCGCGGGTATCTTTAAGTGTTTTAAAGACCTTGGCCCCTCCTGGTCGTTCAAAGATAATGATTGGGCAGCGCCGACCCTCTGGACTCCAGTCTGCTACACCCCAATCAACCACGCGCAGGAAGTTTCGGCTGGAAATTCGTTGCACCACGCCGACGATTGATAACCGTGGCGGCAGTTTTGGATCACAGACAAGCGCCATCAGGCTTCGGCGGTTGTCGCGGCGGTGTTTGCAGGAATAGGCAAGTGCCGGCGTAACATTGTACTCCGGCAACGGTTTTTCAGGATCAACTTCGAACCGATCCTTGACCGTTACGGTGCGGGAACCGATTTCAAGTCCGCCTTCTCCGCCAACCTTTAATGCCAAGAAATCGCCCTTCCCTGTTCCAGCCTTGCGACCAAGCCTCACGTGCCTATTCGCACTTTCGCAGTGCCAAAAGGCCCACTGAATGGTTCCATTCTGCGAGCACGCGTCACTTTATACTAAATAGCTAGCAAGATTCGGGCTGGTTTCCAGCAAAAGCGTTTAAAACGGCAGAGACGACGCTTCGTCGCTTAATCCCGGAAAGGGTCTTTCACCAGAATCGTATCATCGCGCTCCGGGCTGGTGCTCAACAGCGCGACCGGGCATTCGATCAGCTCTTCAATCCGGCGGATGTATTTAATCGCTGACGCGGGAAGGTCCGCCCATGAGCGCGCGCCATAGGTGGTTTCCGACCATCCGGGCAAGGTTTCGTAAACCGGCTCAGCGCGTGCTTGAAGGGCGGCAGACGCTGGAAGGTGGTCGACTTCGCGACCATCAATCATATACCCAACACAGATCTTCAGTTCATCAAAGCCGTCCAACACATCAAGCTTCGTCAAGGCGATGCCTTCGATACCGCCGACTTTCAGCGCTTGGCGCACCAGGACCGCATCGAACCAGCCGCAACGCCGCTGACGACCTGTAACAGTTCCGAATTCGTGGCCGCGTTCGCCAAGTCGTTTTCCAACATCGTTTTCCTGCTCGGTCGGAAACGGACCTGAGCCCACTCGGGTTGTATAGGCCTTAGTAATGCCAAGCACATATCCAAGCCCTGCCGGACCAAAACCGGCGCCGCTCGCTGCCTGGCCGGAGCCGGTATTGGACGAGGTGACGAATGGATAGGTGCCATGGTCGACATCCAGCATTACGCCCTGTGCGCCTTCGAACAGGATACGCTTACCACGCGCGCGGGCGCGGTCGAGGACCTGCCATACCACCCCGGCATAAGGGAGGAGCTTGTTCGCCATCTCCTCCAGTTCTGCCAGCAACCCGTCCCGATCAATTGGCGGCTCACCCAAGCCTTTCAGGAAGACATTGTGATGCGCCAACAGATCATCGACCCGATTTGCCAGATGTTCCGGGTCCGCCAAATCGCAAACGCGGATACCGCGACGCGCGACCTTGTCTTCATAGGCCGGGCCAATGCCCCGTCCTGTGGTGCCGATTTTCGCTTCACCGCGCGCTTTTTCGCGCGCCTGATCAAGGACCCGATGGACAGGCAGGATCAGGGTCGCGTTCTCGGCGACGATCAGACTGCTTGGTGTGATATCAACGCCTTCGGCGCGAATGCGGTCGATTTCCTCCAACAGTGCCCACGGGTCGACCACGACGCCATTGCCGATGATGGAGAGTTTCCCGGGACGTACCACGCCGGACGGCAAGAGGCTTAATTTGTAGACCTTGCCATCAATGACCAATGTGTGGCCGGCATTATGCCCGCCCTGAAAACGCACGACGACATCCGCGCGCTCAGAAAGCCAATCGACAATTTTGCCCTTGCCTTCATCGCCCCATTGCGAGCCGATCACCACCACATTCGTCATACCGATTTCGCCTTCCGTCTAGTATAAAGCTATAGCGATCATGCCACTCTAATCTTGAGCAGCCTTCTTCATCGCTATCGGATCATTGTCATCGAAACCACCCAGCCAAACACACCCAAGCCTTTGCGCTTCGATTGAAACGTTTTCGACCGCTTCCAAGCCGCGCACGACAGACCATCCGGCTTCCCGCAGGGCTTCGGCCACGGTCGTGGCTGTGCCAAAAGGCAGAAAGACTTTCTCCTCAAGCGAGGCTGTCGGGAGGCTTCGCATGACGGTGTCGAGATAAAGTGAAAATCCGGTTCCGGCCTCGCCATCCGCGCGATAGCGCCCGCCACGACCAAGTTCTCCCCGCACACCCCCTGCAAACAGGGTGAAGGAGATGCCGGTCTGATACTCGAAACCGCGATGTTCTGCCGGGTCGACAGTCACGCGAAGTTCAGGCGCCCGTTCTGCCAAATCCGCCAAGACCGTGCGCAGCCGATCCCGTTCCGCCGCCTCACGAGGCTCAAGCGTTAAACCGTCCAGCTTCTCTAGAGCTTCCGCAGCCGGGCCTGAGGCCTTCAGAAGGCCGCCAAGCAATGCCGCTGCGGCACCACCGAGGCTTTCAACTTCCGCCGCGTCCTTTCGGTCCAGGGCTGCCCTTGCAAAGCCTACCTGTGCCGTCGGCAGGTCGCCGCTATCCACCAATCTCTCACAAATCGCCGGTACCAAAGTCGGTAAACTGATATCGACGGATACATCACGGACACCAACCGCAGCAGCTGCTTCCGCCGCCAGGGCGATGACTTCCGCATCGGCGGCCGGAACATCCGGTCCGATCAGCTCGCAGCCGGCTTGAGTAACCTGCCGCTCGGGACGCAATTGGCCACCGCGAACTCTCAGCACATGGCCCGCATAGCAGAGCCGCAGGGGACGCGGGGATTTTGAAAGGCGGGTCATCGCGATCCGGGCGACCTGGACGGTCATATCCGCACGAACCCCCATCATCCGCTGGGAAACCGGGTCCATAAGTCGGAAAGTTTGGGCTGCCGTGGCCGCCCCTGCCCCGCGCAGCAGGCTTTCTTCGAACTCCACCATCGGTGGCTCGACATGATCGTAGCCGTGAGATTCGAAGATATCCATGAAACTTGAAACGACGAGGCGTTCCTGCGCCGCTTGTTGCGGCAACACATCGCGCAAGCCATCCGGCAATAGGGCTTCGGCGCGATCTTCCATCTGCGCATCCAAGGCGCGTTCCGTCATGGCTGTAATCCGCGTAGCAAACTCTAGAGGCACCCGCTCAATGGCGAGCGGCGCTTACCTACCGTCTTTGCGCCCCTTGAACAAGCAACGCAGCATGGGTTTTCGCGTCATGCCTCAAAAGGTCGCGGACGCCGTATTGCTGAACAGGCTTGCGGCTCGAAGACGCGCTTTCTCAGCCGATGCGGCGTCGCCGCAGCCGCCGAGTGCCCGGGACAGCATCTTCCAGTTCTGCGGGCTGGAAGGTTTCTGTGCGCAGCGCTCGTTCAGCAAGACCCGCGCCTGGCGATAGCGCCCTGCCCTCAAACAGGCTTCGATCAGCGTCATATGAATGATATCGCGTTGGGCATGGCTGCCGCCCAGTCGCGCTGTCTGATACCGGATCGGCAATAGCTGATCCGCCGCCTCGTCATAATCACCAGAGCCGAAAGCCTGTAGTGCCCGGCAGAAGGGCAATCCAACCTCTCGCGTCATTGCGACATTCTCGTCCTCTCCACGGTGAACATGGCGTTCATTGGCGTGCAGGACTTGTTCCGCAACGTCGCTGCGGCCATCCGCGACGAAGGTCATCATCGCGTGGACATCGTTAAAGGCATAGAGCCGGTCGGTGGCGCTTGGTTCCCATCGATCGGCGAGTTCCGACCAACGTTGACCACAGTCATATCCTAAGAGCTTCAAGCGCCAAAGGAGCGCGGATGCATCCAATTCTTGATATTTGTTATCCCCATCAGGCCCTGCATCCCGCAGGTGATGGTCATAGATCTCCAGAACCCGGTCGACTTCACCGACATCCAGGTGGAACAGGGATAAATGCCACCAGAGATGATTTCGAAAGTTTGTATCGGCCCAATCATCTTGCCGGCTCGACATGAACCATATCCCGCCTGACTGACGGCCCGTCATCTCCAGAACATGCGCGACCGCGTGGATGGCGT
>SPJK01006740.1_pt1 | contig 15992 bp, 11 predicted proteins | sample 3741771 | NCBI WGS metagenome assembly SPJK01 (sample SAMN10925997, study PRJNA522277) | cold seep metagenome | isolation source: Elba SIP-enriched marine methane seep metagenome, extraction at timepoint T2 | place: Italy: coast of Elba, Mediterranean Sea | reverse complement strand
GACCTCTGGCCTGACCGATCTCGGCGCCGCGACGATCGACCCTTATCAATCGCTCAGCCTGGGCCTGGTGCTGACCGTGCCGCGCGAGCTGACCCACATTCAAACGCGCTGTATCGACGTGCCGCGGCGATCCCTGCTCAAACGCTGGTTACCGGAATTGCTGGCCCGCATCAGCGATGAATTGCGCACTGAATCCGACGCCTCCGTCATTGCTTTACGGCCATCTGGGCGCTGGGTCAGAGCGATATCGCCAAGCCCGATCGATGCGACCGAAGGCGACATGCCTGACTGGCTCCGCGAAGGCGGAGTCTATCTGATCACTGGCGGTCTGAGCGGCATCGGCATGCAAGTGGCGCAGCATATGAGCGCCCTCAAGCCGGTGAAACTCGCGCTGCTGGCCCGCAAGGGATTGCCACCGGAATCGGAATGGGATGAGATTCTCTCAGCAGACATAGAGAGCCAGGTGTCGCGACGCATTGAACAGGTCCGCGCGCTGCGCGAAAGCGGCGCCGAGGTCCTGGTCGTTTCCGGCGATGTCACAGACACAGAAAACCTGTCCGAAGCTGTCGCCCAGATCCGCGCCGCGTTTGGCCCCCTGACGGGCGTCATTCACGCCGCCGGCAGCATGGATGATGCGCCGCTAATGGTAAAAGACGCTGCTGCGATGCAGCGCCTGCTGGCACCAAAAGTCTCGGGAACGGTCAATCTTGACCGCGCGATCACCGAAGATCTCGACCTGTTCGTGGTGTTCTCATCTGTGGCCTCGTTCCTGGGTCTGCCCGGACAAGTGGATTATACTGCCGCCAATGCCTTCCTCGATGCCTTCGCGCGGGAGCGAAACGGACGCGCAGCCGGGCGCACGATTGCCGTCAACTGGAACGCTTGGCGCGATGTCGGCATGGCCGAAGCTGCGAAGCGCAGCCAGAGCGGTGCGGCGCTGCCTTATATGCCGAGCAAGAGCCCGGCCTGGGATGGCTACACGGACGCGGCGGATGGCCGGCTTTATGTCCGTGACCTGTCGGCCGCGAATGACTGGATTGTCGCTGATCACAAGGTCAAAGACGGGAACACGCTGTTGTCGGGAACGACCATGCTGGAGCTGGCGCGCGCAGCGGCTGCGGATCTCTATCCGGATGCACAGATCAAATTGTCCAATCTCACATTCCTGGCACCATTCATTATCACCCCCGACGCCACACGGCGCTTGAGCCTGCATGCTGTGAATGTCGGGCCTGGGCGGATCGAGATGGCGATTCGTGATGGCTCGGATCTGGATACGCCGCCTTTGGTCGTGTGCGATGCAGCCACGTTTGAGAGCGCGCCGCCGGCACCGCTCGCTTTGTCCGATATTGCTGCGCGGTGCGCGGTTGAAACCTGGGTATCGCCAGACGGATTCCTCGATCAGGACTTCATGGCCTTCGGACCGCGCTGGGCAAACATGAAACAGGTCGCCTACGGCACCGACGAAGCGCTGGTGGAACTGCACCTGCCCGAGGCCTTTGCAGACGATCTGGCCGCAGGCGGGCTGCATCCGGCCGTTCTGGATATGGCGACGGGCGGGGTGCAGCGTCTGATCCCAGGTGTTGACCTGAGCACTGAATTCTATGTGCCCCTGAGTTATGACAGCGTGCGCATCTTTGGCGACATGCCGGCGCATGTGTTCAGCCATGTCCGCTGCCTGCCGGGTAGCGGCGATGGGATGGCTTATTTCGACGTCCAGCTTGCAGACCCATCCGGACGTGTGTTTGCGGAAGTGCGGCGATTCACGATGACGCGTCTCGCATCCGACCAGATATTCGCGGGCGCCGCCGCCTTACCACAGGGCGGAAATGCCAACGCACAATCGGAAGCCCTCGAAGCGATCTTGTCGCAGGGTATTCGTCCGCAGGAAGGCGTTGACGCCCTGAGCCGTATTCTGTCGCAGAACGAGCTGGTGCAAACCATCGCGTCTTCCGTCGATCCAGTCCTCTGGATGCGCCAGCTGGATGCGGCGTCGGCGATTGAAAACAGACCTGACGACACCGACGCCAATTTTGAGCGGCCGCAGCTTGTAGCTGATTATGAGGCACCCGAGTCCCCGGTTGAAATCGATCTGGCATCGACCTGGTCGGATTTGCTGGGTGTGAAGAAGGTCGGCACGAAAGACGATTTCTTCGATCTTGGCGGCAACTCGCTGATCGGGGTTCGATTGTTCGCCTCGATCCGCAAGAAGCATGGTGTCTCGCTGCCGCTCGCGACTCTGTTTGAGGCGCCGACAATTGGCGAACTCGCGGCACTTCTGGCGGCGCGCGGGGTGGGCGGCGCGGTGGAGGCGCAAGGCGACGATTCGATTGAAGTCCAGCCCTCGACCTGGTCGCCATTGGTCTCGATGAAGAACGGATTGCCGGGCCTGCGCGCCATTTTCGCGGTGCATGGCGCGCAAGGCAATGTGATGAAGTTCAAATCCTTGTCAGACCGCTTGCCGGACACACGCCCCGTCTATGGCATCCAGGCTTATGGCGCAGACGGAATTCAGGCTCCGCTTCAGTCAGTTCCAGAAATGGCGCGACGCTATATTGCGCTGATCCGCACGGTTCAACCGCAAGGCCCTTACACCCTGGCCGGATATTCGGGCGGTGGAATAGTGGTCTATGAAATGGCGCAACAGCTTGAAGCCATTGGCGAGACCGTCGATCTCATGATCATGTTCGACACGGTGCACCCGCAAGCGGACGACGTACCAAACCGGGTGATCGATCGAGTCAGAAACCTGCCGCGCCTGCATCCAAGCATCGCCTTGAACACGCTCCGCCGAATATTGCGCCGTGTGCCCGTGCTGAAGAAATTCATCCCGAGCCGCAAGGGCGCAAATTATGAAGAAACCGAGCTGGAAGCTGCTAGCTGGCGTGTCTACGACGCGTTTCGGATTGCCGCGGATGCTTACCACCCTCAGCCATATGATGGGCGGGTTGCAATCATTCGCGCTGCCCGGACCAATCTTCGCTTTCTCAATCTCGGCCCGTCGCTGGGTTGGGAGAAGCACTTGCAGCAGCCCTTCATTTCGATGAGCGTTGACGCGACTCACGCCACGATATTCGATGAGCCCGCTGTGCAGGATATGGCTGAGCAAGTGCGCGCGCTGCTCGCAGACAATCCGGGCGAAACGCGCGGCTATACCGGGATTTCGCAGGCTTTGTGTGGCAATCTATTAATGTAGAAACAGGTTGACGAGCGCGCCACCGGAACGGTTTACCATGGCGAGTGTTATTCAATGGATTCAGAATGAAACCAAGTTACTGCGTATTAGCGGCTGTGCTTTCCGTCAGCCTGGTTGCGGCCTGTTCGGGCGGAGGAGCCTCCAATTCGGCGCCGCCGCCGGTTGGAATATCGCCGCCGCCTCCACCGCCGCCTCCTCCACCGCCTCCGCCGCCACCGCCGCCTCCGCCCCCATCGGGTGTGACGCCGACGAATGAAACCGACGTGGTTTATGGCTCCGGACTGACCAATGGCGGCTCGAAGACCCTGGTCATGGATATCTATCAAACAGGTCAGCAGTGCGATGCATTGCGACCGCTGGTTCTGATCATCCATGGCGGTGGTTTTCGGCGCGGATCAAAGACCAGCACGGGCTGGGATGACCGGGCACGCGACGCTGTCGCACGTGGCTATGTTGCCGCCGCGATCAATTATCGCCTGATCCCGGACGATCCGGTGATTTCAGCGGAGTTCAACCCAGTGCTGTCAGATCTCATTGCTGCCAATGTTGATCAGGACTGGGACAATAACTCAGTCCCAGTTTTCGCTGGAGGCATTACCGCTGCGATTGAGGATACGGTGACGGCGCTGCGCTATCTCGATAACAACTCGCCGGAGGATCGATGTATCGACATGTCGAAAATCGCCCTCTGGGGCGGGTCAGCAGGCGCGATTACCGCAATGCACGTGGCTTACGGCCTGGATACCCATTCGATCAATTTCCCCCAACCTGACGTGGTGATTGATTATTGGGGAATGGTGTTCCTGGATGGCATGATCGATTCTTCCGAGGCGCCGCTCTTCATCCTTCATGGCGGCGCAGATGACTTGATCGACCCACAGGAAGCCCGTGATCTGAAGGCGGAAGCCGATGCGATCAATGTCGGCGCTTCGCTCTACATGGTTGCCGGCGCCGGGCACGGCTATTCGGGGATCTCATTGCAGAGTCAATCTCAGACCGTGAACGGCGAGACCCTGCTAGGGCTGACCATGGACTTCCTGGACGCGCATCTCAAAACCGGCGCGCCGGCACCGGTCTATGAGAGCGTTACGATCAATTAGAGCAGGATCGCGCGCCCAGGTTTCGGCGCCGATATTTGACGGCGCGGTTGACGTCGCGCAGAACGCCATCCCTAATTCGATCTCAGATGGAATGGCGGAATCGGCATGAAGGCATTTCGAGGCATCGCCGCAGCGGTGATATCATTGAATCTGCTCCTGGCCTGTTCGGACCAGGGCGCTCGTTCAATAACGGCTCAGCAGGCGCTCACGATTGAGAGCGATATTGTCTATGCCGAGGGCCAGACGACGGTCGGTCCGAAGCCGCTTCTGATGGATGTTTATCAAGTGGATGAACCGTGCGAACGGCTGAAGCCCCTTGTTGTCATCATTCATGGCGGGGCCTTTGTGCGCGGGTCCAAGACCCGGAGCGGATGGGACGAACGCGCACGGGACGCTGCGCGGCGGGGCTATGTCGCGGCTGCGATCAATTATCGATTGATCCCCGACCAACCCGTCATTTCGGATGAATTTGTTGCGGTTCGGGATGATCTGTTCGAAGCGAAAGCCGATTTGCCTTCCAATACGCATTCGCTGGAAATCTATGCGGGCGGCATTGCCGCCGCGATCGAAGACACGGTAACCGCCTTACGGTTTCTTGACGACAATTCCCCTCAGGACCGGTGCATCGATATGAGCCGGATAGGATTGTGGGGAGGGTCGGCTGGCGCCATTGCTGCCATGCATGTTGCTTATGGTCTGGATGAATATGACATCGGCTTTCCCAATCCGGATGTGGTCATCGACTATTGGGGCATGATGTTTATTGGCGGTATGATGCGCCCCAGCGATGCCCCACTGTTCATATTGCATGGCAGCGCTGATGACCGCGTCGCCGTGAAAGGGGCTTTCGATTTGAAGCGACAGGCTGATGCGGTCGGTGTGGACGCTTCGCTCTATATTGTAGATGGCGCCGCGCATGGCTATGCCGACATCTCATTGAACAGCGAGCACCAGGCCGTGAATGGGGTCACCCTGTTGGCACTGACCCTGAATTTTCTGGACGCACATTTGAAAGACGATGCGGCAGGACCGGTTTACGAGACGGTCACCATCAAATAGGCCCGCACGCGTCGCAGCGACCTCAAGCGGATGCGGCGGATGCCGAATCTTCGCCGCCTCTCAAGTTACGGACATCGTTCACCAGTGTCCTGACAAACTGTTTGAAGAAGATGAAAAGCGTGAGGAAGTAAACCGCGCCACCGATCGGAACAAGCACCAGCAATTGCAGTGTGCTGTTCAGCGATTGAATCGACGGGATCAAGGATTCGGTTGCCAGCACAGCCGCCGCCATCACCAGGGTCGAGAAGAACTGAGGTCTCATCGCGTCGAGCAGCGTTGCTGCCGACAGATTCAGTTCTTTCAAAACTTCATACTGGAACGGGAATAGCAGGATCACATTGGCGATCAGGAACGCCCAGGCCATGGCTTCCAGGCTGCCAATATAGATGCCAATCGAAAAGGCGATGATAAACCCGACAGCGCGGATCAGAGACCAGCGCAGCAAGACACCGGAGCGCCCTCGCGCCTTGAACATTTCGTTGGCGCTGGAGGCCACAGATTGCAGCAATCCGACGAAAGCGAGGATTCGCAGCACCGGCGCGACGGGCCCCCATTGAGACCCAAAAAGAAGATCGACAAATGGCACCACGACAAGTGCGAGACCGGTCATCATTGGCAATACCAGCACGCTGAGGATCGACACCGTCTTGACGTAAGCCCGCCCGAGCTTTTCCTTGTCGTCCTGGACAGCGGAAAAGGCGGGGTAGAGCGCAAAATTAAGCCCGCTGGACAAGGTCTTGATGGGCATGCGCATGATCAGATAGGCGCGTGAATAAAAGCCCAGCGCATCAGCGCCAAGGAAGCGCCCGATCAGGACATTGTCCGTATTCTGGTTGAGGAATCGGACAAAGGCTGTGCCGGTAAGGCCCAATGAGAATGGCAAGACGGCCCGAATGGTCGCCCAGTCAAAGGTCAAACGGATGGGCGCTCTGTGAAGTAGTAGACCGATCACGGCCTTGACCGCGTACAGAACGATTTGTTGCCAGGCGAGCGCCCACACGCCGTATCCGTTCAGCGCCATGTAGATTGCGACCGCCGAAGACAGAATAATCGCCGTCAGATCGATCACGGCAATGGTCTGGAACTTGTAGTTGCGCTGCAGCCACGCCATCGGCACCAGGACCGCGCAATGCAGCATCAGTACGCACGACATCATGCGGACGAGTTCTTCAACTTGCGGTTCGCCAAAGAACACGGCGACCCACGGCGCGGCGAAATAGGCGGCGACGGTCATCGCTGTGCCAAATCCGATATTGATCCAGAAGGCACTGGACCAGAATGCGACGCCTGGCTTCTCCGCCCGCACAAGGGCGGCCGAGATGCCGAGATCGTTGAACATGGTCAGAAATCCGACCAGCGTCATCGCCATCGCGATCAGGCCGAATTGCTCAGGCGTCAGGATTCGGGCCAGGATCGGAATAACCAGCAGGAACTGACCGAGATTCTTGGTCACGGTGACCGAGATGTTGATGATCGCGCCGGTCGCGGTTTTCTTAGCCAGCTGATTCATGAGCGATCCTTGCCATCCCCGTACTTGATCGACGCTCTAGCGAATCTTTGTGAACATCACACCAATGGTATGCGTGTTATGCAGCGTCTGTGCCAGCGCAATTCCATTATCCCAAACGAAACTGCATTGTGGAAAGAAGCCACGCATCGTCGAGACATAATCGGGCTGTTTTGATGCGTGTAACCGCCTTGGCGAGGCGCGGCAGCGAGCAGGAAACACGGCGTGCCTGGCGTTCGTTTCGCCTGAATCGAGAACGCGCTTGTCGATGGGCTGAAGGGCTGACAAGATTGAATCTATTGAGGAAATTTGTTTGAGCGATCCCCAAGGAGATTCTGGCGTCGACCGCGCGCACCGTTTTGTCGTGCTGGATGGATTGCGCGGCATTGCGGCCTTTGCCGTGATTGCGGATCACGTGCCATCGGAACTTGTCCGGTCTCTGGTTCCCGGGCGATATCTCGCGGTCGATTTCTTTTTCATCCTCAGCGGGTTTGTCCTGTGCCATGCCTATGGCGCGCGCTTGAGATCCGAAATCCGGGCCCTCGGATTCCTGAAATTGCGGATGATCCGGCTCTATCCGCTATACCTGCTGGGACTGTTTCTGGGCTTGTCGCATGCAATCTACACCAGCGTATCCGGCTTTTCGGGTACGTCGCTGAGCGATCTCGCCGCGATGGCAGCGCTATCGGTCATGTTTCTGCCCGTCCCTTCGGCAATATCAGGGGGCGATACACTCTACCCGCTGAATCCGCCGTCCTGGTCATTGTTTTCCGAACTGATTGCCAACCTGGCTTATGCCGTCCTCGCGCCATGGCTATCGGTACGCGTGTTGCTGGTGGTGCTCGCCGTGTCAGGATTAGCAGTGCTGCATCTGGTGCCCAACGAACCGGACCTTGGCGCCGGATGGAAAATCTCCGACGTCCATATCGGGATCGCCAGAGCCATGTTCGGATTCTTCGCCGGAATCGCAATTTATCGCGCCCGCCGGGTGTTCCTTATGCCGGCTGTACCGGTTTGGCTGGCCGTTGGCCTGGTCGCGGGGATTTTGTGCTGCCCGGTCCCTGAGGCCTATCGTCGTTGGTTCGATGCGGTGGCTTGTCTGGCCCTGATGCCGATGATCATCCTCATCGTCCAGAACGCGCACGCGTCTGGTCGCCTCGCCAAAATTGCGACCTGGCTGGGGCTGGTATCATATGGCGTCTACGTTTTGCACGAGCCTCTCTTCTTCTGGCTTCGAAGCGTGGCTCAGTACCTGGGTATGGGCGAGGCGTTTGCGATCATCGACTTCCCGTTGGTTGTTGTCCTGTCGGGGCTTGCGGCCTGGCTGGCGGGCCTGTTCGTGGATCGTCCGCTACGCCGGATCCTGGCAGGCCTTCGCCGTTGATTGGCGGCGCGCAATCGACGTCAATGCAATTGAGAATAAATCGCACCAGGCTCTAGGCAGTCATCGCGAACTGGCATACATTCTGCGCAATCACCTATACTTGCGGCAGCATGGCGTGGATCGTGATCTTTCACGAGATGCTCGATTCTCACCATTAAGGACCAAGAGGAAACTTGGACGTGTCAGACCGAATTTGGGTTGCTTTTGGCTGCGATGCTGGTTTCGCGCCCCATTTAGCGGCCACGCTGGCATCGATCGTCCGGCACATGCCTGCGGAAAATCTACATTTTGTGATGATGCAAGTCGGCTTTGACGGGGCGCATCGCGCTGCGATCCAGGCGCTTGCGCCTGAGGCTGAATTCTCCTGGATCGACATGACCGATTTTGAGTTGCCTGAATACCAGGTCTCAAACCATATTTCGCATGCGACGCTGTTTCGACTGGGGCTTGAACAATTGGCGCCAGCGGCGTGTAAACGGCTGATTTATCTCGACGCTGATCTGATCGTCATGGATGATTTGCGAAAACTTTGGGATGTCGATCTGAACGGCGCTGCCATAGGCGGCGTGCCCGACCCTGGACTGAGCAAGGATATTCCCGCTGAAGACCCACATTGGCTCGAATGGGTTGATGATGAGAATGCGCCTTACATGAATGCAGGCGTGATGCTCATCGACCTGGAGAAGGTGCGCCAGGAAGCCGGGTTCTCCAGAGCGCTCGACATTATTGCCGAGCAGGGCGCCAACCTCCCATATCAGGATCAGGATGCGATTAACTGGATTTATTGGAACAAATGGACACAGCTGCCGCTGGAATGGAATGTCCAAAGATTTCAACTGATTGGTCAATTTAGGCAGTACTTTTCAGAGGCAACCCTGGCGGCGGTTCAAACCCCGAAAATTGTGCATTTTACCGGTCCGGAAAAGCCCTGGAACATGGAAGGGTATCATCCCTGGTGGTGGGTCTATTGGGACGCTCTTGCGCACACGCCTTATTTTTCCCAGGTCCGCGAAACCCATGGAATCTCGCGCCGACAACTGTTTCGTGTCTGGCTCAGATGGCTGAAGCGACGCCCGCACTCCGCACGGGCCAAAGGGAATATACCCAGCGCGATTTTCAAGTCCTGAAATGAGATAGAATCAGGTCCCATTATTGCATGGGCTGCTGCACGAAATTCGTGTTGGCAGCTGCCGCTTTGCGGCTTCGATCTCCGGCACGCTTGAACGCACCATGCCGGGGAACAGACCATGTTGAAAAAGAGCGTTAAGACAGTCTTGCGATCCGCAGGTGTGCGCCGCGAGCAGATCGCTGCCGCGCGCATGGTGATGGAACGCGCGACGCTGGCGTCGATCCCACGGACAACTGCGCCAAAACAAACCGGGCGGATTCTGGCCTATCACTCGGTGGCGCAGCCGCGCACCGGCGTAAATGACGTTTCGTTGCAGCGGTTCGAGCGGCAATTGGACATGGCCATTGACCTCGGCTTCGAGTTCGTCTCCGCCCTGCAAATCGCTCATACAGGCGGAGCCGCCAATCAACTCGCCATCACCGTGGATGACGCCTGGACGAGTGCCGCCGAACATATTGCCCCCATCTTGCGCAGGCGCGGGATTCCGTGGACGCTTTTTGTCGTCAGCGGCTGGAGCGATCATACCGAGTCCTGGACCCGCAAGGACGTTCTTGGTTGGGATGCGCTGCGGGCATTGATGGGCGGTGACCTTGAACTGGGAAGTCATTCTGTGACCCATCCTGACTTTGCCAAGCTCACGTCGGCGCAAGCGAAGATGGAACTCGAAACGTCTCGCGATCGGATCGCAGAGAAACTCGGCATAGTGCCGAAATCGTTTGCCATCCCCTATGGTCAGTCGGCGAACTGGAACGCTGACGTTCACAAGCTTGCGCAGGATGCTGGCTATGACACGATTTATTCTCAGGCCGAGACGACGGCGTTCCCGGGGACGGTACGCCGCGCGTTTGTGACGAAGTTTGACAATCGGTACATATTCAAAGCCCTGTTGAATGGATCGTTTGACCGCTGGGAGGAATGGGTTTGACGATACCCCGTGTGAACGCTTCGCGGCCTAGGATATGCTTCGATGCGAGCGAGAAAGGATGCCGTTGAATGGCGATGCGCAAGCAATTGGCAGTCGGTTCGATCTGGACCGCTGGCGTGCGCGCCGGGGTCAGCCTCATGGGCCTGGCCAACACTGTCATTCTTGCGCGAATTCTGGTTCCCGAGGATTTTGGACTGGTCGCCGTCGCCGCCGTAATCTTCGCAATTATCGGGGCGTTCACGGGCCTGTCCCTGGCGACGGCCCTGATCCAGCACCGAGACCCGCAACGCGAACATTATGATACCGCCTGGACGATCGAGGTTTTGCGCGGTGCATGTGTCGCAGCCATCCTCGCAAGTATCGGGTTCTCGTTCAGGTTTTTTGGGGATCCACGCCTTGAATTCATCATGTATGCGTTCAGCCTGACGGCGATCATCAGCGCGTTGCGCAACCCCAGAATCATCGACTTCCAAAGACGGTTGTCTTTCCATCAGGAATTGCTGATCCAGCTCGCAGAGAAGCTTGCCAGCCTCACGGCAGCGGTCACGATTGCCGTGATCTATCAGAGCTTCTGGGCGATTGTGGCTGGTTGGCTCGCTTCACAGGCCATCTCCGTGCTGTTGTCTTACATCCTGATCCCGTATTTGCCGCGCCTCTCGCTGCGGCATTGGCGCGGCCTGTTCTCGTTTTCCAGTTGGGTGGCGCTCGGCTCAGGCATTCGCGAAGTGAACTGGCGTGCCGATCAGCTCATGGTCAGCGCGGTTCTCGGACCCGCAGCGCTCGGACAATATGAAGTTGGTGGTCGGCTATCCGCCTTGCCGGTGCGCGAATCCGTGGCGCCGCTGGTGCACGTCCTGTTCCCGGCATTTGCCAAATTGCAGGACGACAAAGAACGGCTGCGCAATGCCTATTTGCGGGCGCAGCGCATCCTTGCTCTGGTTGCGTTTCCCGTTGGTATCGGGTTTTCGCTCGTCGCGGCGCCGTTGGTTGAGTTCGCGCTCGGGCCGAAATGGGCGATGGCGGGATTGGTGATTCAGGTGCTCAGCACCCTGTTTGCGATCCAGGCGATTGCCACACCATTTGCACCAATGGCCATGGGGCTGGGGCGCACCCGCCTGATCTTCATTCGGGACGTCGTGAATCTGATTGTCCGCTACCCCATTCTGGTGATTGGCTTCTTCGCCAGCGGACTGGTCGGGCTGCTCGCGGCGCGGTGCGTTTCAACCGTGTTTATCATCTGGCAGGATCTGTTTCTGGCGCGGCGACTGACCGGGGCGACGTTCCGGCAACAAATCTTCTCCAGCTGGCGGGTCTTCGCGGCGTCTGTCTTCATGACCGGCATCGTCCTCGGCCTGCAGCTGATGGGCATCAACGCGCCGACCGTTGCAGATATCGCCATCCTGGTCCTGAGCGGGGGCTTGAGCTATCTCGCAGCGACTGTCGCATTGTGGGTCTATGCCGGCAAACCCGTCGGTCCCGAGCGCGAGATCATCGAGATGGCGCGTTCGTTCCGCCCGCAATCGAACCAGGCTTGAAGCAGCAGGAGCTGGTATGACAATGACGCACCTCCCGGCTGATGATCAGGCGCTGTTTGCCCGGCAGAGCGCCGCGATTTGCGCCGCGCTGGACGCATACATCCCGGCCGACAAGCCAGTCGCCTTCATCCCATTCCCGTTTGACGGCAATGTCGGCAATCACATGATGTGGATTGCCGTGAACAATTATCTGAAAGCGCGCGGGATCAAGGTGGCCTATACGGCGCAGCCCTGGACATTGAACCTGCAGCATCTGAAGCGCGCCGTCGGGGATGGCACAATCGTGTTCCTCGGCGGTGTTTCGGTGTCCCGCCTATGGCCGTGGCACGCCGAACTCAAACGCAAGGTCGCTGCTGCCTGTCCCAACAATCGCCTGATTTCGTTACCGTCGACAATGATTTTGATCGATGACGAAGATCGCGCCGAAGCTGCGACGCTGTTCAGCGGACACGCGGATGTCCACATGCTCGCCCGCGATGAGCTGAGCGCCGCGCATGCCCGCGCTGCGTTTCCCGACAATGTGAATGTCGAAACCGTCCACGATGCCGCGTTCATGCTACCGCCGCAGCCGCGGGACAAGGCCGCGATTGAGATGGATATTATCTGGCTGGCGCGTGATGACCATGAGGGCGCTGGTTTTGCGCGGCCCGACAATATCATGGTCTTCGACTGGCCCAGCGCACTCGCGCTCAACCATCCGAGTGTGCTGGCGAGCCGTGCCTGCTCAAAGGCGCGCGATCTTGCGCCGGCTCTGAATCCGGGGCTGAACCGTGCCTTGAATGGCGCCTATCGATCTGTCTCACGGACGATGCTTCGGCGCGGCAATCAGGCGCTCGACCGCGGGCGGGTATTGGTGACGGATCGGTTGCATCCACATGTCCTCGCGGCGCTGCGCGGGCAATTCTGCGTCATGCTCCCCGATCTGTACGGGAAAAATCGCGCCGTCTGGGATTATTCGAGCGAAGCCTATAGCACGATCTATTGGGCCGATGATCCTGAACAGGCGCTGGCGCTGGCGCGCGACCTCGCAGCGCAGGATGCCGCGACAGGCTGAACCGGCATGCATCAGTCGTCGCCGGGCCACCATCCATAAATGTCGGATGTCCGCGGAAAGTAATCGAGGTCTTCAGGCGATTCCGATTGTGGCTTGAGCCGGAGCAGGCGTTTCTTGAGTTCGAATTTGAGGCGCCTGAGCGACAGGGGACCATCGGGATCGACACGTTTGGCAAAGGCCGCGCACACGCGCCGCTCCTCTGGCGAATATTTCGATAGCGACGCACGCCAATAGATCTCCGTGGCCATTTTGCGCTGCATCTGGACCAACCAATCCTGCGCTTCGGGCAACGCCTTGCACCAGGTTTCGGTGACGAATTTGCACGTCTCAAAACACTCTTCGCGATCCGAAATGGCACGATTGATCTTCGGAGCGCTCATCGAAGCGCCATGCAGGCGATACCCGGCCTGCAGGCTCTTGATCACGCCTATCGGTCCGCGTGCGGCGAACCGCATCCACATTTCCATGTCCGATGTGTGATAGAATTGCGGAAGGTAGCCACCCACCGCTTGCTGAACACGTGTGCGCACGACCGCCGTTGGCGACGCGACCGGGTTGCCGTGGGTGAAATTGCGTTTGATGAAGTCACGCCCCTGCAGCACCTTGTAATCTGGCGTGCCGGCGTCTTCCGGTAATTGGGTGCGATCAAACGCGTCATCGATCAGCAAGGCGCGACCAAAGACGAGATGCACATCCTCATGCGTTTCCATGAGCGTCGTCGCGCGTGCCAGGCTGCCCTGTGTCAGCAGATCATCGGCGGACAGGAGCAGCGCATAGTCGGCCTGCGCCCAATCGAGCAGGCCGCGATTGGCGGTGCCGATCAGGCCGAGATTCTGCGCATTTTTCTGATAAGTGACGCGAGGGTCCGAGGCGGCGAGCGCCTCGCCAATCTCCTGCGTGTTGTCAGGTGATGCGTCATCCAGGATCAGCACCCGCACCTCGACGTCTATTTGTGAGAGAATGCTGGCCACGCAATCCTTCAGGAAATGCGCGTAATTGTAGCACGGGACGACGACATCAATACTGACCATCAGCGCGCCTGATCTGCGGTGGCGGCCTTCAGGGCTTCGGCGACGGTGCGGACGTCCTCATCGCTCATCTGACCGTAAAGCGGCAGGATGATGCGCTTGTCCTGTTCGGTTTCCGAATGCGGCAATGGCGCCGGGAGTTGCGCATCGCGATAGGCATCTTCGCGGTGGGCGCACATGATTCCGCGCCGGGTCGCGACACCTTGATCGAGCATGGCCTGCATGACACTGCGCTGATCGCAGGCATCAGGCAGCCGGACGCTGAAACTCTGCCAGTTTGTCCGCGCCCAGCTCGGCTCGGACGGCACGTGCAGCCATTGTGCGTCGGCGAGCTCTGCGCGGTACAGCTCGACCAGCTCGCGGCGGCGCTTGACGACGCCGGGCAGGCGCTTGAGCTGCTCGCGCCCGACCGCAGCCTGAATGTCGGTCATGCGGTAATTATAGCCAAGTTCCGGATGCGTTTCGAACACGACTTGTCTGGATTTGTGGCGCACCGTGTCCGGCACGCTCATGCCGTGCTGGCGCAGGCGTTTGAACTTGTCTGCCCAGTCGGCGTGCGGCGTGGTGATCATCCCGCCATCGCCGGTCGAGAGCACTTTGCGCGGATGGAATGAGAAGACAGCGGCATCGCCGCGCACGCGCCCGATTTTCTCCCAGGCGCCATCCCACAGGATTTCCGCTCCGGCGGCACAGGCGGCGTCCTCGATCACGCGCAGATCATGAGCGCGCGCAACCTTGACGATGGCGGCGAGGTCGGCCGGCATGCCCATCTGGTGAACCAGCAGTACGGCCTTGGTACGCGGCGTGATCGCCGCTTCGATCAGGCTCGAATCCATGTTGCAGGTGAGCGGGTCGATATCGATGAAGACAGGTTCGGCCTGGCAATAGCGGATCGCATTGGCGGTCGCGATATAGGAATGGCTGACGGTGATCACTTCATCCCCGGCACCGACGCCAGCCGCGAGCAGCGCAAGGTGTAGACCAGTCGTACAATTGGAGACAGCGACGGCATGTTCAGCGCCGACATAATCAGCAAACTCGGTTTCAAAGGCCGCCACTTCCGGGCCTTGCGTGACCCATCCCGACAGGATCACGCGGGAGGCTGCAGCCGCTTCCTCCTCTCCCATCAGGGGTTTGATGATCGGGATCATTCCATCAGGTCCTTGTTGAGCCGCCACCAATCGACCAGGCGGCGCAGGCCCTCCTCGAGATCGACCTCCGCTTCAAACCCGAGGAGTTCCCGGGCTTTGCTTGTGTCGGCCAGGCGGCGCGGCACGGCGTTGATCTTGCGCTCGGGTCCGTATTCCGGGGCCATGCCCGGGTCGGCGTCCATGACCTTCATCAATGTCGCCGCAAGCTCGTTGAGATTGGTCTCGACGCCTGACGCAACATTGAACACTTCGTCGGTGGCATCCGATTTCAGCGCCAGGATATTGGCGCGGGCCAGTTCCTCAATATAGATGAAATCCATGGAGGTCAGGCCGTCGCCGAGGATGAGCGGCGGCACGCCTTCGTCAATGCGCTGCATCCAGCGCACCAGGACTTCGGTATATTTGCCGTGAATATCCATGCGCGGGCCGTAGACGTTGAAATAGCGCATCGCGACATAGTCGAGCCCGTACATGGCGTGGAAGGATCGAAACAGGCCTTCCAGCATCACTTTCGAGGCGCCGTACCAGGTATCATTATTGTACGGGTGGTGGCGTTCCGTGGTCGGGAATGTGTCGGCCATGCCGTAGATCGACGCTGACGAGGCGGCGAGGACGCGTTGCACGTTTGCCTTATGCGCCGCTTCGATGACATTGTAGGTGCCATCATTCATGACTTCCATGGCCTCGCGCGGTTCTGCGGCGCAGGCCGTGATCCGAATGGCGGCCATGTGGATGACGGCGTCCATGCCCTCAGTGACCGTTTCGATGGCGGTGCGGTCGCGAATGTCGCCTTTGACCAGTCGCACGCGCGGGTCTTTCAGGATCTGTTCGACATTACGCATCGAGCCGCGCACGAGATTGTCGAATATGACGATCTCTTCCGGCGATTCATGCGCCAGGATCTGATCGATCGTGGTCGAGCCG
>SPJK01095494.1_pt1 | contig 15997 bp, 14 predicted proteins | sample 3741771 | NCBI WGS metagenome assembly SPJK01 (sample SAMN10925997, study PRJNA522277) | cold seep metagenome | isolation source: Elba SIP-enriched marine methane seep metagenome, extraction at timepoint T2 | place: Italy: coast of Elba, Mediterranean Sea | reverse complement strand
CCAATCAATTTGGCAATCTTCTTGCTGAGGACAAGGTTTCATTATCTGATATAGAGAACATATTCAAGCAATTAGCAGAATACACTCATTATCATTTTCAGGAAGAAGAAGCTTTAATGCTTAGCTCAGGAATCGATAGTCGCCATACAAAAATTCATTTTAAAGCCCATCAAAACTTTTTGCATGAAGTGTCTGTCATGCATTCCGATATAAATGAAGAGAAAATGGGCTCCGCCAAGCACCTGCTAAATTTCTTAATCAATTGGCTGGCCTACCATATATTAGGTTCAGACCAAAATATGGCAAGACAGATTAAGGCCATACAATCAGGTATTTCCCCAGCCGAAGCCTATGAGCAGGAAGAAAAAAACAGCGACAGTGCGACTGAGCCTTTACTGCAAGCCCTTAATAGTTTATTCGAACAAGTTTCAGCTAGAAATAAAGAATTAATCCTACTCAACCAGTCATTAGAAGAAAAAGTCGCCTTGCGTACCCAAGAGCTCTCAGAAGCCAATCAACATCTGGAAGAACTTTCCTTAACCGATGTATTGACCGGATTACCTAACCGTCGCCATGCCATCCGTAGCCTGACTAAACTTTGGGATGAATCCAGCGAAAAAAACAGCTCCCTGGTTTGCATTATGATAGATGCGGATTATTTTAAAGCCGTCAATGATACCTATGGTCATGATGCCGGTGATGTGGTGCTGGTAGAAGTCTCTACCTGTTTACAAAATGCTTTTAGAAATGACGATGTCGTCTGCCGATTAGGAGGCGATGAATTTTTCGTTATCTGTCCCGACACTGACTTAGAAGGCGGTATGAAAATCGCTGAAAAAGCGCGCCAGAAAATTTCAGAATTACGCGTACCAACGGGAGGAGTTCCCTGGCATGGCAGTATTAGTGTCGGTGTTGCAGCACGTTCAGCTGATATAAAAAACCATGAAGCATTAATCAAAGCGGCTGATCAAGGGGTTTATCTGGCCAAAGAGGCAGGTAAAAACAATGTAAAAAGCATCTGTGCTAATTAACATCCAAAAGTTAATCTTGCTAAAAGGCTGTAGCCAGCCCGATTACAGCTAATTAACTCTTGTAATTAAGGCTGGCTATAATATACTTTAAACGGTAAAGAAACCAATCAGGCTCTACAAACTGTTAACAGGAAAAATCATAGATGAAACAGTTTATTCAAAAGATCGTTACTGAAAACAATTCCAGTCCAGAACGTTTACTGGCAATTTTACGTTCAGTCCAAAGTGAATATTTTCATATCCCGTCGGAGGCTATCAAGCTCATTGCAGAGTTATTGCAAATAGAATGCAACAGAATTATCAGTGTCGTTGAATTCTACAGTTTTCTGCACCTCACTCCGAGAGGCAAATACGATATTCTGTTCAGTGATTCCATTACCGATCAGATGCTAGGCAAACAAGCATTAATGGACTATTTTGCCAAGCAACTTAAGTTAACGATTGGCTCTACACGCGAAGATGGTCTGGTCAGCCTGGATAATACCTCATGTACCGGCATGTGTGATCAGGGACCTGCCGCTCTGGTCAATGGTTTAGCCTTAACCCGCCTGACAGAACAGAGAATTGATCAAATTGTTAGCTTAATCGAACAACAAATTTCCATAACGGACTGGCCTAGTGAACTGTTTCAGGTCACAGACAATATACATAAAGCCGACTTATTACTGGGCCAGCCAATTTCTCAGGGTGAAGCACTGAACGCCACTTTTAACAGAGGAGCAGTTGAAACTCTGAAAGAAATGACCAGCTCAGTTTTACGAGGACGTGGCGGCGCAGGTTTCAATACTGCATTAAAATGGCAGATTTGTGCTGATGAGGCCGAACAGGAACGCTATGTGATCTGTAATGCTGACGAGGGTGAACCCGGAACATTTAAAGACAGGGTATTACTCAATTCCTATGCCCACCAGCTTATTGAAGGCATGACCGTCTGTAGCGCCATTATTGGTGCCAGAAAAGGATTTATCTATTTAAGAGCCGAATATCTGCACCTCTATCAACAACTCGAAGCTACATTAGCCGAACGTCGACAAGCAGGTTTATTAGGTCATAACATCTGTCAGCAAGGAATCGATTTTGATATTGAAATATGTATGGGAGCCGGCGCCTATATCTGTGGTGAAGAATCCGCATTAATCGAATCATTAGAAGGAAAGCGCGGCATCCCTAGAAACCGTCCTCCTTATCCGGTGACAGAAGGTTATTTAAACAAACCGACCGTGGTGGATAATGTTGAAAGTTTTGTCGCCGCCGCCAAAATTGCAGTTATCGGTGGTGAGAAATTTGCTTCGATCGGCACTAAAGAATCGACGGGGACTAAAATTCTCAGTATCAGTGGTGATTGTCAAACAGGACTTTATGAATACCCTTTTGGAGTCAGCATTAAGCAAATACTCGCAGACTGTAAAGCAGAAGATGTATTAGGGGTACAAGTGGGCGGCCCTTCCGGCAGTTTTATTTCCAATCAGGAATTTGATCGTTGTATTGCTTTTGAAGATTTAGCCACCGGCGGTTCATTTATCGTCTTTAATAACAGTCGAAATATTCTTGATATCGTCAAAAATTTCACCCATTTCTTCGCCCATGAGAGCTGCGGTTTCTGCACTCCTTGCCGGGTTGGCACTTCCTTATTAAGAAATCAGCTGGATAAAATAATCAGAGGTCATGGTTCCTCTGTAGATGTAGTTGAACTAGAAGAAATCAGTCAACTGCTGAAGAATTACAGTCATTGTGGTCTCGGACAAACAGCCGCTAACCCAATCTTGACCACTCTGCAACGCTATCCCGAACTATATCAACAACAACTTAAAAGCATCAGTTTTGAACCCGGATTTGATTTAGATTCCTCTCTGGGAACAGCGCGCCGGATGGCCAACAGAAATGATGCTAATGCCCATTTAACACAAGTGGAAGAGTGATATGAGCAAAACAATTACAATTGATGGTAAAAAAATTCCCTTTAAAGAAGGCCAAACCATCATGGAAGCGGCTACTGCTGCCGCTGTCTACATCCCACATCTATGCCACAACCCTGACTATGAACCGCATGGTAGCTGTAAACTCTGCAGCATCAAGGTGAACGGACGAAATTGTACTGCCTGCACTTTTCCCGCAGCTGAAGGTCAGGAAGTTGTGAATCAGTCAGATGAACTGACTGAAAACCGCAAACGTATCACTCAAATGCTGTTTGTCGAAGGCAATCATTTTTGCCCGGGTTGTGAAAAAACAGGGAATTGCCAATTACAAGGCATGGCATATCATTTGAATATGCTGGATAACCATTATCCCCACTTTTTTGCCGACCGTGAAGTCGATGCATCGCACCCTGATTTATTGATCGATCATAATCGTTGCATATTCTGCGCCTTATGCGTCAGGGCCAGTCAGCAAAAAGATGGTAAAAATGTCTTTGCCATCAGTGGTCGAGGTATTAATAAACGACTGATCATCAATTCTTCCAGCGGCAAACTAAAAGACAGCAATATCGATGTTAAGGACTGTGCCGCACAGATCTGCCCTACCGGAGCCATACTGATGAAAAGAACCGGATTCCAGGTGCCCATCGGCGAACGTGAATTTGATCATCAGCAGATTGACGAAATATCTTTAGCACAGGAGACCGGCAAGCATGACTGATAAAATTAGAGTCGCAACCACCTCTTTAGCTGGATGTTTCGGTTGCCACATGTCTTTTTTAGATCTCGATGAACGTTTAGTAAAACTGGCCGAAGTCGTGGAATTTGACCGCTCCCCAATTACCGACATTGAACACTGTAGTCACTGTGATATAGGCCTGATCGAAGGTGGGGTCTGTAATTCAGAAAATGTTCATGTACTGCGAGAGTTTCGAAAGAATTGTAAAGTCCTGGTCGCCGTAGGTGCCTGCTCAATTAATGGTGGTTTACCCGCCATGCGCAACCATATTCCACTGGAACAATGTTTAAACGAAGCTTATCTTGATGGCTTGGGCGTGGAAAACCCTCAAATCCCTAATGATCCGGAATTGCCATTATTATTGGATCAGGTTCACCCTATCCATGAAATTGTTAAAGTCGATTACTATTTGCCCGGCTGTCCTCCTTCTGCCGATGTATTCTGGAAATTTCTCAACGATTTGATAGCCGGACAAGAACCCAGCCTATCTTATGAGTTGATTCATTATGATTAAACCATCCATGGCATAAACCGCCCGCTGGAGTTATCTGCGCAACATAATAATGTTAACGCATGCAATACAGAGAGTATTATGTACGAAAATTTAGAAACAGCCAGTGACCCAAAAAAATTGAAACGTGTGGTCGTAGACCCCGTTTCCAGGGTTGAAGGTCATGGTAAAGTAACTTTATTGCTGGATGAAAATAATAAAGTTCAACAAGCACGATTGCATATCGTCGAATTCAGAGGTTTCGAGCGTTTTATTCAAGGCCGTCCTTATTGGGAATTACCGGTTATGGTTCAACGCCTATGCGGCATCTGCCCGGTCAGTCATCATCTGGCTGCCGCTAAAGCCATCGATCAACTCGTCGGCATCGACCCGGAAAACTTGCCGCCAACGGCTGACAAACTAAGACGTCTATTGCACTTCGGTCAAGTCCTGCAATCTCATGCCCTGCATTTCTTTCATCTATCCAGCCCGGATTTATTATTCGGCTTTGAGAGTGATATCAGTAAACGTCATATTATAGCCGTACTCAACGAATACCCTGAATTAGGTCTGCAAGGCGTTAAATTGCGCAAATATGGTCAGGAAGTCATTCGCATGATCTCCGGCAAACGTGTACATGGAACCGGTGCAATTGCCGGTGGCATGAATAAGCCGCTGAGTAAAGAAGAGCGTGATTATCTGTTGGAGGATATCGATCAGATGATCGAATGGTCTGCTGCTGCAGTCGCCTTGATCAAGAAAGTACATTGTTCCAACCTGCCTTATTATGATGAATTTGCTACCATTCCCAGTAATTACCTGGGCTTAACTAAACCCAATGGCGCTCTGGAACTATATCATGGCGGTATCCGGGCTAAAGATAGCCAAGGTAATACCCTGCTAGACCATATCGACTATTGCAAATATAACGATTATATTCATGAAGAAGTCAGATCATGGACTTATATGAAATTTCCTTATCTGATTGATCAGGGCAAAGAAAATGGCTGGTACCGGGTCGGTCCTTTAGCGCGTGTTAATAACTGTGATTTCATTGACACGCCTATGGCCGAACAGGCTAGGGTTGAATTTAAACAGCACAGTCCCGAAGCCATGGTACACAGCACCCTCGCCTTCCACTGGGCCAGACTGATAGAAACCCTGCATTGTGCGGAAAGCATTAAACAATTACTACATGACCCTGAAATATTAGGTAGAGATTTGCTAGCTGAAGGTGAAAAACGTTATGAAGGCATCGGTGTTATAGAAGCACCGAGAGGGACTTTATTCCATCATTACCAAGTCGATGAAAATGATATCGTCACCAAAGCCAATCTGATCGTCTCCACCACCAGTAATAATATGGGCATGAACGAATCAGTTCGCCAGGTTGCCGCCGAATATCTTTCCGGTCAGGAATTAACCGAGCCTTTATTAAATAACCTGGAAGTTGCTATACGCGCCTATGACCCCTGTCTGTCCTGTGCCACTCACGCAATCGGAAAAATGCCATTACAGCTGGAGCTGATTAATGCAGAAGGGAAAATGATCGATAAATTAGTCAAACAGTCTAGCGGTCAAATCGAACGCAAGTAAGCTCCACATATTTCACAGTATTCAGGGCGGTAAAACGCCCTGTCCAACCCTACAGTTACATTCCTTATGGTAGAACCTGTTTTAATCTTTGCCTACGGTAATTTAAGCCGTGGCGATGATGCACTAGGCCCTTTATTACTAGATCATCTAAACAATAATATAAAGCTTGATAAAGTCGAATTATTAAATGACTTTCAATTACAGGTGGAACATGCCTTGGACCTGGAAAACAGGGAACTGGTTTTATTTGTCGATGCGGCCGTCAATAATCAACACGCCTTTCAATTTCAACAACTCCAGCCCAGTCAAGATAAAAGCTACACCACCCATGCAATGTCTCCTTCGGCTGTGATGCAAGTGTACCAACAGATCAAAAACAGCCCTCCACCTCCTTGTTTTTTACTGAGCATTCAGGGCAGCAGTTTTGAACTAGGGGAAGAGCTAAGCGATAAAGCCCGGCAAAACCTTAAACTCGCCTGTCTGTTTGCAGAAACAATACTCCAGCAAAGCACATTAGCGTTCTGGCAACAGCATCTACCAGCTACCCCAGTTAATTCATAAGGGAAAAGGATCTTCTTGAAAATCAGACAAAAAAGCCCACAAGGATGATGTATAAAAAGAACGTTTAAAACATTCTTGAATAAAAATAATTCACACAAAGACACAAAGCAGAGCCAATCTTTACCTCTGTCTCTCAGTGCCTTTGTGTGAGGCTATAAATCGTTCCAAAAGTTTCGCATCTTCATCATCTTCTCCAAAAGGAGGAGTCCATATATGAGGGGGAAATAGAATGTCAGAAATTTTGGAACAACTAAGATTTTAAAAGCAGCAGAAACTCAAGGATAATCAGCTATCAGAATATTTTTTAAAAATTAAAGAGGTATTAATCCCGCCAAAAGCAAAATTATTACTCATCACATATTCGCAATCGAGCGCTCGAACCCCGCCTTTGATATAGTCCAAATCAGCACATTGTGGATCGATATTATCCAGATTAGCGGTAGGATGAAACCAACCCTCGTTCATCATATGAACTGTCGCCCAGGCTTCGATTGCTCCACAAGCGCCTAGCGTATGGCCGGTATAACTTTTCATCGAACTGATCGCCATATTATTGCCAAATACCTCGGCCGTCGCCTGGCTCTCGGCGATATCTCCTTTATCGGTTGAAGTACCATGCGCACTGACATAGCCTATCGCATTAGAGTCTAAATCGGCATCCTGCAGAGCCAACCTCATCGCCACCTGCATGCTATCACTATCCGGCTGGGTAACATGCAAACCATCTGAATTGGTCCCAAAACCAACAATTTCAGCATAAATATGCGCCCCCCTTGCCAAAGCCTGCTCACGCTCTTCAAGAATAAAAGTTCCAGCCCCCTCGCCTATCACTAAACCATCACGGTCTTTATCGAATGGTCTGGGGGATTTTTCCGGTTCATCATTTCGGATACTGGTGGCAAACAAGGTATCAAATACCGCTGCCTGTGAGGGCGATAATTCGTCACTGCCGCCGGCTACCATCCAGGTCTGAAACCCCTGTTTAATTTGTTCATAGGCATAACCTATGCCCTGGCTACTCGATGTACAGGCGCTGGAAGTGGGAATTATACGGCCGTTGATGCCGAAATGCAGGCCAATATTAACAGGGCAAGTGTGGCCCATCATACGTATATAAGAAGTAGCATTCAAACTGCCTTTATCAAAATTCAACAGCATTTTGGTAAAATCGATTAGTCCATCAAAACTACCTGATGAACTGCCGTAGGCTACTCCGGTTTGTCCGCTTTTAAGACAGGGATGATCCAATAAACCGGCATCAATCAGCGCTAGTTCGGTGGCATAAGTGCCCATCATTGCCACCCGCCCCATGCCCCTGACCTGTTTTCGGGAATAATGTTTCGGGCGCTCGAATGCTACCGGTGCAGCCAATCGGGTATTCAGGCCCTGGTATTTTTCCCAGTCATCCATATGGCGGATACCGGTGATTTGCTGTTTCAGGTTTTCTGCCACCGTTTCCCAATCATTACCGATCGGGGTCAATGCGGCCATGCCAGTAATCACCACTCGCTTCATTAACACAAACCTCCATTTACCGAGATAACCTGACGGGTAATATATGCCGCATCTTCCGACATCAGAAAACCGACTGTCGCCGCCACTTCCCTGGCTTGTCCGACACGTTTAAGTGGGATCATTTTCTTGATTTCCTCAAGTGGCAATTCATCCAACATTTCTGTCTCGATTAAGCCCGGTGCGACACAATTAACGGTGATTTTGCGTTTAGCCAGTTCTAGCGCCAGCGCCTTGGTCGCGCCGATAATACCGGCTTTGGCCGCACTGTAATTGACCTGTCCGCGATTACCTACCAACCCAGAAACCGAAGACAAGGTGATAATCCGTCCTGGTTTGCGCCGCCTGACCATCGGCATCACCAATGGGTAAAGCACATTATAAAAACCATCTAGATTGCTGTGTACCACGGTATCCCATTGTTCAGCCGTTAAGGCCGGAAAAGCATTGTCGGCACTGAGCCCGGCATTACAGACCACACCATAATAAGCACCATGCTGCTGTATATCCTCATTAAGCTGCTGAGCACATTGCTCCCTGTCAGATAAATCAAATTGTAATACCCTGACTTGTTGACCTTTTTCAACAATCTCTGTCGCGACAGCCTCAGCTTCAGCCAGTCTGCTACGACAATGTACAACGATATCATAATCCTGCTCAGCCAAATAAAGCGCAATCGCTTTTCCTATCCCTCGACTGGAACCTGTCACTAAAACGGTTTTATTCATTTTACTTTTTTATTGATAACCACATATTCAGCAGAAATCGGCTCTGCTACATATCTTCTGTAATAACTCGATTATTAACACTATCGGGTTGATAAACATTTAATTTAGCGGATAACTCTATTCCTTCCCCTGTAACCTGGCTATCAAATACAGCCAAGCCCTGATCTTGCACAATACGCTGAACCCTGACATTTAAACTTGTACCGACGGCAATATCAGCAACATTAGAATTATATCGTCTAGTTCCTAATAAAAAACCCAGATTAATTGGTTTACCGGCCAGGTAACACATCATCCCGCCATGAGCGGCAACGGTTTGTGCCATATATTCGATCCCCAGCCAGGCAGGGACTTTATCGCCGTCGCCAAATAGACCGTCATCACGTACCGTCAGTTCAGCCGACAAGGAATCCTGGTCATACTCCAATACCCTGTCCAGCAAAACCATATTACCATCGTGTGGTAATAAATCTGCAACCGGCACCTCGATCATACTGTACGTCCTATTACTATCGACACATTGTTACCGCCAAAAGCAAAGGAATTGCTTTGACAAGCCATTATTTTACGCCCCAATCGCTGATTTTTTGAGACAAAATTCAATTCAGGCAAGGCTGGATCCAATTCGTCCTCATTGATATTCGGTAGCAATAAGCCCGACTCATCGTCATTATTCAACATCTGCCAACACATACCCAGTTCCAGTGCGGCGGCAGCGCCCAGAGCATGTCCAGTCATTCCTTTAGTGGAGCTAATCGCCTGATCAGCTGAAAAGATTGCCGTGATGGCTTTGCTTTCCATCGCATCATTTAAAGGTGTCGCCGTGCCATGCAGATTAATATAATCAATTTGATCCGCGCTTTTCCCGGCCTCGGTCAATGCTGTCTGCATGGCCGAGATAACCGCCCCCGCTTCAGGATCGGGGGCAGAGAAATGATAGGCATCACTGCTCGCGCCTATGCCTTGCAATTCTACCGGCCCTTGCTCTCGGCTTAAAACAAATAAACTCACCGCCTCAGATAAATTAATACCATCCCGGTGTTTTCCAAATGGTTTGCACAAACCCGCGGAAACCGATTCCAAGGCATCAAAACCATGCACGGTAAAGCGGCATAAACTGTCGGCACCCCCGACAATCACCGCATCACACAAGTCCAAAGCAATTAATCTGCGAGCCGAGGCAAACGCCTTGCCACTGGAGGAACAGGCGGTGGACACGGCATAGGCTGGTCCCTTCAAGCTCAGGTAGTTCGCTAAAAAATCAGCCCCGGCACCTAATTGTTGTTGTTTATAATGAAATTCGGCAGGCTTTCTGCCTGTTTCTGTAACTGCCGCCAAGGCCAGTTCGGTATTGCGTACACCGGAAGTGCTGGTACCTAATACTACACCGATGCGAGCAGCTCCAAACTGCTTGATCATTGTATTAACAGTCGGCTTAATCTGTTCCAGCGCTGCTAGTAGCATACGATTATTTTTGCAATCATAAAGCTGAAATCGTTGATCTATTTCAGGTAATTCAGTTTGAATTTCCCCTACATAAACAGGTCTTGGACCGTATAGATCATTTAATACCAAGCCGCTACGATCACCCGCCTGCATACGCTTTACTATTTGCTGGGCATTATCACCATTCGCAGACAGCATGCCTAAATCATTTAGATAAAACTTCATGACTAAAGCTCTCGACACAGTTCGGCTAGCGTTTTCAATCTTGGTCCGGAGTTTTTAACATAAGGATTCGTTTCATCCCAGACATAGCCTGCCAGTATCGAACAAATCATCGCCTTAATATTGGCCTGTTGACGATCAAAAAATACCACATCCTGCAAACCACCTTCATACCAGGAGGTCACAAAAGTGCGGAAAGTTTCCACCCCTTTTTGTAAAGGTTCGACAAATTCCTGCTGCCAGTCCACTGTCTGACCAGCTAATTGCTTATCCAAGACCTCGGCCGCCAGACTGGCTGATTTCATCGCGATTGTCACCCCTGAAGAGAAAACCGGATCGAGAAATTCTCCGGCATTTCCCAATAAAGCATAGCCCTTGCCATAAAGACTGGTTACATCGGCACTATAGCCAGTAATACTATTAATCGGTGTGTCATACACAGCATTGGACAATAACTTAGCCAGCCCTGGTTCCTGATCTACCAGGGTTCTATATATCTGTTCCTGATCATCACCTAGGGTCTTAAAAACAGCCGGCTCGCCAACCACCCCCAGGCTACAACGCCCATTACTAAAAGGTATCAGCCAATACCAGACATCTCTATGTTGAGGATGAACAATAATGCGAATCTTATTACGCTCATATTGCTGATCATCGATACGGTCTTCCAAATGAGTGAACAAAGATTGTCGACAGGGAAAATCAGAAGGTCTTTCAAGATTTAGCAAGCGCGGTAATACCCGGCCAAAACCACTAGCATCCAGCACAAAATCAGCTGTTATCTGGTAGTTAGCCGACTCTTCACTTGCTATCGTCAATAAAGCTTTTGTGGCAGAAAAATCGGCCGCAACCAGGCTTTGTTGCCAGCGAATTTCCACTCCCATACGCTGAGCCTCAGAGGCTAACAAAGCATCGAAGCGATCTCGCTGAACTTGATAGGTAGCGTCAAAACCCTTGCTAAACTTATCGCCAAAACTAAATTCAGAATGCTTATCCTGGTGTAAAAAAGCCGCTCCGGTTTTTAGTTGAAAACCAGCCTGTTCTACTGCTTCCAGCATTCCCGCCTGCTCAATAAACTCCATGCACTGCGGCAATAGGCTTTCACCTATGCTAAACCTAGGAAAAAGCTCACGTTCGATAATGGTGACCTGATGCCCCTTGTTTTGTAAAATGGCAGCGGCTATACTGCCTGCAGGCCCGGCTCCGATAATAACAACACCTTTGTTTTCTGCCATTATCGATACCTTGTTTGTGCCAATCTGTTTCTCATTGAATTTGTTTTATGCGATATAATCATCGCTTGCTAAAGTCCTGCGTTTGCACTTTATACAGACAGAGGCAGGACTATAGAGATAATATGAACAGTGAAAATAAAACATATTTTCAGCTTACCAAGTGATCCATAAATCACCAAATCATGCAGATTATAGCCTAAATGAAAAAGAAACTACGCGACTTTATCTTTCAGGAACTGGTTTTTGTTGCTTCCCCCGAACAGTTCGGTGACGATGATGACCTGCTGGAAGCAGGACTGGACAGCATGGGCATTATGCGCCTGATAATGCATATCGAAAATGAATTCGGCATCACCCTGCCAGACAGCGAAATTGAACCAGAAAATGTACAATCTTTCAACGCCATGGAACAATGGATTTTAAAACATAAAAACGGATGACACAGATTCAAAATGACATTTTAGAGCCCCTCAACCCGGCCGACTATTTTACATTGGCGATGGATGAGGAAATTCGTAAAGACGGTCTGGCGGGTAGTTATGGCTGTGTTGCTCTGGAGTTGAGCAATACTCCAGATATTGCAGAGCTCAAACGACGTATCGCTGAATTAACAGAACGCTTCCCGGTATTCGGCGCCAGCCTGCAACAACGCGGCAAACGTTTTTACTGGTGCAAACGTGATAGCAATAAAGAACTTTTTTATCATCACCCCTGCCCTATAGATCAACATGAGGATGATTTTCATCGAGCAACAATCGATCAGATTATCAACCAGAAGGAAGACCGCGAAATCATCACCCCAATTGAATTTCATCTTATCAGCGGACGGAATACAACAACATTTTTTACCCGTTGGATACATCCCGTCAGCGATGCCCGTGGTGCAGACCTTATTCTAAAATATCTATGCTGTAAAGATGTAGCATTACGTAAACAGTTTGGAGAGCCACAAGGCAAAGCCCTGGTTTATCAGCAACTTGACAAATACCGCTGGTGGCAAAAGCTTAAGCTGTTATGGACCGGCAAACGCTATATCGACAAGCTAGACCAGTTACAAAGCATCCAGGCTTTCAGCCAAAACGGTGAGTCCAAAAAACTCGATTATTCCATCCAGCGCCTGAGTGTTGAAGAGACAGCCCTCATCGCTAAACTGGCCCGAAAACATGTCGGCCTGACCGGAACCAGTCTTTACTACATCGGCTGTCTGATGCGGGCGCTGGAAAAACTCAATCCACAGGCTGAAGGTGAAGCCTATTGCACACCTTACGCGTTTAATCTGCGTAAGCAGCGTTCTGTCAGCCCGATGACAGGCAACCATGTTTGTGCCCTGTTTGCCCAGGCGCCACGAGAAATGGTACAAAACCGCGAAGCTTTGTTCCAGCATCTGAAACAACAAAACAGCGATGTTATCCGCAAACAACAGGATTATGCATTCCTGCCCTTGATGTGGGCGGGTAGCTGGTTGTCACTGCAGGAATACGGTAAAACTCTGCGTTTATCTTATGGTTCACAACAGGAACGCAGTTCCTTCTGGTTTTCCGATGTCGGCAAACTGGATTTGGCAAATAATAACTTTCCCGGCGCAGAGATAAAATCCATGTATCATATCTGTCAGGTGACCAGCCCACCTGGACTAGCTTTCTTAAGCTGTGTTTTTCAAAACCGTTTAACTTTAAGTTATAACTTTGTCAGTCCGGGTATAAGCCCTGAACAAATCGAAAAACTGCATCAACTGGTATTAGTGGAATTACTGGAGCATTGTAATGAACCTGCTGAGTGATTTTCATCAGCAATGCCATAAACAGGCGGATAAAACTGCGTTAATCGAAGGCAAACAAAAGCTGAGTTATGGTGAATTACAACAGCGGGTCTTGCAATTAAGTGCTGTATTACAGCAGCACAAACCTGTACAACGCGTCGCCATCGCGCTGGATCGGGGCATAGATGCGGTTATCGCCATTTTTGCAACTTTGCAAAGTGGAGGCTGCTATCTGCCACTGGACATTAAAAACCCTGCCCAGCGTCTAAGCTTTATAGTCGAAGATGCCGATGTACAATACGTGATAGGCAAAGGCGCTTGCCCGCACTGGTTGCAGGAAAAGAGCTTATGGCTGGATATAGACAATATTCATCCCCTGGCGCCTCAGCAGCAAAAAACAAACATCGAAGCCGAGTCCCTGGCCGCCATCTTATATACCTCGGGTTCCACCGGAAAGCCTAAAGGCGTGGCCCTCAGTCACCGGGCAATGCTGCATTTTGCCAACTGGGCTGCAGACACTTTTCAAATCTGCCAGGATGACAATATTGCGTCATTAGCCCCGTTTCATTTTGATCTCAGTGTTTTTGATCTATTTAGCGCTCTTAACCGCGGCGCCAGTATCCACTTTATTCCATCCCGCCTGACGCTTTCACCCAGTCGTCTGACTGCCTGGCTGGCGGAACAGCAGATCAGCATCTGGTATACCGTACCTTCCATACTTAGTTTTATAGCGCTGAAAGGCTCATTGTCCACTACCGCCTTAACACATCTAGGAACCATATTATTTGCCGGCGAGGTATTTCCGACCCCACAACTAATCAATCTTAGTCGGCAATTAGCCGATGTTAAGTTTTATAATCTTTACGGCCCGACTGAAACCAATGTCTGTTGTTACTGGCCTGTAGAACGTAATCGACTAAAAGCTCAGCAGCCAATTCCTATAGGCTTTGCAGCCGCCGGTGCTGAATTGGAAATTGATGTAAATAGCGGTGAATTAAAAGTGTTGAGCGCCAACAATCTATCCGGCTACTGGCAAAAGGGTTGCTTAGTCAAGGCTGTTGATGAACGTGGTTTTTATCATAGCGGCGATAAAGTGTCCCTGAATGCAAAGGGTGAATACTGTTATCATGGCCGCCTGGACAGAATGTTGAAGTGTTCCGGCTATCGTGTGGAACCGGCCGAAATTGAGCGCATTATCGAACAAAGTCCGGAAATCAAGTATTGTGCAGTAGTCGGTATTGATGACAATGCAAGTGGACAGCGACCAGCCGCAGCCGTAGTATTAAAAAAAGGCTCCCAACTGGCCGAAATGAATAAGACTATTCGGCAAAACCTGCCCGCTTATATGCAACCTTGTAAATTTTTACAACTGGATAGCCTGCCCCGTTTATCCAATGGTAAAACTGATTATCTTTCCCTGCAGCAACAACTGGAACAGTTATGACACCCTTACCCGCTGCCGGAGATAAACAGGCCTCCAGACAACGTTTAAAGCACTGTGCCGAATCGGGCCTGCTACGCCATGCCATAGACTCAGAAAATGGAGGCCATGGAAATTGTTTTAGCGATCTGATCAAACAACATGAGCAATTGGGCAAGTCGACTCAAGACAGTGGTCTGATCCTGTCCATCAATGCGCATCTATGGGGTGCTGTCTTTCCACTGTTGAATCATGGCACAGCAGCCCAAAAGACAATGTATCTGTCAAAACTATTATCCGGGCAACTGATTGCAGGGCATGCCATTACCGAACCACAAGCGGGTTCTGACTTGAATGGCTTAGATATGAAAGCGGAAATATCCGGCGACAAGATTATTCTCAATGGTCATAAGTGTTATATCACCAATACCCCGATCACAGATTTTTTGGTCGTTTATGCCCGTTTAAACGATAAACTCAGTGCTTTTATTATTCATGCCGATGATCCCGGAGCAGAGTTTCTCGACGGCCCGGAAGTGAACGGCTGCAAAACCGCCACCATGGGCGATGTGCTGCTGCAGGACTGCAGTATTCCAGTAAACAGACAACTCGGCAAAACCGGAGCCGGAAATATGATGATCCAACAGGCCTTGGAACTGGAACGGGCTTTTATTTTTGCCGGCCTTAGCGGCATTATGGACTGGCAATTGCAAACTGTTATCCAGTTTAGCCGTCAACGCATGGTCAACCATGCTCATCTGGGTAAAAACCAAGCCATCAGCCACAACATTGCCGAAATGAAATTACGCCTGGATACCATTCGCTTATGGCTGAATGAATGTGCCCGCTTAAAAGACAATCAACAACGTATTACCCTGGCTAGCGCACAAGTCAAATTATTCGCTGCCGAAGCCTTTCTACAATCCAGCCTGGATGCCGTACAAATCATGGGCAGTAGCGGCTTAAAAACAGACAACACACTGGCCACATTGGTTAATGATGCCCTGGCCAGCCGTTTATTTTCGGGTTCATCCGAAATCCAGAAAAATATTATCGCCGCATTACTGGGTACTGGAGATGGCTACCAACCACGTGTTCGTTAACTGCTTGCCTCAAACAAAGATTCAGACTTGTTAACTTATGATTTATAGTCCCAAATTGAAGCCTTAATAAATTTCTTTCTATGCGGTAAAACCAATATCGAAAAAATCACCAACAAAGTGACAAAATAGCTCTCGCGAATAACGACAATAACAGACTGCCCCTCAAAGCCCAGAAACATCGGTAACGGAATAATTATCCATAACAGATAAAACAGCGGAATCGACCAGCTTTTCATTTT